>Ga0265294_10007234_pt1 | contig 13219 bp, 7 predicted proteins | sample MunlanPumphouse3_FD_192504 | JGI IMG/M metagenome (GOLD analysis project Ga0265294, IMG submission 192504) | Groundwater microbial communities from a municipal landfill in Southern Ontario, Canada - Pumphouse #3 | ecosystem: Environmental > Aquatic > Deep subsurface > Groundwater | place... | reverse complement strand
GAAAATCGACCAAATGTATTACACAATAAACTCTAACGTTCATAGAGGTGTACATTTTTTAAGTCAAGAGGCTACAGATGCGCATGAAGCAGCACGAATTACTGTTCAGAATTTCATAGGGGCTGCTTCACCAAAAGAAATAGTTTTTACACGAGGAACAACTGAGTCGATAAATTTGGTGGCATCTTCGTTCTGTAGAGCATTTTGTACGGAAGGTGATGAAATACTGATTACAGCAATGGAGCATCACTCCAATATTGTGCCCTGGCAAATTCAGGGCGACATAACAGGTGTAAAACTTGTAGTTGCACCGATCAATGAAAACGGTGAACTCATTCTGGATGAGTTAAAGAAAAAGATATCGTCGCGTACAAAGTTAATTGCTATTACTCATATTTCGAATGTGCTGGGGACAATAAATCCCATTGAAGAGATTATCAAAATAGCTCACAAACAAGGTGTTCCCGTTTTGGTGGATGCTGCTCAATCTGTTCAACATAAAGCGATTGATGTACAAAAGCTTGATTGTGATTTTCTGGTGTTTTCTTCGCATAAAATCTACGGACCAACCGGGATAGGTGTGCTTTATGGTAAAGAGAAGTGGCTCAATGCTATTCCGCCTTATCAGGGTGGTGGAGAGATGATTTCTACTGTTTCATTTGAGAAAACGACATACAACGAAATTCCGTTTAAATTTGAAGCTGGAACTCCCGACTTTGTAGGAACTGCGGCTTTAGCTAGGGCTTTGGATTATGTTTCAAAATTGGGAATTGAAAATATTGCTTCTTATGAGGATGATTTACTCAATTATGCAACTGAACGACTTCTTTCAATTGATGGCTTGAAAATCTATGGCAATGCCAAGAATAAAAGTAGTGTAATATCGTTTTTGGTAAAAGATATTCATCCTTATGATATGGGAATGCTGCTCGATAAAATGGGAATTGCCGTACGCACAGGTCATCATTGTGCTGAACCATTGATGGATTTAATGGGAATCCCCGGTACGGTAAGGGCTTCTTTTGCATTTTATAATACAAAAGAAGAGATTGATATCCTTGTTAAAGGGATTGAAAGAGTTGTTAAAATGTTCTGATTTTTTTTCTTTCTTCAATTATTCTTTACATTTGTAGTCGATAACAGATAATTTAGACACCATGCTAAAAGATTTTTCTGATCGTACTAGAAATGAAGACCATGCTTTATTCCTTTTAATAAAAAAAAGGGATAAAGAAGCTTTTACTGTAGTATATCAAAAATATCATCGTTATTTATATACACTTGCCTTTAAATATCTTAAAGATGAGCAAATGGTAGACGATGTTATTCAGCATGTTTTCGTCAAGTTATGGGATTCGACCAAAGATATAGATGTTGAGGTAAATCTTAAAAACTATCTATATACGATGGTGAAAAACAAAATATTGAACATAATACGTGATCATAAGGAGTTGGTCTCGCTTAATTATGAAAATGCACAAATAGCCATTCCTTATGATGAAGATATTCACAAGAAGTTAGAAGACAAACAGATGAGTTTGCTTCTTTATAAAGGAATTGACCTTTTACCTCCTCAAAAAAAAGAAGTATGTCTCAGAAAATTGAATACTTCAGACTCCAATCAACGGATTGCTGATAAAATGGGAATTTCTATTCATACTGTGAAATCACATTATCAGGAGTCCCTGAAAATGCTGAGAGAGTATTTTAAAGAGATAAAATAGTTTATTTAATATTAAAAAGTGTATTTTTAACTCATATCTTTTCTTTGGTTATGTGTCTATAAATAAAACAAGGTGTTTTTGTGGAATCAACAAATAAAGAAATAATTAACAAAGTATTATCCGATACTGCCTCTAAAAATGAAGCAAAAGAGGTGTTGGATTGGTTTGCGTCTTCAATTGAAGGACAAAAATGTCTGTCGGATATGATCGACCGCGATGCATATTTGTTGGAGTCAGAAATAGAGGACTTACACCCAATATCTTCCGATCATTCAAGTGAGTTATATTATAAAATAATCAATACCATTAATAATCGTCACAACCGGAGATTATTGTTTTCGATTGCTGCTGTCGTTTTTCCACTTATTTTTATTATCGGCATTGGATTAAATTTAATTAACCGATATGATTTATTTGATAAAGCAGAATACAAAGAATTATACATTCCCAAGGGTGAAGTTGCGCATATCTTTTTTCAGGATGGAACAGAAGTATTCATTAATGCCGATTCCCGTATTAGGTACCCTGAGAAATTCAGATTAAAAGATAGAATTGTATATTTGGAAGGAGAAGCTTATTTTAAAGTAACTTCTAATAAACATTATCCATTTATAGTTCAGGCTGGCAATACCAAAGTAAATGTTTTGGGAACATCATTCAATGTAAATGCATATGATGATACTGAATTTATAAGTGTAGTACTTGACGATGGTAAAGTTGTTTTCGATACCCCTGTAAACAAATATGGACTTCATCCAGGACAACATCTCGTTTACAATAAAGAAAGCGGAAAAACATCAATACAAAACCTTTCAAAATCTACAAATTACTCTCTTTGGAAAGACAGAATTCTTTACCTGAATGATACTTCTTTAAGAGATGTTGTTCGTCTGCTCGAAAGAAGGTATGATGTTGAATTTATTGTGAAAGATGCTAATGCATTACTTTATACCTACACACTTATTACTCGTCAAGAAACAGTTGAGGGTGTACTTAACGAGCTCCAGAAAATATCTCCAGTAAATTTTTCCATTCATGATAAACAAATAATTGTTTCATTGTAGTCAAAACATGATTTGAATGTTGTTGAGGATGAGTGTTTGACTTACACCTTTAATGTTCAGTAATTTTAATTCTATATTTTTCACCTTTACTCATACTTTTCTTCATAACAAGTGTCAATATTTAGAAGACTAAAACTTTATCTAGATATCTTTTTAAAACATTTATAAAAGAAATACCGAAAAAGTGTGTGTAGATAGTTTATTTATTATTGTATAATTTATTAAAATGTAACAAACCATGGGAAAAATCCTTTTCAAAAAACGTATGGTTATTTTGACTTGTCTTTTGTTGTTCAGTTTCAATATGATTTCTGCGCAAAAGGTAAATCTCAATTACAACCAGAAGAATCTAAAAACAGTTTTGGAGAGTATTACGGAACAAACTGGTTACACTTTAGCTTACAGCAAAGAAGTCGTTGATTTAAGCGACATAGTAAGTATAAATGTAGCCAATGCCGAGCTTACTCAAGTATTGGACCAGTTGTTAGCTACTCGTGACATACGTTATGAGATTAAAGACAACAAAATTTACATTGCAAATGGATCTGCAAAAACATTAGCAGAAACTGCAGGAAAGAGTGTTCAACAGAATGCTGCACAAGTCAAAGGAACAATTAGCAATGAAAACGGTGAGCCGATTATTGGCGCAAGTATTTTTGTTCCTGGAACAAGTGTGGGTACTATTTCTGATGTGGACGGGAATTTCGTCCTTTCTGTGCCAATCGGCTCAGAATTGGAAATTTCTTATATTGGTTATTTAAAACAAACATTTATTATCACAGGACCCAGAATAATTAACGTTCAACTGGTTGAAGATGTCGCTTTACTAGATGAGTTAGTTGTTGTAGGTTATGGTGTGCAGAAAAAAAGTGTTATTACCGGTGCTATTAGTAAAGTTTCATCTGATGAACTGAATGTAACTCGCCCAACTCGTGTAGAAGATGCCTTGAAAGGTAAAGTATCCGGAGTACAGATTACTCAAAGCTCCGGACAGCCGGGATCTGATTCAAAAGTACGTATTCGTGGTATTGGCACTGTAAATAACAGTGAACCATTATACATTGTTGACGGAATGGAAGTAGGTGGAGGAATCAGTTATTTAAATCCGGTAGATATCGCATCCGTGGAGATACTTAAAGACGCAGCTTCTGCTGCTATTTATGGATCACGTGCAGCCAATGGTGTTGTTTTGATAACAACAAAAAATGGTGGTGGTGGAATAATAGGTGCAGTAGGCACTGGTGGTGCAAACATTAATTACGATGTTAGTTTTGGTTGGCAAAATCCATGGAAGAAGAAAGAAGTTCTCAACGCCCAGGAATATATGATTATTATGAATGAGGGCCAGTTAAATGATGGAAATTTACCACGTTATAATAATGACCAACTCATGGCAGCAGGACTTGGGACAGATTGGCAGGACGAAACATTTTATTATAATGCACCGATAGTAAATCATCAGGTAAGTGTGTCTGGTGCAGCAGATAAAATGAATTATTTCCTGTCATTTGGATATTTTGATGCAGCCGGTATTGTTGGTGGTAATTATGATAAATCAAATTACAAACGTTATAGTCTCCGTTCCAATTCGAACTATAATATATTTGAGACACAGGAACGTAATTTCCTTAACAAAATGACTTTGGGCGTTAATGTTGGATATTCAAGAGATAAATCCACTGGAATTGAAACGAATTCTGAGTATGGATCTATCTTGGGTAGTGCTTTAACATTCTCACCGCTAGTTCCAGTATATGCTGATGAAGAAACTGCTGCTTCAATTTTAGCGGCACATCCTTATGCTGTGAAAAATAAAGAGGGAAATGTATTCTCAATACCACCTGCTGGATTTCAAGAAATTGCCAATCCCGTTGGTATGCTGAATCAACCTAATGCCGGAGTTGGACATTCTGATAAGATTGTTGGATCTTTCTGGGGTGAGATTACTATTCTGCCTGAGTTAAAATTCAGATCCAGTTATGGTGTCGATCTGTCATTTTGGGGCAACGACGGTTATTCATTCCCTTATTTCCTTGCAACACAGGGTAAAGAACAGCTGTTCAGTAGTGTGCAAAGTGAAATGAATCGTGGATATACCTGGCAGGTAGAAAACTATTTTTCATATAATAAGTCATTTAACGATGTGCACAATTTATCATTTGTACTTGGACAATCTGCTTCAAGATATACCTATCGTAATTTAGGTGGAAATGATAGAGACCTTCTTGAAAATGACCCGCTTAAAGCTAATATCAATTATGCAATAGCTGATAGAAAAGAAGAACGTGTTTGGGGTGGTACCGGTGGATATAACTATACTGCACGTGCATCTTATTTTGGTAGAATCGATTACAACTTTGATGAAAGGTACATGTTTCAAGCAACTGTTCGTCGTGATGGTTCATCAAATTTTGGACCTGATCACAAATGGGGTACTTTCCCCTCGTTCTCTTTAGGATGGAATTTAACCAACGAAGCATTCATGGAAGATCGGCCTGAATGGTTTGACTATATGAAATTGAGATTCAGCTGGGGTAAGAATGGTAACGACAGAATTGGACAATTCTTATATACCTCATTGATGAATGGCGGTCAGAATTACTATTTTGGAGGAGGATACCAGGTTTCTAGTGACCTTAAGAAGGTTGGTGAAAATTCCGGACAAATGCAATATGGAAGTTCACCCGGATATATTCCTAACCCAAATGTAAAATGGGAAGAATCCTCTCAGACAAACTTAGGTATTGACTCCCGTTTTTTAAATAATGCTCTTACTTTTTCATTTGACTATTTCAAAAAGAAAACAATCGATATGTTGATGTATCAACCAATTCCATTATATGTGGGAATTGGTGCTCCAATGGCTAATGTTGGAGATATGGAAAACTGGGGATTGGAATTTGAAGCAAGTTGGACACAGAGAGTTGGAGAATTCGGATATAGTATTTCTGCAAACGCTTCATACCTAAAGAATAAGTTGATCAATTTAGGTAATGAAACCGGTGAACAGATTTACGAGAATGCAGGTGCATCAGGAGTTGGTAGTTATGTGAAAGGAATGAACGGCGAAGTATTTCCTTTTTTCTATGGATTCAAAACAGACGGACTTTTCCAGAATCAGGCTGATGTTGCAGCTTATGTAAATGCCGACGGTGACATGTATCAAAGTACCGCATTACCGGGTGATGTTAAGTTTGTTGATTTTAACGGAGACGGCGAAATCAGTGATGCTGACAAAACAAAGATTGGTAAAGGTATGGCCGACTGGACTTATGGTATTACTTTGGCTGCAGATTGGAAAGGAATAGATATGAATCTGTTCTTCCAGGGAGCACTTGGAAATGATATCTTTGATTTTTCACAACGTGGAGATATCCCTGCAATGAATCGTCCTGCTTGGATACTGGATCGTTGGCATGGAGAAGGAACTTCCAATAGAATTCCACGAATAACTACTGCAAATCCAAACTCAAACTGGCGCTCATCTGATCTTTATATTAAAGATGGTTCATATATGCGCCTGAAGTCTGCACAATTAGGATATACGTTACCGGTGGAACTTACACAAAAAATTGCTGTTCAACGTTTAAGAATTTATGTTTCAGCAGATAACTTATTGACATTCACCAAGTATGATGGCTTTGATCCTGAAATTGCATCAGGTGGTTACACAACAATTGGTATCGACCGTGGAATTTATCCTCAAGCAAAAACCATTTCGTTGGGCGCAAATATTTCATTCTAATCTAATAATATTCAACAAATGAAAAAATATATATACATATTAATTGCAGCAGTTCTTATTGGACTTACAAGCTGTGGAGAAGATTTTCTTACTTCTTCATCTACAGAAAGACAAGAAGTAGGTGCTCCTGCATTCGAGGGGGCAATTTTAGCTAATCTTGGGTCAGCATATCAAATATTGCTATTCGACAGTTATGCTGCACAAAATTATAATAGTATTCCTTTTATGTCTGATCTTCGTTCCGATGATATATTTAAAGGTGGTGGTGATGCAGGTGATCAACATCAATTGTACTTGCTTTCATTATTTACTTCAACTCCACAGGAATCAATTGACGGATTATGGCAAATCTTTTATTCTGGTCTTGCACGAAGTAATAATGCCATTACCGCATGTGAAAATGCCGTAGAAGTTCCTGAAAGTAAGCTAAATCAATACAAAGCTGAAGCTCATTTCTTACGGGCTTACTTTACACATCTATTATGGAAATTCTGGGGAAATGTGCCTTACTTTGAAGCGCCATTAACAGAATCTCCGTATATGACAACTCAATCATCAGCAAATGAGATATATACTCAGATTATGGAAGATATTGATATTGCATGCACCGAAGGTTGGTTAGAGATGAATACCACCGGTGAAAAAACAGGTAGAATCAATAGGGCTGCCGCTTTGATGTTGAAAGCACGTGTGGTTATGTATCAGAAAGATCAAACCCGATACGCTGAAATAACCGCTGATATGGCTGAAATAATCAATAGTGGAAAATACCAATTAATTCCTGATTTTGTGGCAATGTGGGAAGACGCCGGTGAATTTGGAAAAGAATCAATATTTGAAGTGAATCATTTGCCGGAAGGGAAAACTTGGGCAAGCGGATGGCAAGGATATGGAACTAATCTTCCTGCTTTTATCTCGCCAAATGGACTGGGTGCTGGTAGTCTGTTAGGTGATTTCAAAGGTGGCTGGGGTTTTGGTCCGGTTCGTCAGGAAGCATGGGATATGTATGAAGAAGGGGATATCCGTCGTGAAGGTTCAATTAATAAATTCGATGCTGGTCAATATACTGTTCGTTATCAAGATACTGGATTGTTTATGGCAAAATATGCTGCAAGAGTTGGTTATAATCCTCAAGGTGATACAGATTTGAACTATTGTAATAACTTACGTGTTTTTAGATATGCAGAAACATTATTAAATTATGCGGAAATGTTAGTCATTCACGGACAATCACCGGTAGAAGGGTTAACGGCACAACAATGTCTTGATCAGGTACGTCAACGCGCTTTCGGTCAGGCTAGTTCCATTCCGGCAACAGCTGCAAACATCAAGTTGGAACGTCACCGTGAATTTTTGGGAGAAGGAATGCGATTCTGGGATGTTGTTCGTTGGGGTGATACAGACTTACTTAACACTCATTTTGTTTCCGATCATTTCACTGTTGATCGTACTTGGGCTGATACAAAAAAATATCTTCCTATACCTCAATCAGAAATAGATAAAACTGCAGGTACAGAATTTGAATTGATTCAAAATCCTGGTTATTAATTAATCAAAATCTTAATAATAAATGATTGTAATCATTATGAAAAATAAAATTATAAGTAAATTATGGATGCTGCTTCTGCCACTGTTTATCATGGCGGCGTGTGCTCCTCAAGAAATGGATGACTATTCATTAAGTGATATGGGGATAGTTGTTGACGCTGATGTAACTTTTACACAAACGGTTTCACCCAATAGTGATAATATAATCACTTTTACAAGTACAACGGAACTTCCTAACAATGGAGTTTATACAATTAGATGGGACTTAGGAAATGGTGCAACAAGCAATAAGTTAACGGCTACGGGTCAGTATCCTTTTGCGGGTGATTATACTGCCACATTATCTGTTTATAATTCGGATGGAAGCGTTGCAAAGAAAAGTGTTGTATTAAGTTTTCCTGAAAGTGATTTTAATTTGGTAAACACTCCTCTTTATGTGAATTTGACGGGTGGAGCTGGTGATGTGGATGGAAAAACATGGGTGTTGGACAGATATAACAATTTTGCTAAAGAGGTTAAAAATGCAACGGGACTTAATATTGGCGGACACATGGGCTTGGGACCATTGAACTCTAGAGGACAAGAATGGTGGGCTGCCGCTCCCAATGATAAACAAATGTGGACATTATACGATCACAAATTTACTTTTATCCAAAATGGTGTTAAACTTAACATTGAAAATAAAGGTGAAGGTTATGGTAGAAAAGCAGTCGCAGCCGCTAATGGATTTAATGTAACAAGTACTAGTGGGGACGATGCGTTATTCACATATTCTGGTGGACAATATACTTTTTCTCTAACGGAAGGTGGGCAATATCCAATATTAACTCTTTCAGGTAATGCATTCTTAGGATATTATTGCGGTCATCAAAATTATGAAATTGTTTATCAAACTGATAAGGTAATGGCATTGGTGGTACACAATTTGGTGGAAGGACAGGATTGGTGCTTAGTTTACTGTCGCGAAGATCTCAACGTACCGCCTCCTGCTGTTGTTAAACAAAATAAATCAATACCTTTGTCGGAGTCTTTCGAAGGTGCAACAACGCTTCCTTTTGTTTTGGATGATATGGGTGGACCGGATAAGAGCGCAATTATTGGTAACCCGGTGCCTCTTCCAATAAATGAGTCTTCAAAGGTTTACCGTTATTGGAAATCAACAGGATTCTACAGTAACATGTCTTTCACGGCAGCGGATTATAAATTTGATCTCACTACGGTTAACAAAGTTAAAGTGAAAGTGTTTATTCCTTCTTTCAATGATTATACAACTGAATATGCGGTTGCTGGCGATTGGATTGCAAACAAAAAACTGAAACCGCAATTGGCTGTTAAACTGCATAACTCTGACAAGGGAGGCGACGCATGGCAAACGCAAACGGAAATCGTAATGGCTGATTTGGAGATGAATAAGTGGATTGAACTGGAATTTGATTTCAGTGGAGTAAAAGACAGAAAAGATTATGATAAAATTGTAATACAGTTTGGTGCGGAAGGTCATGCCGGACCAGGCTTCTTCTACTTAGATGATTTTAGTTTTAATGATTAATTGTATTTAAATTAGAGTAAAGAGGCTGCTGACCTGAAATCGGCAGCCTCAACTTTCAACTATGAAGAAAATGAATTCAATGTTATTATTTGTGTTTGCATTGCTTTTGGCTTGCGGAGGAAGTAATGTTCCAATTGACGGTAATCCTAAACCGGGTGTGGAAGTTAAATGGGAAATTTCGCCGACAACTACTTCTTTTTCATCTACTGGTGAAACAAAATCCATCAAAGTAAAAGCCAATGGTAATTGGACCGTTTCCTCAAATCAATCGTGGGTAACAATGTCTCCAAATAAGGGGGGGAACGGTGAAATGATCGTAAAGATTACGGCTTTGGCAAATACACAAGAGGCTGCTCGTAATGCTGAACTTTTATTCGTGTCAGGGAAATATTCTCATAAATACTCGGTGAGTCAGGAGGCTGGCAAGCCAATAAATTATGTGCCTGATGGATATAACCTGAAATGGACGGAAGAATTTAATGATGCACGTTTGACTGGGGGCAAACCTTCATTGCCAAATACAACAAAATGGTGGTACGAAAATTTGGCTAAAGGCGCTGTAAACAATGAATTACAAACTTACGTAAGTGGTGTAAAAGGTACTGATACGGTTGCGGCAATATACGATGGTACTTTAAAAATTATCGCAAAGAAAATAGGAGGTGAGGTGTATTCTGCACGAATCAACACTATTGAAAGTTGGACATATGGGTATTTCGAAGCCCGATTGCGCGTGCCGACGGGCAAAGGAACATGGCCTGCATTTTGGATGATGCCAAAAAACTTTACGGCTTGGCCGCTTGATGGCGAAATTGATATTATGGAATATGTTGGTTATGATCAAAATGTGGTACATGCGTCTATACATACTCAGGCGTATAATCATACAATCGGAACGCAAAAAACGGCTCAAAAAAGAATAGAAAATGCAGAAACGCAATTCCATATTTATGCTGTTGAATGGACGGCGGATTATATCAAAGGGTTTGTCGATGGAGTGGAATACTTCAAGTTTGATAATGATAAAACAAACAATAAGTTGACGTGGCCGTTCAATGCTCCATTTTATTTGAAACTGAATCTTGCCTGGGGAGGCGACTGGGGCGGGTCTCAAGGAATTGACGAATCCAAACTGCCTGCTACGTACGAGATTGATTATGTAAGGGTTTATCAGAAATAAGGTTATCATAATGGCACAAAGTTTCATTCTTGTGCATAAAACTTTTTTAAAATGAAGAAATATAGTCTTTTACTTTTATTTGTCTTAGGACTTGTTGCTTGTAATGGAGGAAAAAACGATGCATCCAAAAATAGTCTGGATGCGAATATCGAAAAGCGAATTGACAGTGTGATGTCGAAAATGACGCTTGAAGAAAAAATAGGTCAAATGGCACAGTTTACTGTTGATGTAATTGGAAAAGGTGGAAATCTATATGGTAGTGACGAGCCGTTTGAAATTGACCCCGTCATGCTTGATACTGTTATCGGAAAATATAAAGTTGGATCAATACTTAACACTAGTAACAATCGGGCTCGAACAACTGAGGTATGGGAAAAAACGATTAAAACTATACAGGATAAAGCTATTGAAGTGATGGGTATCCCGGTTATTTATGGTATTGATGCTATTCATGGTACTACGTATACGGCTGATGCAACATTCTTTCCACAGGAAATAGGAATGGCTGCAACTTTCAATACGGATTTGATGGAAAATGGGTCGAGAATTTCTGCCTATGAAACAAGAAGCAGCAATATCGCTTGGGTATTTAGCCCTACAATGGACTTGGGGCGCGATGCTCGTTGGTCACGCCAATGGGAAAGTTATGGCGAAGATGCGTACTTGAATGCGCAAATGGCGGTGGCTTCTGTTAAAGGATATCAGGGAACTGACAGAAACATAGTTGGTTACAATAATGTGGCGGCTTGCTTAAAACACTATTTGGGTTATGGGGTGCCGGTTTCTGGAAAAGATAGAACACCGGCGGTCATCAGTGAACCTGAGCTGCGCGAAAAATTCTTTGAACCGTTTCGTGCTGCAATAGTCGAAGGGGGCGCTTTGTCTGTGATGGTAAATTCTGGTATCATTAATGGGGTTTCTACTCACGCTGATTATAGATTGATAACGGAATGGCTGAAGAACGACCTGAACTTCGATGGTGTCGTCGTTACTGACTGGGCCGACGTGCAGAATCTGTTGTCGAGAGATCATGTTGCAACGGATTATAAGGAGGCTGTGAAAATTGCTATCAACGCAGGAATTGATATGGTGATGGAACCGTATAATCTTGCTTTTTGCCCAACGTTATTGCAATTGGTGAATGATGGTGAAATTTCTATGGAGCGCATAAACGATGCTGTTCGCAGAGTCCTGAGATTGAAATTCCGTCTTGGATTATTCGATCGTCCTTATTGGTCGAGAAACGACTATCCTGATTTTGCAAGTAAAGAGCATGAGGCTGCTGCAAAAGCTGCTGCTGACGAATCGATAACTTTGCTGAAGAATGATAGCAAAATTCTTCCTTTAAAAGAAAATGCACGTATTTTGGTGACGGGACCTAACGCTAATTCTATGCGTACACTAAATGGGGGATGGAGCTACTCGTGGCAAGGAGAAAAGGTGGAAGAGTTCGCTGGTAAGTACAACACAATATTTGAGGCTTTGCAAAAGAAGTTTGGAGAGAAAAATGTGCGGTACGAACCGGGGGTGACCTTCAAAATGGATGGTGCTTATTATGAAGAGAATGATCCCCAGATTCAACGTGCTGTGGCGGCTGCTTCTGGAGTGGATTACATTGTTCTTTGCTTGGGCGAAAACTCGTATTGCGAAACACCGGGCAATTTGGACCAACTCGCACTTTCCAAAAATCAGACGGACCTGGCACTGGCGCTACAGAAAACGGGCAAACCTGTCATTCTTGTGTTAAATGAGGGTCGACCGCGTTTGATTCGAGAAATAGAACCTGCTTCAAAAGCGGTGGTACAGACTTACTTGCCTGGAAATTTGGGGGCGGATGCTTTGGCTGATATTTTATCTGGAGACATAAATCCTAGTGGAAAATTACCTTATACTTATCCAAAATTCGAACAAAGCTTGATTACATACGACCATAAACCGAGCCAAAATATCGAGGGTAAAATGGAGGGGGCATACGATTATGGTGCTCAAACAAGCATTCAGTATCCTTTTGGTTTCGGACTAAGTTATACAACATTTGAATATTCTAACTTGACAGTCAATAAGTCAACGTTTACTCCTGGAGATGAAATTGCCGTGACTGTAGATGTAAAGAATACGGGTGAAGTGGCAGGTAAAGAGGCTGTTATGCTTTTCAGCAGCGATTTAGTGGCTGCACTTTCTCCCGATGTCAGAAGGTTAAGGGCTTTCCAAAAGATAGAACTTAATCCGGGGGAATCAAAATCTGTGACGCTTACTCTGGCCGCACAGGATTTGGCATACGTAAATGAAAATGGTCAATGGCTGCTCGAAAAGGGTGATTTCAAGTTGCAAGTGGGAAATCAAATCAGTAAAATCACCTGCACGGAATCAAAATTATGGGAAAAACCAAATAAGTAGGCCTGATTCGCG
>Ga0265294_10007233_pt1 | contig 13219 bp, 12 predicted proteins | sample MunlanPumphouse3_FD_192504 | JGI IMG/M metagenome (GOLD analysis project Ga0265294, IMG submission 192504) | Groundwater microbial communities from a municipal landfill in Southern Ontario, Canada - Pumphouse #3 | ecosystem: Environmental > Aquatic > Deep subsurface > Groundwater | place... | reverse complement strand
CAGAAGTGGAGCAAGAATTAAAGAGTTTTTAAGAAAGCTTTTTAAGAACAAACATTTAAAATTTTTAACTCCCCTAATTGGAGAAATAACTCCTTGGGTAGGGGGATTAGGATTTTTTTGGACATTATCAGTGTTATTTAACTTAGAAGAACAATAATATATGATAGAAAACCTTGAGGATATAGTATTACGTATTTTTAATATCGCTATAATAGGAGGTGTTACTCTTACTATTTTTATGATTGTTTTTCAGGGAATTAATGTTTTGAATTCTCGTGGAGACCCTTCTGCTTTTTCTAAAGCTAAGGAAAAGATTAAAAATACATTAATAGGACTTGGGGTGTTGTTGCTTTCATACGTTCTTTTAACAACAATTAATCCTGGTATATTTAATTTAGATTTGAAAGTGGGAGAAATTAACATTACCCCCCCTCCTATATTCACTTCTTCACCAGCTCCAGTCAAAGAGTTAGATGTTTATACATTTGAAGAAATACCAATAGGAACAATAACTGAGGAGCTTTTGGCGGGAGTTTCTTCTGTTGAAACTCCTTGTTATCAATATGAAACGATACCTAATGATGCTTCGGGAAATATTATTATTGGAAATGTTGTTGATCAAAATAAAGATGGCAAAATAGACGAGAAAGACATTCTTTTGAATAAAGACCTGTTTTATTGTATGAAGCTTTTAACTGATGCATATAAGGCTAAAGTTTCAGTTCACTTGTCTTCTTTAGTGAATGATTTAAATCAATTAATGAGTAATTGTAATTGTAACAGATGTTATACAGGGAGATATGTTGGTGATGAGCATTCCAGTAATCATGGGGCCTATGGTTCTTATACGGGAACATGTACTAGGTGCTCCTGTTCTGAAAATGGCAGCTGCAGTTGTTCTACTAGTTATCCAACTTGTCGTAACCCATATTGGTGGAGTTATTGTCCTAATTGTTGTGGAAATGCTCAGGGATGCCCACAAGCTCAACCAAACAGTAGCGGTTCAATTACTAATCCCATTGAACAAACAATAGGAGATTTTGAGCAGTATAAATATGATCCTTGTCCTAACAGATTAGAAATACAATGTAAAAGCGAAGAAATTAATTGGTTGATAACAGGAGAAAAGCCAAGAGAAATTTGTTTTACAGAGAATTTTATTGAGGAAACAGCACCAGAATTACCAATTCTATTGACATTAGATGATGCAATAGAAAGGATGAAGTTTTTTAAGGATTATTATACTAATCACCGCAAAGATTTAATAGAGGCAAGATCAAAAATGAAAATTCCTTGGGGAGAAAGAATTACTCTTGCAGAATTTAATAAGCTTCAAAGTGAATCAGAAAATTACAAAGTAGATAAAAGTCCTTTTTATGGAAATGCTGGTGATTCTTATAATGTTTCTAGATATTGTAGAAACTTTCACTTACCAGGAGAAAATATAAATGACGATCAAGTATGCAAAGCTTTTGATGGTCAAAGAGCTTATTATTATGATGGAGATAGTGCAACTTTTTATTTTAATGAAATGTATTATAATAAGTATAGAAAAAGTTTTTTAAGTGAAGATATAAAAAACCAGAAAAAATGCACAGTTATTGAAGGAAATATGGATAGTGGTTTTTATAGTGGAGTCATTCCAATTGGTGAAACAGTTGATGCGGCAGTAGAATGGGGAGCAGAGATTATAAAAAGAATAGACCTGGTTATAGGTGAAGCTGAGCAGATAAGAGATCAAGCAATTCTTATTCCCCCTCTTCATGAAAGTTGTTCGTCTAATAGATGTAAATCTGGGAATTCTTGGTTTGGTAGTTGTAGTTCAAGTTGTGGATGTAGTAGTGAAGATTGCGAAACTTCGTCTTGTTTTTCCTGTGTCCCAAAAACATGTTCTGGCGTTTGTCCTATTGAAGATTTATGCGATATTGTCAATAAAATATACTTTTGGAAAGATGAGCAAGAAGATGATGAGCAAGAAGATGATGTAGATGTAGAGATAAAATATTGTTTTGAGCCAACAACTGACGCAGACGAAAAAGAAAAAAGAGAAAATAATATGACAAAAATGGGTTATCTGCAAAAATTTGATGGTTATTCTAATATTTTATTAGAGTTAGCAGATATGACAATTAATAGTCCTAATTATTATATAGAAGATCTTTCAGAATTAATTAATGGTATATGCTCTCCTCCGTGTAACGATGTGGGCCTTGAGTCGGGGGACTTTAATTTATGCGACCCAGAATTAAGTATTAAAGCAGAAGAAAGATTTAGTATTTTAGAAAAGCTATCTTATTCAAGAAAAAAGCTTACAGGATGTGTTAAGGGCTATAGTGCTGGATACAAAGATAACCCAACTGAGGTTATAGAAGTGATAAGTTGCATGGAGGGAGTTTCTGGTCCAGGAGTGCTGATTCTTCCAGATTTCCCCTATCCAAATAAAAGCAAAGCTAATCCGCCATACAATAATTGTTATCCGCAAAATAGTGATAAGCTGACAAAGGAAGAAAAATTACAATGTTTCTATAATCCCCTAAGGGAGGGAACGGAATCTAATCCAGGATGCTTGTTAATAACAAAAGAGTATATGGACAATTATTATTGTTGTAATTAATATATGAATATGAAAAAAATACTATCACTAATATTTCTTTTGCTAGTAATTTGTATGCCTGTTTTAGCTGATATTCAAATAGGAGAATTTATTATTACTGATGAGACCACCTCAGAAGAAGTAATATCATATATATTTAAAATATTAATTGGCATTGGAGCCCTAATAGCCGTTGCTATGGTTATTATGGCAGGAATAGAGTGGATGACTTCTGATGGAAACCCAGGGAAAATTGGTGAAGCAAAAACAAAAATCAAAAATGCCCTATTAGGCGTCGGAATTTTACTAGGAAGTTATTTAATTCTTTATACTATAAATCCTCAAATCGTTGATGTTGAAATAAAAAATTTAACGTGTAATTATGGAATTATTGTTAATGTAGCGGAGCCACCAAAAAAAGAAGTTTTGAGGTGTATAGATAGTAATATGGAAAAAATAGGATATGATATTTATGAAACAATAAATGAAGATAAATGGAATTTTCCATCTAATTCTATATTAAAAGTGTTTGCTTATGCAGGTGAAAACTATACAGGAGAAAGAACAATTTTTGAAATGGACGACGAAGGCAATATTTCAGGTGATATATCAGGAGCTAAATCAATATATTTTTTAAGAAATTATCTAGGAATTTATTTGTATGATGGTCCAAACTATGGTCTTAATACTGCACCTTATCCATTGTATACCTCTACAAGTATTGCTAATTTGAGTCAATTTAATTTTAATAATAAGACACAGTCAATAGAAATTATCCACGGAGGAATGGAAAAATACAGAGCAGTTGTTTTTACAAGTCAAAATTACGAAGGAAGGTGTTCTCTTGTTGGAGAATCAATAGAAAATTTAGATTCAGCTTCAAAAGATCAATGGCAATATAGTGAAAGAATAGGAAATAATAGCATCTCCTCTGTAGTCGTTAAAAGAGAAATTGTAACACCGGGAGTAATAAAAGACAGAGGGTATGTTGTTTTTTACACAACTAAAAATTGTGGAAGACCACAACAGGGAGGAATGGCCTTGCCAACTATTGGATCAACAGAAATAAAAGAATGCAGAGTTAATATTAATCCAGCAACAAGCCACTCTAATATTCATGATGATTGTGGCTGGGAAGAAGACGACGCAGTTTTATCTTTCGAGATTATAGGAAATGCAGGACTGATCTTAAGCACATCTAAGCAAGGGCAATCAGATATAAATACGACTTGCAAATATTTTGATACATCATCTCTACAAGGAGGAACATGTTACGCTGACATTAGTGGAACTTCAGTTTATAACTTTTGGGGAAGAAAGCCTCAGTCATATATAATTATTTCTGCTGATTAATGAAAAGAATAATACTTTTTATTTTAATAGGTATTATATTTTGCTACCCTGTTCTGGCAGTAGATTATCCTGTTATTGGAGGAATCAACATTAATGATCCTAATACAACAGCAAGCCAATTTATCGCCTATCTTTTCTATTTAATGATAGCAGTTGGATCTTTAATAGGTGTTATTATTTTGATTGTGGCTGGACTAGAGTGGATTTCTGCCTATGGTGATGCAAAAGTTATCAATTCAGCAAAGAAAAAAATAACAGCCGTGTTTACTGGCCTTATTGTTTTATTTACATCGTATATTGTAATTAATACGCTTAATCCCGCGATATTAAATGTTAATATTGAAAGTATAGACGATGATTATAAACCACCAGAATTTATTATTCCAGAAGGATCAGGAATTCTTCTTTATAGCGAAGCTAATTATACAACAGAAAAAGATCCCTTGAATGTTACATCTTCAAAAACAAGTTTGATTGCCGATGGTTTTCATAGAAAAACATCATCAATTAAAATTAACCAGCCATCCGATATGACTTTAGGGGCAATACTTTTTGCGGACAGAGAAAAAGATGGCAAGATTATTACTGGAACGGAGTTTAGAGGAAAGTGTTCATATATAATGGAGAGTATTCCCGATTTAAATAATAACTTAGGAGATCAGAATAATCCTCCAATAGGTCAAGATACTTTAGCGTCAATTATTATTTTTAACGGTTCAGTAGGGGGCGATATTACAATATATAATAATTATGACTGCCAACCAAAAATAGATAAATATTGCCGAGAAGTGGATAAAAGTGACAAGAACTGGAATGATCCTAATCCTTGTCCATCACCAGAAGAATATTCTTGTAGTATAAGAATTAACGAATTCAAATCAATAAAAGAGATAATTGAAGAAGATTGTTCTTCAGGGGAAACGGGATTTAAGGGAGAAATTTTATCTATCGCTGTTGATAGTAGAACAGGCATTCTTTTGAGGGGTCTAGTAAATGACGAAGGAGAAACAGAAGAAATTTGTCAATATCTTGATTCTAAAAATACCACCTGTATCAATATGATAAAATACGGACCTTTTTATAGAATAGTTGATGGACGGAAAGAGTCAATTTTTTCACCTGAAGAAATTATGGTTTTTTCATTAGATTAAAAAGATCTTCCCATTGACTTATACTCAAATTCTCGGCTCTCTCCCCTGCTTTTAATTTATTTTTCTCTAACCAACTCTCAACGATTTCTTTTTCTTCTAAATTATTAGCAAGTTTTTTCCTTGGATGAGAGAATCCCTTTTTGACTAGTTTGAAAAAATTTTCATTTTTTTTAATCCCTTTAGTTTTAATTTGAATAAATGCACTATCTACTTTAGGTGCAGGATAAAAAGAGTTTCTAGAGACATTAAAAAGTATTTTAGGGTTTGCATAATATTGAACGGAGACTGCTAAAACAGACATATCGCCCGGCTTAGCACAAATTCTGCGAGCCACTTCTTTTTGTACCATTAAGTAAATATCACTTGGCTGATTAGTATTTTCTAATAATGCTTGGATTATTGATGAGGTTATATAATATGGAATGTTTGCAACAACTTTGTATTTTTTAAGATTAATATTTTTAATAAAATCTAGAGCATCTGCATTGATTATTTCTACATTGTCTTCTACTTTTTCTTTTAACTTTTCAATCATTTCCTTGTCTTTCTCAATACAAATCACTTTTTTAGCTTTTTTCGATAGCTCAAGAGTGATTGCGCCTAATCCTGGACCAATTTCTAAAACGATATCGTTTTCATCAATATCAACATTATCAATTATCTTTTTAATGATATTTTTATCAGTCAAAAGGTTTTGACCAAGGCCTTTTTTAAGAAAAACATCTTCTTTTTTTGATGTGGAAAAGTTTCTTGACATATATGGTTATAAAGGTAGAATTATAGTATAAGGAATTGGTATTAATCTATAAGATTTTCAACAGAAATCTTGTAGTATGATTATTCTTACAAAGAACAAAATTAATAAATTATTTAGTAAGTTAGGAAAAAAGAAGCTATTCTGGTCTTTTTTTGTTTTTTTGTGTTTTTGGATAGCAATCCCAACGGGGCAATCTGAAACATCTGATGTGGCACCTGTAACAAGCTCACAAGATTATTTTATCAGTGTTCAAGATGCTTTTCAACCGATTGTTAGTAATTTGATAATCCAGCAAGAAAACGTTATTGGAGCAATATCGTCTCCTTTGTTTATTACTCCTGAAACAACGGCATCTTTGTCTACGGAGCAATTTAATGAAGAAAAATACATTATTAAACACAAAGTAACGGAAGGTGAGACATTGTCTGCTATTTCGGAAAAATACAATATATCTGTTACGACAATACTCTTGGCTAATAATCTTAATAACTCTAAGATTTATCCTGGTCAAGAGCTTTTAATTTTGCCAGTTAATGGTATTCTTCATATGGTGGATAAAGGAGAGACCGTTGATACTTTAGCCAAAAATTACTCTGCTAAGAAGGATGAAATTATTAGTTATAATAATCTTTCTGCTGATGGAAATATATATATAGGAGATATTATTATTATCCCTAATGGAACTATGCCAAAGCAAGTTGTTCCTACTATCGCAACATCACAGAATAGTACAAATGTTTCAAATTCATATTTCATAGCTCCCACAAAAGGAATTATTACTCAAAGATCTCATTATGCATACACTAGTGGTGGAGTAGCATACTATACGGCAGTTGATATCGCTAATTCTTTGGGAACACCAGTTGTAGCCGCTGCAAGCGGTACGGTTCAAATTGTTAAGAATGTTTGGCCCTATGGAAACTATGTTACAATTTTTCATCCAAATGGTGTCGTCACCCTATATGCCCACCTTAGTGCTTTTGCAAAGGGCATAACTCCCGGGGCAAATGTTTTACAGGGTGCTATTATTGGATATATGGGCAACACAGGCAAAACTATTAATATGGGAGGAAATGGTTCTCATCTACACTTTGAAACAAGAGGATCTGCAAATCCATTAAGAGAATATGCTCTGGGAGCATCAGTTAGTTATTAATAGCACATTCACTATCTTTACACTTGCATATATCACAAGTTCTTGCCTCAGGAAGAACATTTAGGCGATCTTCAGATATCATTGCACCACACTCACTACATTTACCATATTCCCCTTTTTCAATTTTTTCTAAGGCGTCGTTAACATCCTTTAATTTTTCTTCTAGGGACTTTTCAACAGGCAAAATGTTTTCATATTCTTCTATCTCATCTACTTTATCTTCCTCAGGGCTATTCATTTGAGGATATTTTGTTTCCCAATTATCTTTACTTGTTTTCTCGGCAAACTTACTGAGCTCTTTTTCTAGTTCCTTTTTTTTATTCAACAAGTATTCCTTTTTTTGATTTATAAAATCTGGTGTCATATTATTTTATTACCAAAAAAACAACAAGAACTATAATCAATAGGATAATTACCCTAATTAATATTTTAGAAAACGTTGTTGGTTTTGGCATTACGGTTTGTTAATTTTATCTTCAATTTCAAAAATTTGTGCTCTAATCTGTTTTGCCCTAGAAGCAACATCTTGATATTTTTCTTTAATCATTTTTCTATTAAAATTAAGATTTTCAAGCTCGTCTTCTGTGTCCCATCTTTCCTTTTCAAGTGATCTTCTTTTGTCTTCTAATTCTATTCTCTTTTCAGTAATTTTTCTTAACTCTGCTTCGTCCTTGGCCTCAGATTGCCTTTTTTCTAATATCCTAATTTCTTCTTCTGTCGCCTCTTCGCCTGCTTTTATTGATGTCAAGTTTCTTTCCACCTTATCCTGTTTCTTTGTGTTTTCAAACATTTCTCTTTTAATATTTTCCATTTTCTCTTCTAATGGTTTTATTTCTATTTCTAACTCGGCCTTCGCTTGGTTCAAAAGAATAATTTCTTTATTTCTTTTTAGAATTTCAATTTCTTGAGTAACATCTTTTTCTCTAACCATTACCTTTTCAGAGTTTAACTCGCACTCTTTCAATTGAAGTTCTAATGATTTTATTTGATCTACTTTTTCAAATATTTCTCTTTCAATGTTTGTTCTTTGTTCTTCTATTTTCCATCTTTCTTTTTCAATGGCTCTTTTTTCTTCTACGGACTCTGCTATGGCTTCCCTTTCTTCTATTGCTTTTTTATCACTTTCAAAAATATTCTTCTTTTCTAGGAGCATTTCTATTTTCTTTTTGTTGTTTTCTATTTCGTTGTTGATTTCCTCTTTTCTTTTATCAAATGGTTTCGACTCTTCTTTGATGGATCTTAAAACTTCTTCCAATTCAAAAATTTTATCACCAATTTCTTTCAATACTTTTTCGCTTTCATCTACTTCTTCTTTTCCTTTAATTTCAACTTCATCAATAGATTCTCTTAAAACGTTTTTTTCTTCTTCTTCTGGGTCTTCTAATCCTAACTCAACTGCACTCGGTAGTTTTTCCTTCTCTTCATCTTTTTCCTTAGTCATTTCTTCAACAGGCATTTCTTCTTCTGGTATGTCTATTTGTTCTTCCTCGGCTACTTCTTCTTCTGCCACTTCTTCAACAGGTATTTCTTCTTCTGGTATGTCTATTTGTTCTTCCTCGGCTACTTCTACTTTTTCTGGTAGTGGAATCTCAAGAACCACACTTTCTTTTTGAGGAGGTTTTTTAACGATAAAAGAGGACAAATCAATAGAATCGTCTTCTCTAGGATAAACCATTATTCCCGCGGCCTCCTTTAGGTCTTTTGCCATAGTAATGATTTTCCTTTTGTCTAAAAAGTCTTCTTTCATTTTTGAAACTAATTATAATTATTTCTTAGCTTCCTTTAATGATAGATTAATTCTACCATGTTCGTCAATAGAGATTACTTTTACAGGAACGATATCACCAACTTTTACAACATCTGTTACTTTCTCAACTCTTTTTTCTGACAATTGAGATATGTGAATCAGTCCTTCTTGTCCAGGAAGTATCTCAGCAAAAGCACCAAAATCAAGAACCCTTTTAATTAGTCCTTGGAACATTTCTCCAACAGCAACTTCTCTTGTAAGGTTTTTAATCCACTCAATTGCTTTTTTTGCTGATTCTTCATTTTCAGCTGTAACAAAAACTTCTCCAGTTTCTTCAATGTCAATTGATACGTTGCAAGTGTCAATAATTTCATTTATTGTTTTTCCTCCACTTCCAATTACTTCACCAATTTGCTCTGGTTTAATTTTGAGTGTAAATATTCTTGGAGCATTTGGCGAAAGCTCTTTTCTTGGTTCAGGAATTGTCTCTTTCATTTTTTGAAGTATTTCTAATCGTGCTTTTCTTGATTGAGACAAAGCAGTTCTCATAATTTCTTGAGTAATTCCTCTGACCTTAATATCCATTTGCAGAGCAGTGATTCCTTTTTCTGTTCCGGTAACCTTAAAATCCATATCACCATAGTGGTCTTCTTCCCCTTGGACATCAGTTAAAACAACATATTTTTTGTCTTCCGAACTTTTTTTGTCATCTATTTCCATCATTAGTCCCATAGCTATTCCCGATACAGGTGCTTTGATAGGAACGCCTCCGTCCATTAAAGCTAGACATGCCGCACAGGTTGATGCCATTGATGATGATCCGTTTGAACACAAGACCTCAGAAACAAGACGAATGGTATAAGGGAATGTCTTGGCTTCAGGGATAACTGGTTTTAGCGCTTTTTCTCCCAACATTCCGTGACCAATTTCTCTTCTTCCTGGTCCTCTTAGCGGTCCTATCTCGCCAACGCAAGATGGTGGGAAATTGTAGTGATGCATAAATCTCTTCTTTTCTTGTCTTTCCATTTCATCAAAAACTTTTTGATCTCCTGGAGATCCAAGTGTTAGAAAAGACAATACTCTTGTTTCCCCTCTTGAGAATAATCCACTTCCATGAACCATTGGTATTTTTGAAACATCACAAAAAATCTCTCTTATTTCTTCAGTGCCTCTTTCCTCAAAGCGAAGACCTTTTTCAATTATTGATTGGTGAATAATTTTTTCAGAATATTCTTCAAAAAATGAAAAACCATAACGGAGAGCGTCGGCATCTTCAATCTCTTTTAATTTTAGCGCAAGATCATCTCTGATTTTATGCATATCATCTGTCGGATTCTTTTTAAAAATATTTTCTATTCTATTGCCAACAACTTCCTTAACAAGTTTTTCAACTTCTTCGTTACTTTGAGGGAGGGATACTTCTATTTTTTCTTTTCCCATTTTGTTTTTAATATCTTCTTGAAAATTAAGAATATCTTGGTGATATTTTTTAGACATTTCTACTGCTTTAAGGATTGTTTCTTCTGGAATTTCATTCATTCCTGCGTCAATCATATTAATTAATATTTCTTTTTTTGATTCTGACTTTAATCCAGTAAGGAGTAAATCCATATCACCAGTTTCTCTTTGCTCAAATGTTGGAAAAGCTTTTAGTTCTCCTTTGATAGATCCAATTCTAACAGGAGCAATTGGTCCATCCCATGGAATGTCAGATGTGCTTAGAACAATTGAAGCGGCAATCGCTCCTAATAATGCTAGGTCAGTTTCTTTGTCCCAAGCAAAACAAGTAATAATTATTTGTACTTCTCTTCTGAAGTTTTTAGGAAATAATGGCCTGATAGCCCTATCAATTAATCTTGAAGTTAAGATAGATTGTTCAGATGGTCGGCCCTCTCTTTTTGTAAATCTTGAGCCCAATATTTTTCCAACAGCATAGAATCTTTCTTCATACGCCACAGTTAAAGGAAAGAAATCGATTCCTTCGATTTCTTTATTGCTCATCACAGCAGTTGCCATAATGACAGTGTTTCCCATTCTAACAAAAACAGAACTATTGGTTCTCTCGGCAAGATTATTAAATTCTACTTCTAGTGTTTTATCACTAATATTTAGTTTGAAAGTTTCTGTTTTCATTTTTATTTCTCTAGTCCTATTTTTTTAATTACTTTTTTGTAGGACTCTTCATTTGTTCTTTTTAAGAATTTCAGAAGTTTTCTCCTGTTGTTTACCATTTTAAGAAGTCCTTTTCTAGAGCTTACATCTTTTTTGTGTTTTTGAAGATGTTTTAATAATCTGTCTATTTCCTCTGAAAGCAATGCAATTTGAACTTCAGCTGAGCCAGTGTCTTTTTCGTTGATTTTAAAATCATCAATTATTTTTGTTTTCTGTTTTGTTGTTAACATATTTTTTTATTATTTAGAGTGCCCCGTGAGGGACTTGAACCCCCGACCTTGAAGTTAAGAGCTTCCTGCTCTGCCAACTGAGCTAACGGGGCAATTATTATTGAAAAAACATTTTTGTCCATTCTGCTCCTCCGATTATATCAATAAATAGTTTCACTATTGCCCAAGCAAGATAGACAATTATTAATCCAACTGCTATGGCAATCATCGCTGATTTACCTTGATTGAATTTTGCTGGGTCCCCTCCTGATGTTATCATTATAATACCGGCTATTACAAAGCCGATAACGGCTAAAACAGGAACAATTTGAAGAGCAATTAAATCAAAAATACTGCCAACCATTCCTATTAAATTATCCGATGTGCAATCCCAGCCATCGCAAGGGACTAGCCCATCTCCTAAAACAGGAGAAACAGCTAAAAACAATAGAGTGAATAATAAAAATATCTTCTTTGTTTTTAGTAATGGCATATATTATGGCGTCAGTATAGCTTAATTTGTATAAAAAATCAAGCTAAATTAACATTAATATTAAATAGTAAGGAATAAAATATATTGTTTTGTTATTAACTTCTTTTTTGTCAATCTCGTTTTTAGTGATTACAATTCCACATTCAACTTTTTTTAGTTTCATATAGTCAGTCAAAGTTTTTAGTTCTTTTAAGTTAATATTATCTGAAAATTTAACTTCAATAGCTATTTGTTTTGCATTTTTTGTAACTAAAAAGTCAATTTCTTTATTGCTTTTTCTCCAAAAGCTAATATTATCATTTCCATATTTCAAATTTAAGGTATTATATATGACATTTTCAATTATTTTTCCAAAAGCTTGAGGAACTTTATCTATGTCTTTAGGGCTATAATGATTAAGTGCACAAGTAAAATTAACACAAGGGGTATAAATTTTTCTTAACATCCTTCCTTTTTTTATTGGAGATCTGTGATTTCTGTATAGAATTTCAATAACATAGCTTTCTTTCAAGTATTCTAAATAGTTTTCTAGTGTTTTTTTAGAAATACTTATTTCACGACCAATATTTGTTAATTCAAACAGAGAAGAAATGTTTTCTAATAATTGCCTTGTAAATAACTTAAATTCATCTCTCTTTTCAATATTAAAAATTCGAATACAATCATCCTGTATTTTTCCGATTACTGATTCGGATATATATTCATTGCGTTGCTCGGGAAGATCCAGGTTTTTAGTTTCTGGAAATTGGCCAGAAATAATATATTCCCCACTTAATTTACTAATTTCTTTACTATTATATATATTAAATTGATCTAATTTTCCAAAAAATTGGGGAAGTTCAAAAAGATCATACGTTTCTGAGCACTTTATTTTCTCTTCTTTAATTTTAACAAATTCGCGAAATGATAATGGTGGTAAATAATAATCAAAAATTCTGCCAGCTAAGCTTTCTTGGCTTTTTCTTTTGAGGAGAAGGCTTTGAGACCCAGTTATAATGAACTTAATCTTTTTATTTGATAAATCGTAATATTTTTTTAATATCGATTGCCAGTTTTCGATATATTGTATTTCGTCTAGAAAAACATATACAACATCTTCAAAATTTAGAGATGGTTTATTGGCAATTTCTTTAAAATAGAAAAACAAGACATCGTCGAGAAATTCGGGTTTTTGCAATTGAAAAGAATAATCAAAGAGAAAATAAAAAATATTATTTGGGTGTATTTTGTTGTTTGTTAAAAGGTGATCAATCAATTGTTTTTGAATGGTGCTTTTGCCAACACGTCTTAATCCTACTATGTTTAACATTAAAGAATGATGTAGATTTTTTTCGAGAACAAAAAAAAGATCTCTTTTGGGAAGATTTCTTTCCGGAACAATAAATTCATTATTATTCCACCAAGGATTCTTTATTTCTAAGTCCTGTCTTTTTATCATAAAAAGAGTAATTCACTATCCTTAAACTTACAATTTAAGGATAGTCAACTACGCTTTTTTTGTCAAGTGCCCCTGGCAAGACTCGAACTCGCACATCTGGTTCCGAAGACCAGCGCTCTATCCGTTGAGCTACAGGGGCTTTTTCCTTTT
>Ga0265294_10007232_pt1 | contig 13220 bp, 4 predicted proteins | sample MunlanPumphouse3_FD_192504 | JGI IMG/M metagenome (GOLD analysis project Ga0265294, IMG submission 192504) | Groundwater microbial communities from a municipal landfill in Southern Ontario, Canada - Pumphouse #3 | ecosystem: Environmental > Aquatic > Deep subsurface > Groundwater | place... | reverse complement strand
TAGGCATCGGTATCCACGCTCTCCCGGGTACCTCTTTCCACTTTTCCGTCCACGAACTGATTCTTCTTTTTGTCGATGGAGAAATATCCCGCGTGCGTTTTTTCTGCCGCGATCGATTGCAGGTAACCGATATAGGCATCTTCGCCAATTTTCAGTTGCATGCTGTCCACCACATCGTTATACTCCTCCTCAAACAGTTCGGCATAACCACCGTTGAACGCATTGCCCGAGGCATCGTATTGCTTATACTTTGCCACCTGGTCAATGAAGAAGAGACTTAGCACCTTGATTCCTCTCAGGTAAAGCATCCGTTCACGTTCTATGTGCGACAAGATGGTCTCCCGGATCTGTATCCGGCGAAGCTGCTGCTCGTTCACCGCCCCTTTCACATCGCCGGCGAATAGCTTTATTCCATTCTGGAATGTGATTGAGTTGTCCCGTCCGTCGATATTTGTCACGATAAACCCATCCCGGTACTGTTCAAGCAATCCTGAGCGGTCGTACAGGTTGTGCCCGATCTCAATTTTCCGGACAACCGCCTTCACACCGATGGATAGTTTTACCTCGAAGCCGAGGTTTGCCGTGGGACTCTTGTCCTTAAAAAGATTGATCCCCTCCAGGTAGAGATACCCTTCCGTACCAGTGGTCCCGGTCTGGGCTATCCCTTTCACCGCGATCTTCTTCACCAGTTTCTTGTTGTAGGCCTCCATGGCATCCAGCCGGTAGATCAGGTTATAGAGACAATCCTTCTTATGCGTGGCAGAATAACGCAACGTGAACAGCGGATTGAATCCCTTCAGGTTTTCTTTGGTCTGTCTCCCCTCCACCGATTGCGGCTCGTCGATGAGCAGTATGGGATTGGTTTTGGCAATCACATCGATCGGCCTGCGGCTGCGGAAGCTATCCAGTTTCATGTAGATGCGCCTGGCATCCTTTCCCCGAGCGTTGAACGCCTGGGCATTGATGATCATCACGTTGAGCGAGTTGTCGCTGGCATAGCGGTCGATCTCGGTCAGCTGTGACGAGTTATAGATAAAGAACCGGATCTTTTTTCCGTAGTCCTCGGTGAAGTGCTCCTGCGTGATTTGGAACGACTTATATACCCCTTCGCGGATGGCGATGCTCGGCACCACGATGATGAACTTGCTCCAGCCATACCGCTTGTTAAGCTCGTACATCGTCTTGATGTAGGTATAGGTCTTTCCCGTACCCGTCTCCATCTCGATGGTCAGGTTGTATCGTCCTTCCAGCGCCGACGATGGCGGGATCTGGTGCATCCGTTGCATCTTCCGGATGTTATCCAGGATCATCTCGTCCGTCAGTTGCGGAACGATCTTATGGTTCTTGAAGCCGGTAAAATCGTATATCTCGCCCTGTCCCAGGGTGTCGCCCCGGTCGATCAGGTAATTGATTTCCGATAAACAGGGCTGTCCGGCAAACACATCGCATACCGCCTTGGCTGCCTCCTCCTGGAACTTCTGGTGTTTAAATTTCAGTTTCATTGTTTCTAATCTCTTTGTGCCTTTGTGTTTTAATATCTCAACTATTCGGGAATTCCGAATAGTTGAATTAAATCACCTTAATGGTTGTTTCAGGAGAAAGTGTCTTGAATATCTCTGTCACATTGATCTTGTCCGGACTGTTGCGGAACGAGCTGTCGCGGAACACCACCCGCAACGGTTTCCGTATGGCAATCGCCCGGATCACCTCTTCCGGCACATGCTCTTCGAAGCAGGCCACCAGATCGGTATCATTCACAAAGTGCACATTCTTGCCTCCGATTTTCTCGGTGATGTGTGGCAATGATAATGGCACACCCCAGTCGAGCAGTACTCCATACAGCAGGTCAATATCGGAACGGTCATCCTTGATGTTGCTTTCCAGGTCCAGAAGCATCTGCTGGTTGTATTGCGATGGACTGTAATATACATCCTTCATATTAGTGCTGTCCACTTTCAGTACCCGGAAACCGGTGTCAACCATTTTTACTTCTTTATCACCTTCAAATAAATCACCTTTGGTTGATTTTGCCTTAAGTTCTTCTTCAATTTTCTTTCCTGCCCTGCGGATACGCTCTTTCCCGATCTCGCAGATGTTCTTGTACCCCGCCTTGTAAGCCTCTGATTTGGGATCGGTCTCTTCTGGCAGCTGCACCATGATGAACTTACGGTTACCCCCATCTTCCGCATTGAGTTGCATTACCGCATGGGCGGTTGTGGCGGAACCGGAGAAGAAGTCGAGAACAATTGAATCATTGTTTGTATATAATTCTAAACACCTTTTGAGCAATTCGACTGGTTTTGGATAATCAAAATATGCATTATCATCGAATAATTTTTTCAAATTTTGTGCTGCACTTTGAGAATGACCAACCTCTGAATATTTCCAAATTGTCATTGGTGTTATTCTATCTTTTACTTCTGAAAGAAACCTTTTAATTGATGGAACATTATTCCCGCTTTCACCAAACCAAATTCTATTTTCAGACAGAAATTGTTCGAATCTTTCTTTTGTTAATCTCCAACAATAACCATTAGGTGGTAAAACTTTCCTACCACTAGGCGTGGTAATTTCATACACTTTTTCTTGAATAACAGGCCCAACTGATAAATCGCTCGATTTCCAAACTCCTCTTTCATCATTATCTGGATTTGAATATCTTGCATTAGCATCGTCGGTCCTTATTAAACCATTGCAAACAACACTATTTAAATTCTTTGTATAACACAATAAATAATCATGACATTCTGAAAAATGTTTTTTTAAATTGACAGGGGAATAAGCTCTTTCCCATACAACATTTGCGACGAAATTCTCTTCCCCAAACACTTCATCACAAATCTTCCGAAGATTGTGTACTTCGTTGTCATCAATCGAGATAAAAATCACACCATCGTCCGTCAATAGGTTGCGGGCCAATTGCAAACGGGGGTACATCATGCTGCACCAATCGGAATGATAGCGTCCGTTGGTCTCTGTGTTTTTAAACAGCCGATTTTCTTCCTCATCGAACAGCCCCAACTCTTCCTCGTAATCCTCTTTCGAGACCTTGAAGTTGTCGCGGTAGACAAAATCGTTCCCAGTATTGTAGGGAGGATCGATATAGATCATCTTCACCTTGTTCAGGTAGGAGTTTTGGAGGAGCTTTAGCACATCGAGGTTGTCGCCTTCAATATAGAGATTCTCGGTAGTGTCCCAGTTCTTGCTCTCCTCTTTACAAGGTCGAAGTGTCTTACGAATGGGACGGTTTCCTTCAATGATGGATTGCTTCTTCCCCACCCAGGTGAATTCGTAGCATTCATCCCCATCGACCACCTCATCGGATAACAGCTGCTTTAATTGGTCGAAGTTCACGGCTCGTTTCAGTTTGCCGTCGGCATCTTTGGTTTCGGTAATGGCACTCGGGAAAAGAGCGGCTATCTTGTCGATATTTTTCTCCGTGAAGTTCACGGTTTCCTGCTTTAATTTTTCCATTGCAGATGATTTGTATCTCTATTGTATTAATTGCTTGATTGATTTTCTTACACCCTTACCAGACGCATCAGGGGTTCGAATGAATAAAGGGCTGCCCTTCTGCCAGACGGTTCTTCTTTCTGAACCAGGTATCCTGCATCCAGCAATCTTTTGATGATATTGCCTGCAGTAGCAGTAGGAATTCCTGTATTCCTGATAAATTTATTGTTACGGAATACAGGATTGGTGAAAAGAAAGTCCAAAATCTCCATGTTCCATTTTGAAGCCAGCAGTTTGACAAACTCCGACTTCATCTCCTCATAGAGGTTGTATATCTCTTCCGAGATATCCAGGTTGGATATTGCCTGAGCTTTTACTGCTTCCAGAAAAAAACGAATCCATTCGTTCCAGTTCCCTGTCCTGGATACGTTTCTCATGGCTTCAATATATTCTTCATTGTGCTGATCAAAATAATCACTGATGTAAAAATAGGGTTGTGACAACATCTTTTCCATCCACAGATGCAACGTGATCAACATCCTTCCTATCTGTCCGTTTCCATCCTGAAACGGATGCAGGGCTTCAAACTCGAGATGGATGATGGCCGTTTTCACTAGGGACGGGAGTGAGCTGTCCGATATAAAGTGCATCAGTTTATCCAATCCTTCCTGCAAATGTTCGGGACTGATGGGAACATATTCAACGTTCCTACGTGTTTTATCAGCAAGGAAATTCTGCGATGTTTTGAATTCCCCAGGCGATTTGCTGGCACCCCTACCGGCATAAAGCATTTGCTGGTGGAGTTGTTTGATAAAGTTCACATTGAATTGGTACCTGGAATCCAGAACCTGTTGCGCGTTCTTCAATGCACGTTGATAAAGGACTATCTCAATCACATCCGATTTTGCCTGTACCGAAGCGGTTCCGTCATCATCTGCCTCATACTGCATGATCTCATCCATTGTGCTGATGGTCCCTTCGATTCGCGAGGAGAGCAGAGCTTCTCTGTTACGCATCGGAGCCAGTAGAATCTCATTGTTATGCATATTTTTCAGCATCTGGTCGTAACGTGCCAGTGCATCGGTGGCACTTAACAGTTCACTGATAAAGAGGGAGTAATCAATCTCCTTCGGCGGAAATGCTCCATAATGATATTTGACGGAATCTTCTGTATTGTATTGCATAACAAAGAAAATTTGCAGTTTGACAACAAAAATAGCGTTAATTATGTAACGTACGCAATTTCTTTACAAATATTACTGTTAAATTGTTGTCTAAATGTCTTGTCTCCGAAACATGTACTCAAACTTATTTGAATTATCCCAATAAGACTATACGAATTGTTTTAAAAACTTCAGTGCATGTTCTCTGTCAAGAATTTCATGTATTTTTTGGTTTTCATAGCTACGTAAACAACGATAGCAGGAAGGAGAACATTTACAAGTATCCAGTAAATTTATTGCTCTCTTTATTACTGCTTTTAATATTTCTCCATCTTCTGTTACAAGACGTCTTGAATGTCCTGCACCACCCGGAACAGCATCGTATATTATAATCTTATGTTCCATTTTCCCATTTGTTTTCTTATAAGTTAAGCATGCCTTAATATCTCGTCTTTCAATGCTGAACTCATGCGCAAAAGAATTAAGTAGAGCATGCATTACCGACAACATTGTTGAATAGTCTGAAGTATCACATTCAAAGGATATTTTTGCCACATCTGTTTTAAATTCATGATGCAAGCTATATCTTATGAGTGAAGTATTACTACATTTGCCTTTTCCAAAAGGATTATTATGACTCTTATTATTCTTTTCTATTCGAGCAACACCTGGTCTGTAGTCTTCATATTCTGATAATTTACTTGCTTCGTCGCTTGCGATTGAATATCCACATTTTGGGCATACGTAAAAAAAGTCAGTAGACTTAACCACGAGAGAATCGTTCGCAGTGGATTCAACCTCTAATTTGATATTTTCAAATTCATATTCATATTTACTAATTGGATAAGCCGTTTCGTCACCAATATAGATGGCATCTGTTCTATATTTACGTTCTTGTGAACGAAGCGGGACGTTTTTTATTTCCTCTTCTGCGATAAAACCTGCCCTTGGCTCAATACTTTTATAGAAATCTCTATTTTTTAGTATATGGCCACAAATGGCACACGGTATTCCATCTGTACCTATTGGCATTTTCGAATAATTTATTTCATCACAGATTGAGCATTTTGAAAAATATCCAGTCTCAAAGTCGCTCATTTCGCTTTTGTTTACAATAGGTTTTCTAATGTAACGACTTGTATATAAGCCACCATCGGCAACCACTTCAGATGACGGTGCATATTCGGCAATGGCAACTGATAAATCGCGACTTAAGTTTAATGATTTGAAACTTTTTGCAGCAATATTCTGAGTTAATTCTACAGAATCAACAGGAAAACCATATTTTGGAAGAATATTACCTCGAACCAGAAAATCAATCAAATCGTTTTTTTGATACCTTTCTAATTTCCGACTAAATATAGTAGCAGTATCTACATCTCTTGCTCGAATTGCCTTTTCGTATTCCCTTTTTAAATACTCGACATTCTGTTCAAACTCCTTCATGATTTTTGAAAATATTCCTTGCTCACCAATAAATTCTTCTAACCATTCATAACTATTGATGTATTTGTTTTTCAGTTGTTTATCTGTGATTGAAATAGAATTTCTTAATAAATCGGATAATTCAACTGGTTCAGATTTAAGCCAATCAAGAAAACCCAGATACCCCTTTTCGTTAATAAATGGTTTCGCATTATTAGCGGAATACAAATCTGGATTGATTTTTAAGTATAAACTTAAAGCCACGGCGTATATGTGACGTTTTAATATTTTCTCATTATCTAAATTGAACTTTGGTGGATAAATCACTCCATTTATCATTTCTATTGGACTATCGAAGAAAGTAAAATCATGAGAACGTAACCTTGCAAATGTCAATGCAAAAGCGGCTGCATCTATTCTTCTACCTGCACGTCCGACTCTTTGTGCATAATTCGATGCGAGAGGTGGAATATTTCGCAAAAATACTGTTTCCAATTCTCCGACATCAACCCCCATTTCAAACGTCGTAGAACAAGAAAGAGCGTTAATCTCTTTTCGAATAAATTGTTGCTGATAATCTAACGCATCCTTTTTTGCAAGTTGAGCAGTATGTTCCTTAACAAATAAAGGCGATACTTTTTCACTTTTATATAACATTGCATAATAATTGTCGTTGCAAAATTCTTCGGAGTTTAATCTTTCCAGTATTCCCTCACAACCAATTTGAATACAATTATTGCCTATATTAAATTGAGTTACTTTACCGCACTTTTTACATTTCCAAAGAACTGCATTATTCCCTAAATTGACTTTGAAATAATTTGCGGGAATAAAATAACCTTTACCATCATTTGTTTGAAGTTTGAATTTGTTATTGTCTGATACCAAATAATCCCAGTAGTTACCTAAAAACTCAACTGCTTTATCACCATCTAATTGGAGAATTTTTGTTGTGAGCCATAATTTATTCGAACGATAGTATTTTTTTTCTCCGCTTTTCAATATTCTTGGAGTAGGCATGAAACCTTGAGAATTAAAAACAGAATCATCCTTGTACTTAGTTATAAATTTCTGATATGGTGTATAATACAAGTATTCCCTGTCATTAGGATTTATATCTGTTATTTTGTCTGTAATAATTGCAGCCGATCTTACAATTTCAAACGCGAGGAAATTTAGGAAATTCTTTGCATCCTGTTTGGAAAGATTAAAATTTTTGACAACCACCTGAATAATATCATCGCTATTTCCAAGATATTCAAAAGAGATTTTACCCAATGAAACGAGTGATGTATCTCGATTGCAATTATAAAGCTCATTAAGGACAGCAACCCATGCATTACGCCGATTTTCGGTAATTGACGATTCTATATGGTCGGAATTGCTTTTACGAAACAAATTCAATCCTGAATAATAATTGTCAAGTACGCTTACAAAATCACTAATGTTCAGACCTTCTTTATAATTGCTTTCTTCTTGTGTAACTACATTCCAAATTCCTCGTCGACGTAAAAATTCTTTATAAGATTCACTTAAATAGCAAGCAAATTTTGCAGCTCCCTGACGGCTGTCTGAGAAAATTAGAAATTGACTCCCTGTTCTTGATTTAATTTTTTTCTTTTCGACTTTTTGTAAAAATGGATTAGTAGTTGATTGTTCTTCAGCGTTTTCTTCAACATCAAATTTATATTCTGGTATTTGTTCGTATAAAGAGGTTGCAATAACTGCTGTGGCTGCATCATACCCCAAATTAAATCGTCTCAAATGTCCACCACAATTTAAACAATTATCTTTGGGCGATTTAAAAATCTTTATTTGTTGAGTGTTTCCACAAGTACACCAACTATTATGAGCCTCGTCCTCTTCCACTATTGCACCGCAGTTTTTGCATAAATAAAAAACTTTATCTTCATTTTTCTTCTTCGCTTTTATCTTGATTTCATTTTTACCGTTTTCTTCCTCTTCTTCAAATAAATTTTGGTTGTATTGCACTTGATAATAACTCAGTTCATCCAAATTACTTGCTATAAGCAGTTTACCATTTGTTACCTTTCCAAGAATAGCAATTTCTCCACAATCTTCACAAACAGCAATTTCAAACATTTTTGCTGTTTTTTCATATGCAATAGGAAAATGGTCTCTTCTTATTAGCGACAAACTATTTTTGTAGTCAAGTGCTAAATAACAGCCATCTAATGCTTTGAGAAAATAATGATATCGGATATCAATGAGCGGTTTCCCATTTTTTCTTGCTTTCGCACACAACGCAATAAATCTTACTGCTTCCTGGCTTGTTATTTCAAGAAGTTCGGCAAAATCACTGAGTTTTAATAAACTGCCCTTGCTTCTCATTTTAGCATAAAAACTCGAAGAAGAAATGATATCATATAATACTTCTGCCTCTCCTTCCTCTCTTTCTTTAGAGTATTTGAAATCAAGGTTGTACTTATCTAAAATATCATTAAAGAAATTTTCCTCATTTGCTAAGTCAGTAAATAATTGAATCGGATATTGATAAATTTTAGATGACTTTTGTGAGTTATCACGATAGGCTGTTATTATCTCATCAGTGGTATAATTACAACCTGTTAATCGTTCCGCAAATTCAACGACCCTCTCATTACTTGATGGGCTACCATCTCCTAATGTTGCTGATGTTAGAATAAATTGAGGCTTTCTTTTACCGGTTATCCTGCCTTTTAATCTTCCCATTAGAAATGCAGTTTCAATTCCAGTCGCCCCTGCATAAACGTGCGCCTCATCCAATACTACGAATTTGAAATTGGAATTACTGAATATTGAATCATCGCCTGGTCGAAAAAGCATGTGTTCTAACATGGCATAGTTTGTAAACAAAATATGGGGTGGGTGTTCCTTCATCCTTTCACGGGACACCTCCTCATTTGGCAACCTCTTTCTCAATTCCGGATATTTTTCGTTGGCATACATTGCTTCATAAAGCTTAATTGCATCCATTTCTCTATTTTCCGTACCACCATTATAAACCCCAAAACGAATATCAGGGTATGCCATCAGAATTTCACGCAGTCCTTTAATCTGGTCGTTTGCCAATGCATTCATCGGGTAAATGAAAATTGCCCTGACTCCATCATTCAGTTGCCCTTTTTCTTTTTCTCGGAGTAATTCGTTGATAACGGGAATCAAAAAACAATTTGTTTTACCACTCCCAGTACCTGTTGATACTACTAAATTTTTTCCAGAGACAATTTTCTCAACAGCCTTTTCCTGATGTAAATACAAAGGTCGGGAAATGGGAAGTTTTGGTGGGTATTTTTTTTTGCTTTCCAAATCTCTAAAAAGTGGTGACAACGTTCCATTATCAATCAATTCTTCAATTGATTTCCCAGATTTAAAAGAATCTTTTATTTCAACGAATGGTCCGTTTGAAACAGTTTTATCTAACTCTTCAACTAATTTTTTCTGCAGATTTTGATTGCGAAAATGAAAGGTAGTACTGATATAACCAATGTACTCTTTCTTAATTTCATCTGCTGCTTTTGCCGGATTAAACATCTTCTTCTTCCTTAAATTTGTAAAGTATTATTTCATCATAACGATTGTCCTGCTTTTGAATGTTGCAAATACCCTTACGCAATTTATCACAGAATAAGTTACCAATATTAATTTCTCTTCCTTCCAAACCAGCTGCCAGCCATAATGTGTTATTGTCTCTTAATTCAATTCTTACAGGATTAATAATATCATAAGTCCCTTTTTCATTTATCATGGTGTTTAACACTCTTGTATTACCATTTTGGTCAATTACATGCAATCGTCCAAAATAATAGATAGTTTCAGAATCTTCTAAATACTGCAATTTGTCAATAAAGTAATTTGGAATAAAGGGAATCCATTCGGATTTTTTGCTGTTAAAACAATTTGCGCTTAACAACCTTATCTTTTTGTACTTAAATCGAAGTTTGTCAGGTGAGCCAATCAGCAATTCCCCCTCAAAGATTAGTTGATAATTTTCTGCTTTTGAGAAGATATTTTTGTCTTTAATTTTTACCTGAATTTTACATATATCTTCATGCAGATTCCTAATTTCACAGGTCTTACAATCGATTTTAGATCGAAAATTATTATCAGGTGATTTAATGATAAGAAAAAATTCATTGTTTTTATCTCCGATAAAAGTATCTTCCACATTCCAAAGCACTTTTCCATCAATGTATGACAATGGATTTGCAATAAAATGCTCTTTTGTGGAAACAGTAAAAATTTCAAAAATCTCTTTCCCATAAACAATACAAACAGAAATATCTGTTATGCCCTCATTGGCATAAATTGCCCTTCCGATTTCAAATTTTCCATTTTGATTTTTGATAATTTCAAATGATTCTCCATTTACCTTGCCCAATATTGTAATGTCATCATTTTCATTGGGATTATCAATTTCTAATATATCCCCATTTGCTAAAAAATCTTTATACCATAATTTTCTGTTAATGGGTTCATTGTGCCAATCATTGTTGTTTATTCTCCATCTTAGATATGCAATTTTTATCACTAGCATGCCATCATTGATTGGACATTTTATCTCATTATCTTGTTTGCTCCACGTTAATACTATATCTTCATCACCATTGTATACAGTTAGCTTTCGCTCAATATCACCGTAATAAAAAGGATGATTAAACTGTATTTTAAGATTCGGCATAACAATTAATGTTTCTCTTAAGATTGTTAATTCTTTTTCGTAGGAATATAAAATGATTTCGGTTGGATTATTTTCAGGAATCAAACCCATTACTTTTAAACCAAAATGATAGCAACCGCTTTCAATTCTTTCAAAGCCAAGTTCGTGCAATTTATGAGCTTTATCATCAATTCTCAATTCTAATGCTTTCAAATTGGTATTTTCTGGAATCAACAATTTAACACCACCAGAATAGACCATACAAGAAATATCATCAAAGAACCATTCTACATTTTGTACCTCTCCAATCAAACAAGGAGTCTTACCTATGCTTGCTGTTTTTGTCTTATCTACGAAAAAAACTTGTTTTATTTCACCCGATAAACTTTCACCTGCTTTAGGATATATATTATATAAATTAGTTCCATATGTTGTCAATTCGTTTGGTACACTTTTTAACGCATCAATGTCCTTGGAATATACGAAATAATTATTCGGCTTATTTATTTGACCTAAAACTTCTTTTTCTCCCTCAAATAAAATAAACTCCCTATGTAATGATGTCGCTTTGTTTCTTTCTGAATCAAAAATTATCTTATGATTTTCTTTAATTTCAACTCTCAGATTAATTGCATCAGAATATTTCAACAAATCATTCAATTCCAATTCAATTTGTTTTGTCGCAACAACTAATTCGCCACGTTTTGTTTTAATTTCTTCAGAACGAATCTGTTCTCCATTCACAAAAACCTTAAGCGACACAATGCTGTTGTCATCATCCAGTCTGATTGAAGGAATGTAGATAAAAACAGAACTATCGTCTCTTATATATTTCGCAACAATATCTCCTTTTGAAACAGTTGGAACTCTCCTTTTCCGGTTTGTATCACCAGATACTTTCTCAGATTCAGATTTATTTTTCCACCATTCTACGATGTAATGTTTTAATCTTGTGTCTTCGTTAATCGGCTCTTTATAGAACAATTTATTGATATGAAAAAGCGTATCTTTTATAAACTCAACAAAATCAATGAATAAATCCTCATTCAGAGCAAAAGACCGTAAACCAATTTTAATAGAATATACACTTGAGCCGATAGTAACTTTTTTGTCTTCACGATACCCATGACCTAAAAAATTTGCGATTTCTGAGGCAAATCTTTCACATTGCCATTCGTCATCATTAGTAAAACCAAAATCCAAATCATTTTTGAAAATATTATAACATAGGTCATAAAATGAAAAAATACTATTCTTCGGAGCAAATGAATGCATCATCAGGGTTGAATAGTACTTTTTGCCTGTCAAAACAATAGGAATTAAGTGTTTTCTTCCCAACTGCGAGATAACATCTGTAAAAGCTTGATATAACTTTTGGTTGATATAATCCTCATTTATTAGATGTTTGGATATATAATCCCAAAAACGACTGTTTTCTTCGGTGTCGTCTTTATTATTAAAATCCTTCCATCGTTTTGCAATTTCAACAAGAGTGGCAAATATTAATTTATGGTAATTCTCTTCAAACACGTTACCATAAGAAAGAAGAGAACTACATAAAAGACCAACATTTTCAAGCAGTGCTGAATACTCATCTTCAGTAAAATCATAGTTGCCTAATAATTTATTCTCTGCGAAAATTCTGTCTATTTTTTGAAGCAATTCGGATATGTCATTTTTTTGCACATCTTTGCATGGTATTCTACGCTTTTGGGGAATTGTCCATAACTGGTCATCTTCAGCAATTTTTTCATTTGAAATAATATGAGGATTTATTTCAACTTCAATATTTTCAGTACCATTATTGCTTTCAGGTTCATTAAGTAAAGTGTTAATTGTGACACTATTATCATATTCTATTTGATCATTTACATCAATTTGTGTTTTCTCATTTATATTTTCTTCTTTCACAAATGGTGTTTGTCCCGTTTCTGTTCTTGATTTATTATTTCTTCCACAATCGTTTATGTCTTCTTGAATATTTGAGTTAGTAAAATTGCTAATTTCAGGATTTTTAATCTCAATTGAAGTAACATCAAAAGTGTCTCTCTTACCTTTAGATTTGTGAAGATTTCTTTTTCGTATTAATCGAACAATTAAAAATATAATAGTCGCACTAAATGCGATTAAACTTACCCAAATAGATGACGGATAAGTTTGTGAAAATTTAATTATTTCATTAACGTATTCCATAATAATTGCGTTTATCAGGTTATATTAATTCTTCCAGAGTGTTGATAGAAAATCTTCATCGAGGCAGCGATTTCTCTTTATCGGTTGTATCTAACAACTGTTTCTTCAGTACTTTTATTTCCATCGATATTTGGAGCTGAAGATTGAACTGTATCTCCTTTTTCAGTTTGGCTTCCAGCCGGGCAATCTTGTTTCTGATCTTCTCCGCTTCCTGATTTTGTTCTATCGCCTTAGCAAGTTCTCTGCCGGGTTCTTTTGTCAATTTATTGCCGGCTATCTGGTAGACAAAGTTGTGGTATATGCGTTCCAGGTCGAGTCCGGAGATG
>Ga0265294_10007231_pt1 | contig 13221 bp, 15 predicted proteins | sample MunlanPumphouse3_FD_192504 | JGI IMG/M metagenome (GOLD analysis project Ga0265294, IMG submission 192504) | Groundwater microbial communities from a municipal landfill in Southern Ontario, Canada - Pumphouse #3 | ecosystem: Environmental > Aquatic > Deep subsurface > Groundwater | place... | reverse complement strand
TTGAACATTGCCATTTCTGCTCCGCACATATCGCATTTCAGTTCTGTGCTGCAATCAGCCGAGCAATGAGGGCAAGAGAAATGGGCCACTGATTTCTGCGGAAACTCCATATCAGTATCAACCTTGGGACTCCCAAATATGCAGGACAACCAGACGGGACCGGTATTATCTCCAGTTTTCGCTATCAGTTTGATTCCCGGATAACCTTCCACTTTGTGAGATGGATCCATCAGGGACGCCCCACAGAATGCACACTTTAACTCAAGGGTTACATTTTTTGGCATATCTACTCCATTTCAATTTATAGTGTTTGAATTGTATCTGCATTCAGGTTACATAAGCGAGCTATACCTACAACCACCCATTTACGCCATAAGTAGGATAATCCAGATGCCAGAATCATCTTAATATCTATCCTGTCTATGGGCAGCTAATCCAGGTTTTCGATTGCCAGGATCAGAGCGCGGAGGGTACTATCAGCATCCTCAACGGATAATACGCGTTTATCACCGTTATCAAAGGTAATCACTAATTCTCCCAGGGTTTTAGTGAGCTCCCTAATCTTATTAATTACGATGTAACTCTTTCCCAAGTGTTCATCGCGATATTCAAAGATCTTCTTCATGTGATCCCTCTCAGTTTCATCTTGTTAATAACGTTTGAGAGTACAGCTTTGGCTGTAGGTTTCTCCCGGACGCAAGTATTCAGCATACTCCGGATCAAACTCAATCAGAGTATAATCCGGATCATCGTAGCCATTGAAGTATTGATCAAAGAAGAAGCAGCGCTCGGAAGCTTCTGCCTTGAGCGCTGCGTTAGTAACGATTCGTGCAATGCCACTAAGACGAATATAGCCAGTATGACCATTATCGCTTAAAGGCACGCAGACTTCGATAAGTTTATTAGCTTGAATCTGGGCAACCTTGGCATCCCCAGTGAAGGTAGCAAAGAAATAGCGATCAGCATTGATAAACAGCACCACCGGACGAACCCGGGCTTGCTTTTTATCGTTTGTAGCAAGATACACATATTGGTTTTGCTGGATCCAGGCCATGATCTCCTGTTGCAGCGCAGACTCATTCGTTTTAGCCATGATTGATCCCTCTATTTAGGGAAAGACACTCCAAGTATAAAGGCCTGGTTTTCTGGATTGGGATTATCAGCCTTGTCCCGGGGGAGTGCTTCGATTGTATGCACAATGTCCATACCACGGGTAACCTTGCCAAATACAGTGTGTTTGCCATCCAACCATGGAGTTCCATCCTTCTTTGTTACGATGAAGAATTGACTGCCATTGGTGTTGGGACCGCTGTTGGCCATAGCAATGGTACCATATAGTACATGGGCTTTCAAAGTACGGTTAAACACGCCATCTTTGTGACCAGCAAGCCCTGTGAAGTATTCCACGGTGTTCTCCAGCATGGGATTCAGGGAACGGGCATCCTGGCATTGCTTGACCATAGCGGCTATGTCAGCATTGGGTGTGCGGTTGTTTTGCATATGGGGAACAATCACCTGTGCCCAGACCAATTCGGCTGAAGCATGATCTTTGATTGCGCCTTTTAGTTCATCGCCATCGGCATAAGTTTCATCTTCAAACTTGTAGCCGGGACCACCCTGACCATCATTACCGCGATTGTCATCTTTGGTGTTTGGGCAGCCACCCTGGATCATGAAATCCGGAATCACCCGATGAAAGTAGGTATCAGTATAAAAGCCTTCGCTACCGAGTTTGACAAAGTTGTCAACCGTCTTGGGAGCGAGATCTGGCCAAAGCTCAAGTTCGATTTCACCATATGTAGTACTAATGATAGTTTTCACTGTTCTTCCTTCGTTTTCTGTCACAATTTCCTCCTTATTAGGCGTGATCTGATTACGGTTTTGAGTGTACAGATAGGTGAGCCCCAAAACCAGGATCACAGGGATCAGGATTAACACGATGTAGTTTGCTTTAGTTTTCATGCTTTATTCTCCTTATTTACTAAATAATGTTCAACACTTAGTTTACCAGAGAGGATCTCAAGATAGCTATGGTTGGAAATCCAATCTCCAGAATTAGCATATAGCCCGCCATTGATTTCTTTGACCACAGGATCATGACTGTGTCCCATAATCACATAATCTGCCTTGCCACTTCTGATCATAGTACCGGCGAAGCGTAACAAGCCTGCGTTCTTTCTACTGCGCAGATGGGGAGGATCCTTGCGGGCTCTGCTGCTACGTGATAGCTGACTCCCGATGCCTAAAGCCAGATCAGGATGTAACAGACTAAACAGCTTTTTCATCAAAGGCATCCGAATAATACGACGGAATACCTGATAACGCAGATCGTTTACAGTGTGAGTATCGCCATGGCAGACATAGATCTTTTTCCCATCTGCATCTATCTGAAAATCCTCCATACACAACTCCAGTCCGAGATAGTCGGGCAAAAAATCCCCGAACCAAAAGTCGTGATTACCACTGATCATGACCAGGCGACAGCCACTTTGTTTCAATTCATAGAGTTTGACCAGCAGTGGAAAGTATTGTTTAATCACCGTATAAGCCCAGTCAAACCATAGATCGAAGATATCGCCATTCAGAATCATCAGGTCATACTTGCCCCTGGCCTGCTCCAGAAAGTTTAGCACCAGATCTGCATTTTCCCTGTCTTCAGCATTTGGCTTCACATATTTGTAATGCAGATCGGAGATTACACAGATGCGCATCTTACCTCGTCAGGATATAGTGAATAATGTTTAGCCCAAAACCAAGAGCCGTTTCTCGCAGTTGCGGAGGATCGCCATGAGTATCCGGATCAGCCCAGCCATCGCTGATATTGGTCTCATAGGTATATAGCATCATCAAACGTCCGTTATCGTCAAAGATCCCAAAAGCCTGAGGAGGCTTTTCATCATGTAGATGGATTTTGGGTAGTCCAGTAGAAAAGTCAAAGTAAGATTTGAACAAGGGAAAGCTGGCATCAAGTTCGATGAGTTCTCTCTCTGGGAAGATACGCCTGATCTCGCGTCGGAAGCTTTCATCCATGCCATAATCATCATCGGCATATAGAAAACCTCCCCGCATCATCCATAGCCTCAGATTGTTGATTTCGTTATCACTGAAGCGGATATTGCCATGTCCGGTGAGATACACAAAGGGAAAATCAAAGAGCTTGCTATCTGATGCCCGGACAACGCTTTGATCAATGGGTATGGTAGTGGAAAGGGTATTATTCGTGAACTTAGCCAGGTTGGACAGCACCTCGGGATCGTTGTACCAATCCCCTCCCCCATCGTATTGCAAGCGAGCGAAGCCAGTCTTGACCGGACTTTCCTGGGCAAACATAAAGCCTGCCCATAATGCAATCGATAACAGGAGTATCCTCTTCATTGATCCTCAGTTCACAATGTTAAGCTGAATACATATCAGCGCGTCATCCACAATCGCATAAAAGCAATTCGCATAGTTATCATAACCGGAAATGGTAGAGATTTCTTCCACAAAAGTTATGCTGGAGAGGCTTTCTCCCCTTCCAGCATCCACAATGCTGATTACATCCCGGCTGGGAATCATCAAAATTGGTCGATCCAAGCGGGGATCATCCTCGACTCCAATCCGCAAAGGATTGAGATTGCTGGATGGATCAGGAGGACAGGTCATCTCTGCTTCCCAAATCAAGGCACCATCTTCGCTATAGGAACTGGCACTGTTGTTTTGCAAACAAACCATCAGGGCATTATCCATAAATATGACCGAGGAAATTGGGGAGGTGAAGGATTTCTTCCACTTCAAGTTGCGGCTCTTTTTATCAAAGGCGATAAGGTTGTTATCAGCAGTCAGAAAAATGTTGTCCAGACTGAATACCGGTGCACCAGTGATCTGATAATTCAAGCTGGCACTCCAGATTAGCTGTAGTTCAATATCTCTGGCAGGCAGATTCACAATTCTATCCATGTATTTGATGAAGTTTTTGGTATCAATGGCAAGGTTGTTTGGGATCTGATCCAAACGTAGGGTTTGCTTGCTTTTCACACTCATGCGGGTACGATGTAAAAACTGATCAATAAAGCGATTGCCAAACATCATATAGACTATTGTAACTATCGTAATCAGAAATATCACCAGGGAACTTAGCTGCAATCTGGAAAGACCTTTGCGTTTCGGCTTCAGCATCCTGCTCTGACCATCCAGAATCAACCATAGCGGATTGGGTGAGCTCGCAAAGCTCTCAATGTAATGATCAAGAGTGTGCAGATCCATATTGCTTTCATACACTTGTGTGCAAAGATTGCCACTAAGGATGATGAATCTATGACCCTCCCCGATGAAAACCCGTTGCACTTTGGTGTTGATATCCTTATCTTCCAGACCAAACAGGTTTAGTTTACTTAGAGTTTGCATCTGATGATGCTGATATTGATTGGCAATGTGCTTGAGGCTTTTTCCATCAGAAAGACTGGCAAAAAGCCTTCCAAACTGCACAAAGAACAGCTCGTGATCATAAAGAATACCAAAGAACAGGGATAGCCCTTTCTCTTGTAAATCACTTTTTCGCAAAATGGCATGCAGTTTCCAATGCAGATCCTTGAAAAAGCTCTTAAGCCATCCTTCAACTTCGGCTTTACTGATGTTGGAAGCCTGCGAATTGCGAATTGCAAGCCGAATCTCAGTATTCAACTCCTGAAGAGCCATATTCTGCTCTGGATGCCAGAGGGCAAGAAACCAGCCAAAACGTCCATCCTGGCTGACCTGATGCTCAACCAGGGTATAGGGGCTGTGATCAATCTTGCTCTTTAGGGCTATCATGCTTAACTCCACCATCGGATAAAACTGCGATAACTAACTCGGAGAAGAGTGGGAATATCCATCAGCATATTTGTGTAGGAAGCATTCGCCAGAGGGCAATAGCATTCCTTGGCATGGATGCTCTTGCGATCCTTTCTGGCTTTTTTGCCCCACCATATTTTTCGGAAATTATAGCGGGTATCGCGAAGGTTGCCCAGAGATTTGGCCTTTACGCAGCAGCTCCAGATGTCACCCTCGGGAGAAATCTGGCAGGAAGCTACTCCGGAATAGCAGGGGATAATCTGTTTCTCGTCCCGCAGTACGGCTTTAACCAGATTGTAATACTCAATCCTAAAAGCCATAGTGATCTTGTTCATGCCTTTATACTGACCATTCTTAATCCGGTGAATCAGATAGTCAATAGCAGATTTGTAAGCCACTTTACCGGGAGTGATATCCAGACCAATTGTGTCCAATTCCACGCGTTCTTCGGCAATCTCAGTGATATAGCTATCCGGATTCAGACGCATTAACTCATTGGCAACCGAATAGAAGCTCTCAACATTAAAGCGAGAAATAACGGTATGGATACCTACAGCCAGATTGGGCAGCTTCAACGCTTTCAATTTCTGGAACGTGGACACTGCTTTTTTGTAGTTACCCGGGACATTGCGAATCTCGTCGTGCTGATCTTCTATACCGTCAAGGGATACATTGATGATCACCTGTGCCTTGGGACAAGCTTTGGCGATGGCAGCGGTTTTCTCGATTATCGTGTTCACCAACAGACCATTAGTGGGGATGTTGATGATGCGGGGGCGGGATACCTGATAAATTGTACTTACCACATCCACGATATCATTACGCAGGAATGGTTCACCTCCGCTGAAAGTAATCCAATAAGGACTGCGTCCCACCCCGCGGAAGATCTTGCGATATTCATCAACGCTCAGATTGTGTGCTTTCTTTTTCCAGATTCTGCATGTATTACAACGTGAGTTACAGGTATAGAGAAGACTGACCGTGTAATTCATGGGCAAAATGCGGGGAAAGCCCAAGTGCTTCATTAGCCAGTATCCGATTATCCTGAAAAAAATAGTTATCATTGGCTTCCTTTAGTCCTTGACCTGTTTGGTGGATTGGGCAATCTCCCATACAAAGGGAACCTTCTTTTTCACCCTGTAATCCCACCAGCCTAAAACCCTGCAATAAGTCTCAAGCATCATCACCAAGCTGAGTTTTAACAAATCCTGCGGACGTGAACTCAACTCCTGAAGCAGTATTTTCAGCAGCACAGAACTATCCTGAGATATCACCTGATAATGCTGATTTTGCTTCAACCAGAGGTGTCCGTTTTGGATCCTGCGCCGTTGTTTGACAAAATCCTTGATGTTTTCCGGACCTTTGTTGTGGATCAATGCTTCGGGAATGTACAGTAGTTGTAAACCCTGTGCCCGAATTATTGATTCTATGGAGGCTTCGTCAACTGCAGACTCTCTGGGTATCCCTTGCATAACCTTGCGAAAGGCTATCATTTCCCCTAATTTTGGAGAGATCATTGCCATCCGGTGGTGCAATCGCCATAAAAGCTGCACTGCATAAGCCATGAAGCTGCCATCATTGTTGATCGGGATGGGACGGCCACCCGTTGCTCCAATTTGGGGATTCGCAAATGCTCCAACCATCAGTTCAATGGTATCAATAGCGGGAATGACGTCTCCAGAGATAATCACCAGGATATCCGAAATAGCTTCCTGCATAAAAAGATTGATAGCGCTGGATTTCCCTTCGCGTTTTGCTTGAGTGAGCAAACGAATGCGGGAATGAGTTTGGGCATATTCTCGCACTAGCGCATCAGTGCCATCAGTGCTGGCACTGGATACCACAATCACTTCCTGAATCTGCACTTTGCTCAGCTTTGATTTCTCAAGAGCCTCCAACAAATGCAGGATATTTGCCGCTTCATTGTGGGCAAACACTCCAATACTGCAAGAAAGATTCATAGATATCAGGTGGGTATTTGTCTTCCCGGCATACTGTGTGGGATACCCTTGTTAATGGCATCCAGAATCCCGTTTATGAACTTACCAGTGTGTTCACTGCAGAACTTTTTGGCAATCTCGATTCCTTCATTGATAATCACAGCCGCGGGAGTATCAGTAAACATCAATTCATACACTGCCACAATCAATATGCTCTTGTCTAGATGCGCAATGCTTTCCAAAGACCAGTGTTCAGTATATTTATCTATTTCTGCTTCGATATCCTCAATATTGATGATGGTGTTTTTCACCAATTCATCTGCAAAGGCAAAGACTGGGGAACTGGGACTGATGTTTTCCGCAGAAGTTAACTGACGCAGGATTTCCGGGTATTCATTCAGGAGTCCATATTCCCTGAAATCCGCTTTAACCTCGGCAAAATCCAGTGCATAAATACACTGAACAGCCATTTCACGAGCTTTACGCCGTTGTCCCATTTTGGATCTCCCTCATCAAACTCACCATTTCCAAAGCACTGCTGGCCGCGCTGAATCCCTTGTTACCGGCTTTAGTTCCTGCGCGTTCAATGGCTTGATCTACACTGTCTGTAGTCAGCACTCCAAAGATCACAGGCTTACCGGTTTTAAGTGCAGCCTGCGCTACACCCTTGCTAACTTCTGCAGCAACATATTCGAAGTGGGGAGTTCCACCCCGGATCACTGCACCAAGGCAGATCACAGCATCGGTATTCGGATTCTGAGCTGCCGTTTGAGCCACCAGAGGAATCTCGAACGCACCCGGAACCCAGATTACAGTGATATCCTGCTCTCGCACTTCACTGCGCAATAAACAATCCATTGCACCCTCAAGCAACTTACCGCTGATGCTTTCATTAAAGCGGCTTACTACAATGCTGAAGCGATAGCCTTTTGAGACCAGATTACCTTGTATAACACGCATTTAACGCTCCTTTGGAACATAATTATTCAATGTGAGTCAAGATATATGAGGGCTCAAAACGTTCAAGTAAAATCTTTGCTTCAGAGCCAATCCCAAGATTCGAACAAGGGATCCACAAGCAATAAGCCTTGGGGAAAGAGCTGATTCAGCTCATCCCGATGATGCCCGTCCAGACTATAAGCATCCTGATTCAATATGCAATTGGGTAATATCCCGATCACGCCTGGATCAATGCTTAGCTGAGAGACAATATCACTGTAGGTAATCAACCCGGCTACACTGATCTGCTCTCCCATATAATCGTTTCTAATCACCTGCAACTCCACTTTTTGGCCTTTGAGCAATTTGTTGAGATCTCTAACAATGTATTGCATGAGGTTTTCGGCGCTACTGGAGCACATAAGATGATAATTTGACCCCGCTCTGCTTCTCAAAGTTTTGAGCAATCTTCTTTTTTGGAGTTTGTAGTTTTCCATAGTCATCCGCAGCATACCGATGCCATTTTCAAGCTGGGGGTAATCTTGATAGTAATCATCCTCTGGGATCGGACGCTGGGACATCACATAAAACTCATCTGCTGGATACACAATCTCAGAATCATACTGATACCGCAGCTCGGTAATGATGTCCAGGCACTCCTCAGCTCCCGATTGGTCAAAGGTTTGCAGATCACACAATCCTTCCCGGTAGCGCGTCAAGCCCACTGGAACCACGCCAATTGACAGGATTGGAAGCTTGCTCTTCAGAAGTCCTTTCAGGCTTTTACGCAGTTCTTCCCCATCGTTGTACCCAGGTACACATACGATCTGAAGATGGTAGGAGATATCGTGTCTGGCCAGGCGGCGTAGCGCTTGCATTGGATCCAGTGGATTCCGGGATCGCATCATCTTTTGCCGCAGAGCAGCATCCGTGCTATGTAGGGATATGTACAAAGGGCTGATATGCTGTTTATATATGCGTCTGTAATCCGCTGCGCTCAGGTTGGTAAGTGTGATATAGTTGCCATACACAAAGGAGAACACATAGTCATCATCTTTCATGTAAAGTGTTTTGCGTAGTTGCTTTGGCATCTGATCAATGAAACAGAAGATACAGTTGTTCTGACAATTGCGGTGTTTATAGGGTTGAGGGATAATGCCCAGAGCTTGAGCCAGTTCCCGATATATATGTACTCTGCGCTTCTTGCCTCTGACATCCTGAATTACCATTTCCAGGTGATAATCTGAACTATAATACTCCAGGTCCAAAAAGTCATTGATCGGCTGAGCATTAATGCTAACCAGGGATTCTCCACTTTGGATTCCGGCTTGCGAGGCCAGGCTTTGTGGAGCTATAGAAGCTATATACAGAGGCATTTAGTATATTTCCACTGGCAGCTTGAAGTGGAAACAACTGCCCACTCCAGGCGTGGAAGTAGCTCCTATTTGTCCTCCCAGCAGCTCTACCAATCTACTGGACAAACTCAAGCCCAGACCCAAACCAGGATATGCCCGGGTAACGCTGTTATCTGCCTGTTCAAAGGCATCAAAGATATATTCCAGACGGTCTGCTTCAATCCCGCAACCGCTATCTTCAACTTCAAAACCCAATTCAGCATTTCCGGGACTTGTCTCGTCAAACTGAATCCGCAGTATGATATGCCCCTTCATGGTAAACTTCAGGGCATTTGACAGGATGAAGCAGAGCACTCTTTCCACCTTTTCACAATCAACACGAATCATGGGTAAATGCTCCGGACGTTCCAAAATGGGTTTCAGATTTTTAGCAGCAATCAGAGGGCGAATATGGTTCCAAATCTTGGATGTGAGTTTATCCAGATCACAATCCACTGGATGCAGAGAGGTCTTCCCCATTTGCAAATTGGATAGATCCAGGAGATTGTTGATCAGGATCAATAGTTTCCTGCCGCTATCGAGGATCACATCCACATAATCTGATTGCTTGGCATCAAGTTTTGTTGATTGGAGCATTTGGGCAAATCCCATGATGGCATTCATAGGAGTCCTGATCTCATGGCTCACATTGGAAATAAAGGCATTTTTCGCAATGCTAGCAAGAGATTCATCTCTTAGCTTTCCCTCTGCAATTCTGGTTACGCTGGCCTGGTTGGGATTGCTGTGAGTCCTGTTCTTTTTATGCCTCATGTGTTCCTAATCCTGTCATAACGGTATTTAAAGCGCTTGATCCCCTCAAAAATGGTACGAGCCAGGCGTTCCTGGTATTCGTCATTGACCAGCAGCTTCTCTTCTTCCGGATTTGAAATGAAGCCAAGCTCAACTAACACCGAAGGCATAAATGCTCCTCTCAGGACATAGAAATTCGCCTGCTTCACTCCCCGATCATAAAATCCCGATCCCGCCACCAGATTTTGTTGAATATTGCTGGCAAGTTCATTGCTGCTTTCCAAATGCTCGGTTTGACTGAGATCACTGAGGATAAAATCCAGATCATCATATTTGCTTCGCGCATCGGCGCCGCCTTCATAGAGATCTACTACCTGGTTTTCCAAAGCTTCAACCGCCCGGGCATCCGAGGTCATCGCTGTAGCCAGATAATAGGTTTCCGATCCCTTTGATTTGGGGTCCCTGGAAGCATTTGTGTGGATGCTTACGAACAAATCTCCCCGCCGGTCATTGGCAAACTTCGTCCTATCGCCCAAAGAAACAAAGCGATCATCACTACGAGTCATCAAAACGTTCAAGCCTAATTCCTGCTCAAGCATCCGTTTAAGCTTCAAAGTCACTCCCAGGTTCACTTCTTTTTCCTGAGCCTTAAGCTTGCGTCCCACTGCTCCAGGATCCTTGCCCCCATGCCCGGGATCAAGAACAATCGTCTTCACATTGCGGTTAACTGGTTTGCTAAGTTGCAATTGACCGGATTTAAACACCATATCCTTGGGAAAGTGCAGCGGTAGATTCTCCCGCACAAATATACTGGGCACATAATACTGGTCTTTAATGCGCTGGATCGGAAAGTGCATATTGTATGAATCCAGTTTGAAATTGTAATAGCTGCTTCCCTCCATAAAGATGAAGGTTTCTCCATAGGTATGAAGATACAATCTATGATCAATGCGATCTTGTTTGCAGATGCTGTGAAAGATGGGATGCATATCGTTGATGCCTACATAGGGTATTCCACTAATATCAGTTTCGGGAAGAATAAAAGTATCCCCTTCGATTCGGATATCAAGGTTGGCTTTTAACTGCAGGCACAGCATAAATAATCCCAGCAGTATAAAAAGTCTTCTCATCCAAAACTCCTCTAGCTATGGGTTTACGTGATTAAAAGGTAATGTTGTCCTGCTTAAATTTCGGTGTCCAAAAATCACTGCAGGACAGCTCCTGAGAATAAATACTTGAAAAACCCAGTTCGCTTGCAGTGTCAAGTACTTTTTGATATTCATGATCGCTGATCCCTCTTGAGAGTTCCTGATAATCACCCGCTTTCCCCGCTGGATAATACTGAGCCATCAGGCTAAGAGGCACATCAATGCCGATCTCCTCCGCGATTTTGCGCAAACTAAACTCTGCCCCGGCAAGTCCATTTGGCAGAACCAGGATCCGGATCAGCACACCTTTTTGTGCTATCCCCTTTTCATCCAGATTCAGGGGACCGGATTGTGCATACATCTGTTTTATCGCCTTGAATGCCTGGCTTGGGTAATCCCGGGCAGATGAATATTTCTGTGCATAGATCGGATGATAGTATTTGTAATCCGGGAGCCATATATCAACCAACCCTGATAAAGATTCAATAGCCTCTGTCTTTTCATAAGCATTGCTGTTCCAAACAATGGGAACGTTCAGACCCTTGTATCTGGCTGTAGCAATAGCCTTTCGGATTTGTGGACTGTAATGCGTAGGAGTTACCAGATTGATGTTGTGCGCACCGTGCTCTGCCAGATCCAGCATCATCTGCACCAGGCTTTCCAGATCATAGCTACTGCCATATCCTTGATTGCTAATCAGATAGTTTTGGCAAAACACGCATTTGAGGTTGCAATGACAGAAAAATATCGTCCCGCTACCTCTGGAACCTGATATCGGGGGCTCTTCCCCAAAGTGTAGCTGGGCCAGATTTATGGCAAGATTAGCGCTGGCTCCACAAAATCCCCTTTCCAAATAGCGGTTTACTCCGCAGTTATGCGGACAGACCATACAGGAAAGCAGCTCCGGAAAATCAATCATAGACTAAAAGCGCCAGGGAGGAGAATGTCCATACTGCTTTCCACGGTTTCATCCCGATTGGCATATACAACAGGGATAGTTGGCGCAAACTCGTGAATCACCTGCCGGCAAGCCCCACAGGGTGGGAACGATTTATCGCTGTCCACATATATCGCCATGGCAACAAAGTCTTTTTTCCCAGCACTCACTGCCTTGAAGATGGCAGTTCTTTCGGCACAAATGGTCAAGGAGTAAGAGGCGTTCTCAATATTGCACCCAGTATAGATGCTACCATCTGCACATTTGATGGCGCTACCTACTTTGTATCCGGAATATGGTACATAAGCATACTCGGCTGCTTTACGCGCTGCGGCAAGAAGATCAATCAGTTCTTTGGTCATGAAAAGCTCCTAAGCCAGAAGAGCAAGGATGATGCCGCCTGCGATCACCGATCCAACCTGTCCACCAACGTTTACGCTGACTGCTGGCATCAGCAGGAAATTGAAGGGATCTTCTTTCTGACCCATCTGATGAATCACCCTGGCACTCATTGGAAAGGCAGAAATGCCACAAGCGCCGATCATCGGATTCACCTTTTCCTTGCGGATCAGATTCAAGGCTTTGGCAAACAGCACTCCACCAGCAGTATCAAAAATGAAGGCCACCAATCCCAGAAGCAGAATTAACAAGGTCTGAGGACGCAGAAAATATTGTCCCTCCATCTTGCTGGCAATGGCAATTCCCAGAAGAATGGTAACTATGTTCCCCAACTCATTCTGGGCAGATTTGGAAAGGCTCTCCAACACGCCACATTCCCGTAATAGATTCCCAAACATCAAAAAGCCAATCAAGGGCAAGGATGCTGGAACAAAGATCCCCGCAACAATCGTGATGGCAATCGGGAAGATGATCTTTACAGTTTTGGACACATCACCGCTATGATAATCCATGTGGATTTGGCGTTCTTTCCTGGTGGTTAATGCCCGAATCACCGGGGGTTGAATAATCGGCACCAGGGCCATGTATGAATATGCCGCTACCGATATGGGGCCCAAAAGATTGGGCGCAAAGCGATTGGCCACGAATATGGAGGTTGGCCCGTCTGCTGCTCCGATGATGCCAATGGAAGCAGCTTCCTTGATTGGAAAACCAAAGGCCGCAGCTATCACAATGGTCACGAAAATACCAAACTGCGCTGCAGCTCCAAACAGTAGCATGAAGGGATTCTTCAATAGCGGTGTAAAATCAATCATAGCTCCGATTGCGATGAAAATCAGAAGCGGAAATAACTCGGTGCTGATCCCAAAATTGAAGATGATCGAAAGCGGCCCGTGCTCACC
>Ga0265294_10007230_pt1 | contig 13223 bp, 8 predicted proteins | sample MunlanPumphouse3_FD_192504 | JGI IMG/M metagenome (GOLD analysis project Ga0265294, IMG submission 192504) | Groundwater microbial communities from a municipal landfill in Southern Ontario, Canada - Pumphouse #3 | ecosystem: Environmental > Aquatic > Deep subsurface > Groundwater | place... | reverse complement strand
AGAACAATACAAAGCGCCAGCAATACTCCCTATACTAGTTCCTGAAACAAAGTCAAATTTTATATTATTTTCTTCAAAAGCTTTCATTACACCAATATATGCAAAACCTCTTGCTCCGCCACCGCCAAGTGCCAAACCAATACCGCCCTTTAAACTATATTTACTTCTAAATAAACCCATTCATACTCCTATGAAGAACTATGCTTAAATTCTTATGGTTCCGAATATGTAATATAATATGCTTGAGAATCACCGTTTATTAAAACGTTAATTGAAAAGTAATCTGCACCAGTTGGAACATCAATAGTAACAACCCCACCAGTTACCGACCATGAATAATTCTCTGGCAACGTAAATCTTACACCACCATAATTTAGTACTCTATTATCAGTTAGTTCTGTATCAACAGACTCTACAGTCATTTCGCCTGTCAATAAGCTTTCTCCGTTATAAAAAACATTAATTAGTTTGTTTGTTTTATAGGAATAGTTTATCTCACTAATGGACTGAGAGGCTTCGCTCATTCCAGACGCATCAGTATCTATTAATGCGGCTATAAAGCTGCCTGTATTCTCTACCGTAGTGCCATCAGCTCTATAAGTCTTAAAAGGTATATTTGCCTCTGTACTGCTATCAGAAAAACGAAAGGCTAATATATAGTCACTTAAGTCAGTATCTTCATCTATGGTAATGCTGGCATAATCATCTATTCCATTAAAGATAAATACTGCATTTCTAATACTTATTGTTGCCGTTCCACCATCACCTATAAGTGATTGAATAATCTCAAATGGGCTTTGATCCGAAGCTGACTCCCAATCACTTTCTTCATCATCTCGTACCATAAAATTCAAACTATCAAGAGTGTCTGACTCATTATAAACACTAAAACTTATTTCTGTACTTGTAGCCCCAGTCCCCAAAGTTGCCACAATATATTTAGCCGCAATCATGTCGTCTGTTATAAGTAAATAGTTGTAATAAGAGCCATCGGTTGAATTATAGAAAGAAGCATTATTTGTAGTTATCTTTATTAACTGTCCGGCTTCCATATATTCGTTGTAAATATTAACGTTCTTCTTTATGATTTCAAAACTAATCGATTCAGCAGTAGTATAGTCATCAAGAGTCATGTTTAGTGTTCCATTTTCTAACATATCTGTTGTTATAGTAATAGTTTTTTGATTTGTTGTTGTAGATGCTGTAAACTTGGCATTACCTGTTAACTGTACAATGTCTCCTACTTCCAAAGAATATCCTGACTCTTTAAACAATGTACTAAAAATATTAATATTAACGAGGATATTCCCGGTTTCATCGGTAACATAATAAGGGATAACCGTTTCAAAATCAAAAACAGTATCACTGTCAGTTATTCCCAATCTAATCGTAGCCGAGTTAGAAACTAAGTAAGACGTATCGCCAGTTGAAGTTTCATCATATAACACTGTACCACTCTGTAAAATGTACAGATTCATCTCTACAGGATACTCGCGAGTTTTTAAGTAAGCAACTGTACTAACTGTATTTGAGCCACCATCATTGTTTTGATAAGTGTCTATTTGACATGAAATGCTACACTCTTCTCCAATTAAACTTCCGCCTAAAATGCTTAGTTCGTTTCCATTTGTTCCTCCTAGCGAAATAACGCCTGTATTGCTAGACAACCAAGACAAACTGCCTTCTTCAGATGATAGCTGTGCAGCTAAATTGGCTTTATAAATACTTATATTCGTCTCTGTTCTAAACGCTTCGTCTATTTTAGAAGGCCAAATAATATCCTCTCCACTTCCCGAAATATCTATATCAGTATTATATGTTAAAGCGACTCCAGTTGGAGTAGTCAATACTTCACTATCTGAACCTGCGGTCCACACAAAACCGCCCGATGTAAATTCTTTTGATACAATAAGAGGATTTAAAGAATGAGTTCCAGAAAGAGCCATTGCTGTGTCGATTACTCCATTAATAGTTCCAACCAAAGATATTACAGGATTCATAATAGAAATCTTTGATACTGAAAGTTCCAATCCATTATTTGCATAACCAACTGCAATTAATTTTCTTCGATTTATTGGAGTCTCGCTGGTTGTACTTTGAAGTGTCTGAATGGTTATTTGTACAGCATTAATAGAGTCTATTATATAAGTAACGGCAGTCTCTCCACTACCTATTGTAAACTGATCGTTATTTATAGTAGCAATGACTACTCCATCTTCTTTGATATTAAAACCATCTATCGCGTAAGTGATAGCACTTTCATCTTCTCCTATCGTGAACTGGTTATCAGTAATATCATAAGAAGTTTCTCCGTTAAGTATGGTGCCTGAAATAATATAATTAGTATTAATGGAACTTGTTGAAATAACTGAAATTCCTTCACTTGCTCTAAAATCCTGAACGGTATCACAGGTTGAACTGAAGTCTGCAAAAGCATAGTCCATATTGTATAGATAGTTTACACCATTTTCAACGGTTGGAACAACAACCTCTCCACTGGTATTTAAATCATAAAGGGTTGCTAAAATATCATAATTTTCATATAACAACAGTTTTAAATCAGAATCTGCCAATATTCCTTTTTTGTAGTATGTACCGTCATTTTCTATGTACCAATTTAAATCTTCAGCCTCTGCCTGGGTACTAATACTAATTGAAACATCTGAGGATTTATTAATAAAAATGTATCCATTAACTTCGTCATATATAACATTACCGTCAATATCTGTTTTAACAATAGCAGCAAATATTTTTAAACTTGTTTCTCCTGAGTTATTTAATGCACGAATATAGTAATTACCACTTTCGGAATCTATTGGTAATTCATATGCCGTATTCACTATAGCCGACCCGTTAAGTATATAATTAATAGTTGTTAGATCACTAGCATAAGAATCCCCACCCATGTTTAGTGCAATTCTAGGGTAAGTCGTTCCATTGGTAACAAAATCAACAAACAAATCATCACCAGCAACGGCAAATAGCTTGACAGTACTATAAGATAGTGGTGAAGTCGAATCCGTTAAACCTGCTCCCATCAAAATTGTATCATCAACATTAAACTCTTGTTGTTTGACACTAGTTAATGACTCACTATTGGTGACCATTGTGGTATTTATTCCGCCAGTACTCATATTAGTATTTATAGATAAGCTAGAAGCTATATTTGTAGTTATTGAAGAAATACTTACGGTACAAAACTGGTACTTTGTAGTGAATGTGTCGCCTGAACCATATCTGGTTGCAAAAAGCAGTACCGGATTGGAATCCGTTTCTAATTCGTCTAATATTTCTATTTTATAGACGCCTTCTATATAAGATATTCCTATAATATTACTATTATCATAAGTATCAATAACATCAGTTTTAACAGATAAAGTACCGTCTTCGTTTACCTGTATAATATCATCAAAAATTATTTCGTTGTCAATTCCTTTTAGACTAATAATTTGAATATCGCCAACCCAAGTTGCTATCGGAGAAGAAGAGCCAACCACCGAAAGATTTATTCCAAATATTGATATAACATCTTCTTTACTTAGATTGTTTAAATCATATGTTACAACATTCCCCTCTTCCGTTGTATATGTATTAGAATGTAAGCCAAACGAAACGCTCGTCTTCTCTGTATTCATAGAGGTAATATCAATATCTTCCAGAATAACATCCGCCGAAGAGTACACGTACAAATAACTCATAGCGGTATTGTAACCTTCCAAAGTGTTGATTTGAATATCTCCTACACTATTTGTTATTTGCTCCAAGAAACTTTCGCCTTCTTCACTTTCTATTATATAACTCTTATACTTTTCAACAAAATTACAAAATATTTGATACTCGTTAACATTAGGAGCGATATGGTCTTCAAAGTTCGCTTGCATTTCTAAGAAGTCTCTTTGTACGGCATAGGTTTTAAATGCCTTGGCTTGAATCCCGTAAGTATTATTTGATACTCTATCAGATAATTGTAAAGTATAAATATAGTGTTCTGTAATTATAAGGTCTGAGTAGGTTTCTCCACCAATAGTTAAAGAATAAGTTCCATCTTGATTCTTTGTAGCAGACGTACTATAAGAAGTATACTCAAAATATTTTTTTGCATTTTCCGAATAATATGAGATCCTTGTTGTTGGTTCTCCTGCAATTTCAAAACAACTATCCTCAGGAAAATCTAAGTACATTATTTTGTATCCTAAATTTAAGGCTTTTGAATATCTACCGGTATTTGGTTCTAACGCATTACTTGGAATAGTTTGTATAGCAAGTTTAAAAAGTCCGTCACCGACTCTATTCAACTTATAACCCAATAATGAAGGAGTCTCATCTTCTGAATACAAATATTCTCCGCCATCCATTCCTAGTACTTGTAGTCCGGCATCTGGTATCTGGACATCGACCGTTATATAAAGCTTACAAGATTTATAATCATTAGCAGACTTAGCAACTATTTCTACTTCTCCACCAATATTAACCTCATACGCTTCTCCAGCAATCTCCACGGTTCTCTTTTTAGGAGTAATTGTAAATTCCTCTCCCGCTACAACCGTAGTTGAACTTAACGTCACAATATCGTCACTGTCTCCCACAAGAGACAGAGTAATTTGTTTTTCCGTTGCATCACCTGGCTCATAATAAATTTTTGCCTTATATGTATCAATTATACAAATGCTTTTCTCTTCATCGCCGGGAGCATTATCTCCTGTAGTTACAAAAGACATAGCATTTATGTCTACAGGTTCAGGATTAAATCCACCAGTTAATGCGACAATAGCAAAAAATATGCCAACAAATCCAATAATACCAGCAAAACATATTCCAAATATTGTTAAGAATCTCTTAAACCCCTTCATTTAATCACCTTTCAAATAGTTTTCGCAATAAATAATAGATTATAATATATTTATATATTTAATAATATAACAATAGCTATTTCAATGTCAAATGATTAGCTTAATGCTGTAATTTATTTATCATTAAAAACTCTTTAACAAACATTGTAAACACTGTTAATAAGGGGAAATATATAAATTATAAAAACTTTGGTGATAATTTTTATTTTCAATATTTTGTATTAGTAACAAAATAAACTTAAAAACTCTATTTTAAACAGTAAAAAAAGCGTAAATTACGCCTCCTTTATTAATATTTATATTATTCCATTATATGAACATGTATTAATATCTAAGTTAACTTTTCTCATACCATCCCAAAGCTTCCTTGATCCCTTCAATTTCTGCCTCTGTATTTGAAATTGTCTGGACAAGAATCTTATTTGTTCTTTCAAGAACGGGATATTTGTCTTTATTTTTACTTAACACTTGTTTGCAGTTATAAACATTCTCCTTTAAACTGTTAAGAAAATCAACTTCCTCCTGAAGTTTTGACCTCTTTTCCGGGCTTGCCTTCTTAGTAGCTCCTACACCATACAAAGAGATCTTATGTTTTGCAACCAATTCTTCCTGTTTCGCAAGTTTTAAGCTATCTTTTTCATATGTCTTTTTAATCTTTTTAAGAGGAACATACTCTTTTTTATTAATTCGCAATTCTTTCTTTGCTTCTTTTAAATCTTTCTCTAATTTAGCTAATCTTTTTTTGTAATATTCTTGGCTATAATATGGTTTTTTAGATTTACCTAAATCTTTCTTTAAAGACTCGACTTCTTGTTGAAGTTTTTCTTTTTCTTCTATCAACTGCTTATTCTTTTTAGTTTGGCTAGCCTCTCTTTGCAACAACTTAATTTTCTCTGTTGCAAATGCTAACTTTTGTTTTTTTAATTCAGTAGCATCAACTTTATCTGCTTTTATCTCTTCTATTTCAACCTGAGATTTGTTATTTTTATTATGTTTTGTTAAAACAGTATTTTTCTTAATCTTAAACAAATCCTTTTTGATCTCTTCTAATTCGCTCTTAGCTTTAACTTCTGGTTGTGTTTTATATATAATTTTAGCTTTTGAAATTTCAGTCTCCGGTTCTGCTATAACTTTTACCGGCTCAGGCTGAGGAATGTCATCTATAATTGGTTCCTCAAATACAGAGAAAACGTCAACTTTTTGATTCCTAGTTTTAGTACCAGTTTCTTTAATCGCCTGTTTTAATATTTGTGGTAAAACATTATTTAAACTGTCTTCTTTCTCAAAAATAGGTTGAGAAACTACTACATCTTTATTTTTATGAACAACTGTCGAATCTAATTTATCAAACGCATCAAAATCATCAACAACATTAACTTCTGCGAACTTTTGCCTTAGTATTTTTTCTTCTTCCTCAGCTTTCTTCATATCCACAGGAGTTATAACAACATCATTAAGTGTTTTGTTTGGTTGTTCTTTAATTCCTAAAGCATCAAAAGGAGATACTTCTTTTTCTTGTTCTTGCGACTTAGTTTCGTCATTTTTTTCAAGCTTCCCTACTGCTTTGCCAGAATTGTCACCAGTATAAACAACTAGTTCTTCTTTCTTTTTAGTGTTCTTTAGTTTTTTCTTTTTGTTAAAGAAAACTCCTTCGTGTTTATCAAAAATGGATAATAAAAGATCAGCCACTAAGACAATAATAAACGCTCCAAAAACTATTATCGCAAGAATTCCCAAAACGTCTAAAGCTACATCCATATTAATCCTCCTTAGTTAATACTCCCCAATAACCATTGCTTTTATGGTGGAAGCGGCGGGAATCGAACCCGCGTCCGAAAATGAAAAACTAAACTTTTCTACATACTTAGTTGCTTTTTAGTTTAACCTCTATAATATAAACAACAAACTATTATATTGGCGAGCTTACTAACTTACTACACCCCACCGCAAGCAAATGAAGTTATAGTTGTCCACCTAATGACGCTCTTACCAAACCGGTGGTGATTTTGGAGAACGGCCGAGCCTTAAGCTACAGCTAGTTGTGCATTGTCTGCAACTAAATTTATTTTCCGTTTTTACGCAGACGAGCCTGCGGTATGCTTTGTGTCTAATTCGTACAATCCCGTCGAAACCTTTACGCCCCCATGCGCATGGTTACACTTGGTTTTTCAACTCTCTCTGTGCATCTCTAAGTTTATCCTTTTCAATTAAAGTGTCTTTTTTGTCATAAGTATGCTTACCTTTTGCCAAGCCTACCTCTATTTTTACGTATTTATCTTTCAAGTATACCTTTAAAGGAATAAGAGTTAAACCTTTTTGCTGGACTTTAGTTCTTAATTTCGAGATTTGATTCTTGTGCATTAACAACTTTCTGTCCCGCCTATCGTCCAAATGAGAACCTTGAGCTTTTTCATAAAATGCAATATACATATTCTTTACAATCATCTCATCAGAACTAGTTATCAATACAAAAGAGTCCTTTAAATCAAGTTTCCCAGCCCTTAGAGATTTTACCTCCCTTCCTTCTAAAACGACTCCCGCCTCAAAAGTTTCAAGGATAAAATAATTATAATTTGCAATTCTATTTGTAGCTAAAATTTTCATTTGCACTCCCATTATACCACATTTTTGTCATTTTTCAAGAACAATTTCCTTTTTTATACCGTTTTACAGTAAAAAAAGTATTTTATACTAATGAGAAATTTATTTTATGTTCTGGAATACTTACCGCAGAACATTTTACTTTTATTCTATCTCCTAGTTTATAAGAGTTTGTTTGACCAACTAACATAAAGTTTTCTTCGTCATATGTGTAATATTTGTCCGGCAATTCCTCCAAAGGAACAAGTCCTTCAACAGTATTTTCTAACTCAACAAAAATTCCAAAAGAAGTTACTGATGAAATAATTGAATTAAACTCCTCTCCTATTCTATGATCCATATATAAGGCTTTATATAAACTGTCAACTTCTCTTTCAACCGACTCCGCATTTACTTCTCTGTCAGAAGATTGAAATCCACTAGCAACAACAAACTGTTTATCTTCTGCCAAATATCTTCCTTTTAATTGTCCATGCAGGTCTTCTTTTATTATACGATGAATTGTTAAATCTGGATATCTTCTTATAGGCGAAGTAAAGTGACAATAATATTTACTAGCTAATGCAAAGTGGCCCAAACATTGAGGCATGTATTTCGCCTTTTTTTGACTTCTTAAACAAATTCTATTTAGCGAAAAAGCAAAGTCCTGTCCGTTTATCTGATCTAACGCTTTTTGTAAATTTTTAGGAGAAAAAGATTCCCCCGTAAAATTACATTTTACACCGTAAATCTCTGCAATACGTACAAAGTTGTCGATTTTTTCAGCGTCTGGCTTTTCGTGGACACGATATAAGAAAGGTGCTTTTTTTAAGAAATAATGAGTTGCTATTGTTTCGTTTGCCGCAATCATAAATGATTCTATTAATTTATGGGAATCATCTTGAGCTCGTAAGTAAATGTCAGAAACATCACCTGTTTCTGTCAAAACAATTTGTGCTTCAGGCAAATCAAGAGTTATTTCCCCTCTCTGAATTCTTTTCTTTTTAAGTAGTTTTGCCAGTTCGTCCATCAGCCAAAGAGTTTCCACAAACTCAGAATTTTCTTTGCAAGCATTTTCTTCTTTTTCTAAAATATTTTGAACTTCGTGATAAGTAAATTGTTTTTTGCTTCTAATAATCCCTTCAAAAATATCATGGTTAACAATATCCCCATTTTTATCAATTTCCATTTCAACTGACAACGTTAATCTGTCAACATTAGGATTAAGAGAACAGATTCCATTACTTAATTCCTTAGGTAGCATTGGCAAAACCATGCCCGGGAAATATACGCTAGTCCCACGCTTAAACGCCTCATCGTCTATTATACTACCACGAGGAACATACTCCCCAACATCTGCAATATAAACTCCAAGTAAATAATTCCCACTCTTTAACTTTTTAAGGCTAATTGCATCGTCTATATCTCTAGTGTCCGCACCATCGATAGTAAAAATTAATTCATTTCTTCTATCTTTTCTGTCCGGATATTTTTTTACATCTATAACCGTTGGCATTTCAGTAGCCAAAGAAAGAACTTTTTTAGGAAAGCCTTCAAAGAGCCCGCAGTTTCTCAAACAAGAAAGTACTTGAACTTTTATATCATTTTCAGGACCTAAAACCTCTGTTACCACACCATCTGGCAACTTTCTATCGGAATAGTACCTTTCTATTTTAACAAGTACTTTGTCGCCATCGTTGGCGCCTAAAACCTTGCTCATAGGAACATATATATCTTTTCCAAACTTTACATCATCAGGTGTAACAAAAGCATTTACTTTACCTAATTTAATTTTTCCTACAATAGAGCCATTTCCCCTTTCTAAAATTTGAATAACCCTGCCTTCTCTACGCTTTCTGTCAAGTACAACTTCAATAATTACTTTATCATTATTAACTGCACCATTTAAATTTTTCTCTGATATAAAAATATCTTTTTCATTGCTATCAAAAGGCACTAAAAAAGCATATCCTTTTTTAGTCCCAGCTATTTTCCCGTCTATTCGATTTTTACTGCTCTTTGTTTTTGTGTTTTTAATAACTGTTCCTTTGTTAGTCTTACTAATTACTGATTTGCGAGAACGATCTCTCATTACGTCTTGCACATCTTTATTCCTTACTGAAATTCTTCTCTGTAATATGAGCTTGTCGACTATCTTTTTTATGTCATTAAAAGATGTGTTATTTAAAACACACAATTGGGCTATCAAAAAATCTTCATCAAACTGTTCTAGTTTATTTATTTTTATCTGTTGTAAAATTTGTTCTTCCATTCTCACCTTCTGTTTTTAAATCAAAAAGTGGCACAATCAAGTGCCACAACTTTCTAAACGTTTAAATTATGGCCTATATATTGCAAATGTAATGAAATATATTAGAGTCATAACCAAAATACAAATAGCCGATATAATTATGACTTTTTTAAGACGACCCTCTCTAGTATCCCCTTTGTTTTGTCCATAATAACTTTCATTTGTACCAGTTATAGCATTCATTCCGCCATCAGCAGTACTCGTCTGCATTAAAACAGAAATAATAATTACTATTGCAGCAACAGTAACTAGTACCACAAGAATTGACTGTATTATTGGGAACGAGTCTCTAACCCAGTTTGGAACGCTTGCATCTCCTAATAAGTTAAAAATATTCATACTATCCTCCATAGAGCATTAAATAATTTACAATATATGCAATAAAAAACACTATCTAAATTACTGAATATAATATAACATAATAATGGCTTTTTTACAAGAAAATATATTAAACTTTTGCGAATTTTAGAAAATGCTTAATTTTATAATTATCCTTTAATATTATTATTGTTTGCAAATACAGATAAAAAGTTCAAGCATTTAACTTGAACTCTTTCTTTTTTACTATTATATTTTATAGACAAACATAAATAATATCTAAAATTATAAAGAAAAACCCTAAAAATAATAAAAACCAGTTTTGAACAAAATCACTCTTTTCTTTATGCTTTTTGCTTGGAAGTAGTGCAAATAAAACACAAATAAGTCCCAAAATTGCCAAACCAAAGATTATTCCACCTTTTATCGCAGGTGTAACGTCTCTAACTACAGAATTATAGAAGTTGTGCCACATTGCTGAAAACATAATTTTTCCTCCGTGCTTATTATATTATTTTATAATATCTTTGTCATCTTGTCAATGTTTTGTTTTATACAATAAGGAATTTCCGGTCATCTCAACTGGTTTTTCTAGCCCCATAACATCTAATATTGTAGGGGCTATATCCGCAAGAGTCCCTTTCTTTCTTAATTCTCTACCTATAAACTCTTTCCCCGCGAGCATGAATGGAACAAGAGCTGTTGTATGAGAAGTATTTTTACCTCCATCAGGATATACCATCTCATCTGCGTTTCCATGATCGGCAGTAATTATTGCGTTTCCACCAATAATTTCAACCGCTTCAACGACTTTTTTTACACACTCATCTACTGTCTTTACGGCTATTTTAGTGGCCGACATATCTCCTGAGTGCCCTACCATATCACAATTAGCAAAATTTAGTATAACTGCATCGTATTTCCCGCTTTCGATTCCTTCAATAGCTTTTTCGGCTATCTGATAAGCGCCCATTTCAGGATTTTCAGAATACAGCTTTAACTTCTTGGATGGTATCAATATTCTTTCCTCATTTGGATAAGGATCTACCCTCCAATTATTAAATGCATATGTTATATAAGCAAATTTTTCTGTTTCCGCTAATTTAAGCTGACTCAGTCCTTTTTCACTTATATATTCTGACAATATATTCTTTAATCCTTTTTCTTTATAAGCTACTAGACAATTTTTAAGAGTTTTGTCATATTCACACATGCACACAAATACAGTTTTTAACTTTTTATCTGTATATGTCAAGTCATTATCTGGGTCAAAAACGTATGCTAACTGACGTTCACGATCAGCACGATAGTTATACGAAATAATGCTATCTCCACCTTTAATAACGATTGGCTTATCAGTCGTGACTACCGTTGGCAATATAAACTCATCTGTTTCACCCCTACCATATGCCATATCAACAGCTTTTTGAGCAGAAGAAGCCGTAAATCCTTTCCCGCGAACAATACAATCATAGGCTTTTTCCACTCTATCCCAGTTCTTATCACGATCAAGAGCATAAAATCTTCCAATCACGTTTGCTATTTTACCTACACCAATATTTTTACAATAATTTTCTACTTTAGTAACATATTTCTTTGCACTCTTAGGAGGAACGTCTCTACCATCTGCAAAGAAATGTATATACACATCTCTAACATTGTTCTCTTTAGCCATTTTTAGGAGGGCAAAAAGATGATTAATGTGCCCATGAACTCCACCGTCTGTTGGGATCCCAAGTAAATGAAGGGCTTTACCCTTAGTTTTTGCATTTTCCATAGCTCTAACAAGCGAAGGATTTTTAAACAAAACTCCACTTTTTATATCATCATTTATCATAACTAACTTTTGCTTGTTAATTCGCCCTGTACCTATTGTCAAATGCCCAACCTCACTAGTCCCAGACTGTCCCTTTGGCAGGCCCACAAACCCTTCGCTAGCATGTATAAGGGTTGCAGGATATTTCATCGCCAACGATTGCAAAAACTTAGTGTTGGACTTTGTAATAGCGCTCCTTTTTAACTCTCGGGGGTATCCAAAGCCGTCCATAATAATTAGACACGTTGTTTTTTTATCCATTATTTCTCCTTAACCTTAAAATTGCTTAAATCCACATTGAGGACAGAATTTGCAATTTATATCTATTTTTGCTCCACAATATTTACACATCTTCTGATTAGGGCTATTCAAAGAATCTGTCCTTAAATCAACCGTTGGCTTAACACTTGGGTTCACAAATTCAGGATTAGTTCCCCGTCTAAACTCTTGAGGATTAAAGTCTAATGGCTCATTCTTCTTTACTGCGTTTTCTAATGGATTTATCTTCCTAACAAGATCTGCCTCTCTATCTGAAGATGGCTGTTCTACTTGGTCTAAAGCTTGCTCCGCGGTAATATAGTTAATCGAGCTTACAGGTTGATTAGTAAGATATTCTGATATTTCCATTTGCTGTTTTTTGGGAAGTTTTATAGATTCTAAACGAATATTCATGACAGATATTCCAACACCTTCAATCAAATCAATAATATGAGAATTTAATTGATCATTAACCTCATCGTTTTGATTTAATATATCTACAAAGCTCATGCCAAGCTTTTCCAAGAGTTCGCTAATTGCGTCTCCAACCCAAATTTGGATTTGTTTTCTTGCCAATCCATTTTTTATATAAGGATTCTCTATTAATAATGTTTTTATTAATTCCGCTGCATCTGTTACTTTTAAATTAAATAATCCCTCCGGATAACCTTTAACTTTCCCAAATGGAGTATTTCTAAATATAAAAGGAGTATAGGCGTCAATGTTAGCATCATGAAATTCTTTCATATTTACAAAATATATGTCTACCTTAAAATCTTTAGGAACTTCGCCTTTCTCTGCTACTCTATCTAAACGCAACCTCTTAAAGGTCTCTGGAAGAGTTGAACCGTTTAACTTAAACTTTCCAGGATAGAGAATATCTGAGACTTTATCTTTACAAACAAAAACAACTAGCAAATTATTTTCTACAATAATATTTTCGTTTATCTTTATTTTCTTTCCACTTTTAGGGTGCATATATACTATGTGTTGGTCAATTTCCCCTCCACATTGTATCGCTTTGTTAAATCTACCAAATAATCTTGAAAGAAATCCCATTCCTTATCCTCGGTTTTTATTGTAGCACAAT
>Ga0265294_10007229_pt1 | contig 13223 bp, 13 predicted proteins | sample MunlanPumphouse3_FD_192504 | JGI IMG/M metagenome (GOLD analysis project Ga0265294, IMG submission 192504) | Groundwater microbial communities from a municipal landfill in Southern Ontario, Canada - Pumphouse #3 | ecosystem: Environmental > Aquatic > Deep subsurface > Groundwater | place... | reverse complement strand
TGATGTTCTTCCACCCAAAAGTTTAAGAAGAAAATTAGATATTGATACTAAAAAAGCATTCAAATGTCTTGTTGAGCTAGTTAATTTAACAATTACCGGTAAAACTTTTATTGAATATTGTTCTGCTTTATAACGACTTACGGTTTTAGGAATTATATTTGCAAATATTAATGTTATTATTATTGATATTGTAGAAAATATTATAACCCAAAGTGTCTTATTCAAATTATATAAATTTATTGTGTCTATAATTATAGATGTTGCCATAACACCAACAGCAACAACTGATAAATTCATCCATACTAATAATGTAGTAATTACATCATCAGGGTTTTTTTCCCAATACAATATATATTTATATATTTTATTATATTTTTCCTTTGCTCTTCTTATATGGGGATTTGTCAAACTGGTAATAGCTGTTTCTGCACCGGAAAAAAATGCAGTCAGCAATAAAAACAAAACAAAAATTATTAATTTTATAATTAAAACTGTCATAAATTCCTTCTAAAGTTCGTATTCATCTAAAATTTCGCCAACAATTTCTTCTACAATATCTTCAAGTGTGACCATTCCAATAATATTATCTTTTCTATCTTTTACAAAAGCAATATGAGTTCTGCCGGATTGTAACTCTTTAAGTAATTCGCTGATTTTTTTCTCTTGATCAATAAAAAATGCTGGTTTTATACAGTTTTTTGAAAATTTGCCGTTATTTTCTTTCCAAATCCAAAGTATATCATTGATATGTATATAGCCTATAATATTTGTTTTTTTATCTTCATATATAGGAACTCTGCTTCTAGATGTTTCTATTACCATATCTATAAATTTTTCTTCATTATCATTAATGTTAACAGATTCAATATCTGTGAAAGGAGTCATTACTTTGATAACAGATGTTTCTGCAAACCAAACAGATCTTTCAAGCATGCCGCTAATATCTTTATCAAAAACACCTTCTTTATCTGCTTCTGAAATCAAAGACTTTACTTCATCTTTGCTTAATGTCGGATATACTGTAGAGCTTTCATCTTTATTGAAAAAAATATCAAGAATTTTTAATATAGGGTAAAGGATAGGTTTTGTAATAACTTCAATTTTTGCAAGTATTGGAACCGCAAACAAAGCAACCTTTTGAGAATTTGATCTGCTATATATTTTAGGAGTAATTTCACCTACAACCAAAACAACAAAAGTAGTTATTATCCATGTAAAAAACTCAAGTATATGTCTGTTTATCATGCTAAAAATTGATTCTGATAATGATGTTGATAAAAAACTTACCATCATGTCTGAAACGACATTGCCCGTTAAAATTACAGTTAACAAATAATAAGGGCTGTCTAACCATCTTAACAAAGGGACAGCAATGGTTTTTTTTAAAACGATAAGTTTCTTTACTCTGTATTTAGACAGACTGTTTAAAGCTATCTCTGAAGCAGACCAAAAAGCAGATAGCATAAAAAAAATAACAAGAAATATTAGTCCTAAGAAAATAAACATTTAAATATTTTATCCTGTTTGGAAAACATTAATGATTTATTTTCGACATCGTAATCAGTATAACCTTCAAGATGTAAAATACCGTGAATAATTAAATAACATAATTCTTGCTCATGAGTAAAACCATATTTTTTTGCATTTTGTTTAGGTCTGTTTGTTGATATATAAATATCTCCCATAAACAATTCTTTAGATACTAAAAAAGATATGACATCAGTTATTCTGTTAACTTTTCTATATTTTCTATTCATCTTTTTTATATCTTGGTCAGAAATCATAGTAAAACTAATTTGGCATTGTTTTATTTTTTCATGTTTTAATGTAATGTCTGCAGCTTTTTGTAATAATGGAAGTATTTTTTTATTGAAACCTTTAAAAATTACTTCTTGTTTGGATAAATTATTTTTTTTCTGTTGTTTTGTATTCAATTCTTGCATGATATATCCCGCATAATGTAATGGTCATACTTTCAGCTATTTTAACTAAATCAGCTAAAGTTATAGGACAATCTGAAAATTGCCCGTCAGTGAATTTATTATTGATAACTTTTTCGACAACTTCTTTAAGTTTGCCTGCATTTGTATCTTGTAAAGTTCTTGAGATTGCTTCTATTGAATCTGCTATCATTAAAATAGCTGAAATTTTTGTTGTAGGTTTTTGCCCGGGATAACGAAAATCTTGTTCATTAACATCTTTACTTTGTTCTAGAGCTCTGTAATAAAAATATTGAATTAAAGAAGTCCCATGATGTTGATTTATTGCATCAATGATAACTTGATCAATTTTATATTTTTTTGCAAGAGCAACTCCATCTTTAACATGTGATACTAAAACAAGACCTGACATTGATGGAGAAAGATCATCATGCGGATTTTCATTTTTATTTTGATTTTCTATAAAATATTCCGGGTTTTTAAGTTTGCCGATATCATGATAATATGCACATGTTCTGGCAAGTAATGAATTTATTCCTATAGCACTTGCAGCTTGTTCCGCAAGAGAAGCTGTCATAAGACTATGATGATATGTTCCAGGTGCTTCAACCATTAATCTTTTTAGAAGCGGATTGTTAAAGTCTGCAAGTTCTATAAGTTTAATATTTGTTGTTCTGGAAAATAATGTTTCCAAAATAGGGAGTAATGCAAGAATAATTAAGACCGATGAAAAACCATTTAACATAGCAAACCAAATATCTAATTCTGTCTGTTCTAAAGATGTTATGTTAAACAGAAATAAAACTATTATTATAGCAATCATTGCAGATGAGACTTTAATCCCAACTCTAGTAAACTGTGCTCTGCTTCTAATTTTTCTAATATTTATTATTGAAACAAAACTTCCGGCAATATGAATTATAGCTATTGTAGCAGAAAAATCATTGATAATTATCATAAAAATAGACATTGCAAAAGTGTATGTTAATCCAACTCTTACAGATACAAGCAGTGCAAGTAATACAGTAAAAGCAGTCATAGGAAAGGCTATTTGTGAAAGCGTAGCTGAGAAAATTTGGTAAAGTAAAAAAGAAAGAACAAAAACAAAACATATTAGCATAACCTTATTACTGTCTAATAATGACTTATTGAATTGTGTTATAAAATAGAAAAGAATAAAACTAAATACTAATGATAACAATATAAACACTGCTATCATAGTTTGAAATGTTGCTCCAACTTGCATTACTAACATAAAATATAAACAAATAAAAGAAATAATCGTAGTTATTGCTGGATGTATCTTAATATCTTTTTTAAATATATTATTTGTAGATAATCTAAGGATTGGGGTATTAGGAGCATCTTTATCCAATTCTCTTATTAAAAATAATAAGAATTTTTTTATTTTTATTTTTAACCAATCATTTAAGTTTTTCACTGTTTCCTTTGATACTTAAAGTAATTTGTTTCTGTTTAAGTTTTCTTCTTTTATTTTAGGTGTTTGTCTATTTTTGCTGAACATTTATTTTTTGAGCAACTTTAATTCCCAATTCTTTTAATTGTTTTTCACTTACTTCCGCAGGAGCATTTGAAAGAGGACATATCGCTCTTTGTGTTTTTGGAAAAGCTATAACTTCTCTAATAGATTCTTCACCTACTAATAATGCACATAATCTATCAAATCCTATAGCAAGTCCTCCATGTGGAGGTGCTCCATAAGATAGTGCATCAAGTAAAAATCCAAACTTTTCTTTTGCAGATTCTTGGGAAATATTTAACAAATCAAATATTTTTGACTGCATATCTGATTTATGTATTCTTATTGAACCACCACCCAACTCAACACCATTTAAAACAACATCATAAGCTCTTGCTTTTGCTTTGCCCGCATCTTCAAAAGTTAATTTATCTATGTCACTTTCTTTTACTGCTGTAAACGGATGATGGATTGCATCCCATCTTTTTTCATCACTATTCCATCCAAATAAAGGAAAATCTACAATCCATAAAAAGTTGAATTTACTTTTATCTATAAGTCCTAGTTGTTTACCCATTTTTACTCTTAAAGCGCCAAGTCCTTGAGCAACAACTTCAGCATTATCAGCTAAGAAAACAACTAAATCACCATCTTTAGCCTGTAGTTTATTTATAATGGTATCTATTTCTTCTTGTTTAAAAAATTTGACGATATTAGATTCCGCACCGGTAGCTGTGATTTTCATCCAGGCAAGTCCTTTAGCTCCATACTCTGAGACAAATTTTGTTAAACCATCAATTTCGGATCTTGAAAATTTTGCTCCGCCTGCTATACAAAGTCCTCTTACAACTCCACCTTTTGCTATGACTCCATTAAAAACACCAAATCCGCAATTTGCAAGTTCTGTTGAAAAATCTTTAATTTCCATTTCAAATCTTGTATCAGGTTTATCTGAACCAAATCGTAACATAGCATCATCGTAAGGCATTCTTTCAAAAGGGGTTTTAATATCAATATTTAATGCTGTTTTAAATACTTTTGACAGCATACTTTCTACTATCTTCATTATGTCATCTTCTTCAATAAAGGACATTTCCATATCTATTTGAGTGAACTCTAATTGTCTGTCTGCTCTCAAATCTTCATCTCTGAAACATCTTGCAATTTGATAATATTTATCAAATCCGGAAACCATCAAAATTTGTTTAAATATCTGTGGAGATTGTGGCAGAGCATAAAAACTGCCATTTGTTATTCTTGATGGAACTAAGAAATCTCTAGCCCCTTCAGGAGTTGACTTGCCTAAAAATGGTGTTTCAATTTCTAAAAAACCTTCTTCATTAAGATAATTTCTGACTTCTTGTAAAACTTTATGTCTTATTATAAAATTCTTTTGAAATGAAGGTCTTCTTAAGTCTAAATATCTATATTTTAATCTTATTTCTTCTGAAGTTTCTTTGTAATCATCAACTTCTAAAGGAAGTACAGGACAAGTATTAATAATTTCTAATTCATTAACAATTATTTCAATTTTGCCGGTAAACATATTTGGATTAACTGTTCCTTCCGGTCTATTATGAACTTCGCCTTTTATAGAAAGAACATATTCACTTCTCAAATGTTCTGCTTGGGCAAATATTTCTTTTTTTTCAGGTTGAAATACTACTTGAACTAACCCTTCTCTATCTCTAAGATCAATAAAAATAACTCCGCCATGATCTCTTCTGGCATGCACCCATCCTTTTACAACAATTTCTTTACCTATAAAACTTTCATCCACTTTCCCACAATAACAGCTTCTTTTCATCATAATCCTCATATATATAAAATATTTATTTACTATCTTACTATTTTATCAAAAAAACCCTTTTAATAACAAGGAATTTTATATATATTTCCCAGACTTTTAATTTAATAAGAAATTTATGTGCAAAAAAATTTAAATTTTATTATAATATAAAAATATGACAATGTTTGATGAAAAAAGGGCAAATCAAAGAAAATTAACATCTCTTTATACAAATATTTTGACTTTGGAAAATCAAGATGTTGTTGGCGAGTGTTTAATGACTGATATTTGTGAATATGGTTTTGCAATAGAAACTGAACAAAAATTTTCAATTAATCAGAAAATTCTTTTAAAGTTTTCATTGTTAGACCAAGTAATTTTTTTAGTTGGAGAAATAGTCAGGTTAGATAAGGGATTCTTGTATCCATTGTATGGTGTGAAAATTTGTGAGGATGACAGTAAAAATCTTAATATTTTTAGAAAATATATAAATTATTATTTGTAAAGGATATTTATGCAAATTATTAATGGTAGGGAAATTTCAAAAAAAATAAGAGAAGAACTTAAAGAAAGAACAAAAAAAATAATTGAAGAAAAATCAAAAATACCTTCACTTGCGACTATTCTTGTCGGAGAAAATCCGGCTAGTAAGGTATATATATCATCAAAAATAAAGGCTTGTGAAGAAATTGGTATTAAATCTTCTCATCATAATTTACCTGCAACAGCTACTCAGGAAGAAATAATTTCTTTAATTGAAAAATTGAATAATGACAAAAATATTAGTGGTATTTTGTTGCAGCTTCCACTTCCAAACGGGCAAAATGCCGAAAAATGTATAAATGCAATTTCACCGGACAAGGATGTTGATGGATTACATCCGTATAATGCCGGTATGTTAACATTAGTTAAGTCATGGCAGGAAATATTAAATCAAAAACTTTTAGTTTCTTGTACTCCTATGGGGGTAATATATCTTTTAAAGTATTCAAATATAGATATTAAAGGTAAAAATGTTGTTGTAATAGGCAGATCAAATTTAGTAGGTAAACCTGTATCAATGCTTATGCTTGCAAATGATGCTACAGTTACAATGGCACATTCTGCAACTCAAAATTTAAAAGATATAACAAAAAAAGCAGATATTGTAATCGCTGCTATTGGGAAAACTAAATTTGTAAATAAAGATTTTATTAAAGAAGGTGCAACAATAATAGATGTAGGTATTAATAGATGTGAAGACAAGCTCTGTGGAGATGTAGATTTTGAATCTGTAAAAGATATGGAAATAAATATTACTCCTGTTCCTGGCGGTGTTGGACCAATGACAATAACAATGTTATTGCATAATACAATCTTAGCTTTTGAAAGACAATGAAGATTATAAATTTAAAACCTGTAAAATCTTCAATAAAAGTTTTTAATTTTTTAGAAAAAAAAAGTTTAATTAAGACGATTAAACCTACAACGAAAACCTTATCAACAAGAACAAAAACAGGGGCTGTTGATATACTTTATACATCAAAAAAAACTTTTGGTTCACACAGATTGATGTGTATAGGTAAAAGAACACAGAAAGTTCAATTATGCTATCATTTAGATAACGAAGATTTTATGTTTTTAAACCCTTTAAATATTGATTTTCAGAAGTTGTTTTTAGTTTTTGCTTTAGATAAATTTGATGTTTTTTCTAAAAAATTATCTCAAAATAATTTAAAACATAGTGATTTTATTGCTTTAGAAATTATTTATAATGACCCAAATTTAAGCTTTTTTACAATGCTGAAAAAAACGGTGCATTGTGAGATTATACAAAATGAAGATAAACAACATCCGGTATTTTTTGTTACAGAATCATCTGAGTTGAAAAACAATAAAATAGTACATAAAAATATACAATTTATTATAGATGGAGAAAAATAATGCTGTTTGAAATTTTTGTTAATATCTGTGTTCCTATAATTACAGGATTAGTTTACTTTGTTATGGCTTTTGAAATTACAAGAGTCAGCAAAATAAGAAAAGTTATGTTTGGAGAAATAGGCTATAGGAAACTATATATAGCTTTTATTCTTTTTGGAATATATTTTATTACCAGACCTTTGCAAAATTTGATAGGACCTCATCCTTGGCCAATGATAATTAATTCAGCAAGACAATTTTTTATAATGGCAATAATAGCACCATCTATTTTTGTTGGTATATTGCATTGGGTCCCAGGAGAAGGAGGGGCCCCGAAATCATCGGTAGTTGCTTCATATACAATCGGAATCCTTATGGGTGTTATTTTTGTATTAACAAATTCCATGGCTGTAGATGGATCAAAAATAATATTATCATTTGGAGATTGGTTTAAACTTTATGATGCTACATGGTTTTCTCTTGGAAACAGAAAAATACAATTAGTTTTAATCCATTTGATTTCACAGTTAGTTTCACCAGTAGGGTTTATTATTTTAGCCGGAGCATTTGTGAGACATAGAAGGCATAACTATATGTTAGGAGATATCTATACTAAAATGAAAACTAAATGGAGATATTTAGAGACTGGACTTATAATAATGTCATGGTCAATCATATTAGCAGGTATAGCTGTAATGTTTGGTAGGTATTACACATATCTTTGGGTTATATATTTTGTTGGATCAATTATAGCAGGTTTCTTTGTTTTGTATAGTATAAAATTGGCTCCTAGAGAAAAACCGGCAGATTTAAATAATTTGTAATGAGGCAAAAATAATGTCATATCTTGTTTTAGCAAGAAAATTCAGACCTACAACTTTTGATGAAGTTATTGGGCAAGATCATATATCTCAAACATTAAAAAATGCAATTAGCGAAAACAAAGTAGCTCATGCATATTTGTTCAGTGGACCTAGAGGAACAGGTAAAACCACAATGGCAAGAATTTTTGCAAAAGCTCTTAATTGCAAAGAAGGACCTACTGCTGAACCTTGTGGAAAATGTGAAAATTGTTTAGAAATAAGTAAAAATCAAAGTATAGATGTTTTTGAAATAGACGGAGCATCTAATACCGGTGTGGATAATATAAGAGAATTAAGAGAAAATGTAAAGTTTGGTACAACTTCATCAAAATACAAAATTTATATTATTGATGAAGTTCATCAGATATCAACAGCAGGGTTTAATGCACTACTTAAAACATTAGAAGAACCTCCTGCCCATGTTATATTTATTTTAGCTACAACAGAACAACATAAAGTTCCTATTACTATATTATCAAGATGTCAGAAATATAGGTTTAGATTGTTATCAACAAAAGAAATTGCAGGGGTTATCAAAAAAATAGCACAAAAAGACAATTTTGAAATTGATGATGAAGCATTAGAAATTATTATTAATTCTTCTGGTGGTTCAATGAGGGATGCTCTTAGCTTGTTAGATCAGGCAATATCATCATCAACAGGAAAAATTACAGCCGAATATATAAGAAATTTAATAGGTCTTTTGCCAAAAGAACTTATAGCACAAACAACTGAAAATATTGCAACAAATAATACAGAAGCTTTATTAAAAACTTGTAAAGAAGTTTATGAAGAAGGATACAATATCTTACAATTCGCAAGAGATTTAAGAGATCATTTAAGACAATTAATGATATTTTCTGTAAATCCTAAGATTGCAGATATCTCAACTGAAGATACAAAATTATATGATAAACAAAAAAATCTTTTTACTATTGCCAGATTTATAAGAATGGGAAATCTTATATCAAAAGCTTTAGAAGAAATGAAATGGCATGACCAGCCAAGAATATTGCTGGAGCTTTATTTACTTAAAATGTCAGAACCATACTATAATGTAAAAGAGTTAGTGTCAAAAATAGATGAAATGAGTAAAAATATAAATGTTTCCCTGAAACAAGACTGTAATGAAGAAACATCTATATATGGAAAGGATAATATTTCTATAAATGATAACGTTACGAACGAAAATGTTGTAATTATGGCAGAATCTACTGATTATGATATGATAGATTTATGGAAACAATCAGTTGCTGAAATAAGAAAAAAACATCCTATGACTTCGCATCCGCTGGAAACAAAAAATATAAAAGAATTAAGTCAAAATACTTTGCAAATATCATTGCCTGATGCATTGTCATACAATATGGTAAAAGAGTATACCGAAGTATTGCAAAAATTAATGACAAGAAAAGCCGGTAGGGACATTTCTATTAAGATGATTATTGATTTAAACCCTATACAAGAGCAAAATTCTGTTATAAAAGAAGATATTGTTATAAAAGAAGAAGTTGAGGATCGTCAAAAAGAAGTTTATGCTGTTAGTGAAGATTTAAAAGAAACAGCAAAAACTGCTATTCCTTCCCGTATTGAAAATATAGCAAAAAAGTTTGGCGGAAAAGCTATAAAAAAGCAAGTCGGTTCAACTGAAAAATTATTAGAAGATACTAAAACAGATACTAATCAAGAGATAGAAGAATGAACAGACCACAGTCAGTTGAAAGAATGATAGAAGTAATTAAAAAGTTGCCTGGTGTTGGACCGAAGATGGCAGAACGGTTATGCTACCATATATTAAAATCATCTTCTTATGAAATTGATAAATTAATTGATTCTATACAAAAAGCCAGACAAAAAATTAAAATTTGTTCTATTTGTTTCAATATGAGTGAAGCAGACCCTTGCCCAATATGTTCAGACAACTCTAAAAATAAAGAAATCTTGTGTGTTGTTGAGACACCTCAAGATTTAATAGCAGTAAGTAAGGTAAAAGATTATAACGGACTATATTTTATATTAGGTGGGGCATTATCCCCATTAGATGGTATCGGACCTGATGATATAAGAATTGACAAGTTGATAAAAAGATTAAAAAGTGATAAAATTTGCGAAGTTATACTTGCCACAGATATGGATTCGAAGGGAGAAACTACGGCAATTTATTTAGCACAATTAATAAAACCTCTTGGAATAAAAGTTTCAAGGTTAGGTTATGGTATTCCTGTCGGTGGCGATATTGAATATGCAGATGAAGTTACAATATCAAGAGCTATAGCAGGAAGAAGAGAAATGTAAAAAGCAGTCTAAAAGTTTAAACAGGTACATTTATGTTAGCTATTTAAACAATTTAGCCCTCAGTAATTAAACAAGTGTTTTAAAATATATCCAAAGGAGTAGATAATGTCAGCAAAGATGATTGAAGTTCGTTGGCATGGGCGCGGTGGACAAGGTGCAAAAACTGCGGCATTGCTGTTTGCGCAAGCTTTATTAACAACAGGGAAGTACATTCAGGCATTTCCTGAATATGGACCTGAGAGAATGGGTGCACCAGTTCAGTCTTTCAATAGAGTTAGTGACACTCCAATAACAATTCATTGTGGTATTACAGAACCACAATTTGTAGTTATTTTGGATCCATCATTATTAGATGCAGTTGATGTAACTGAAGGTGTAGGAACTCAAGGTAAAGTTATTGTAAATACATCATTTTCAGCAGAAGAAATGGCAAAAAAACTTGGTATAGCTAAAGAACAAGTTTTTGTTGTAAATGCAAGCAAAATTTCTACAGAAACTATTGGAAAAGATATTCCAAATACACCTATGTTAGGTGCATTAGTTAAAGTTATTGGCAACTTGGATATAAATGGTGTTCTTGATGATACAAAATCAAAACTTGAAGTAAAATTCCGTAGTAAACCGGAAGTTATTGAAGGGAATCTTACTTCAATAAAAAGAGCATACGACGAAGTTAAAAATTCATAATAAAAGTTTTTTGAATATATATGGAGGACACAAGTGAAAGAAGATAAAAAATTAACAGCCGCAGAACTTCCTGCTGGTGGAATGTTAGAAGGTGGAACAGCAGAAGAGTTTAAAACAGGTCCTTGGAGATCACAAAGACCAGTTTGGAATAAAGATAAATGTATTCATTGTCTTACTTGTTGGATTTATTGCCCAGATGCATCAATAAAAATTGCTCCAGATGATAAGAAAACAACAGTAGTTACAGGTATTGATTATGACCATTGTAAAGGTTGCGGAATTTGTGCAAGAGAATGCCCTGTCAAAATTCAAGCAATAACAATGGAAGAAGAAAAGAAATAATTTAAGAAAATCTAAAGAGGTAAATAATAATGGTTAAAACAGTATTTTCTAAGGGGAAAATAGTTGCTAAAACAGGTAATGAAGTCATGGCAGAAGCTATGAGACAAATTGCTCCTGATGTTGTTGCAGCTTACCCTATAACTCCTGCAACAGAAATAGTGCAGATATTTTCACAATTTGTAGCAGATGGTAAAGTCCCGACTGAATTTGTTGCAGTTGAAAGTGAACATTCAGCAATGTCAGCAACAATAGCAGCATCAGTTGCCGGTGCAAGAGCAATGACAGGAACATCCTCACAAGGATTGGCTTATATGTGGGAAATGCTTTATATAGCAGCAGGATTAAGACTTCCTATCGTTATGGCAGAAGTTAACAGAGCTCTTTCAGCACCTATCAATATTCATGGTGATCAGTCAGATACTATGGGAGCAAGAGATGCCGGATGGATTCAAATTTATTCAGAAAATTCTCAGGAAGCATATGATAATATGATTCAGGCTGTAAGAATTGCAGAAGCTTCAAAGCTTCCGACAATGGTTACAACAGATGGATTTATTATATCCCATTGTATGGAAGTTGCAGAAGTTTATCCGGATGCAGATGTCAAAGAATTCGTAGGAGAATATAAGCCGGAAAGAGCATTGCTTGATTATAAAAGACCTTTCACATTAGGTGCAATTGACTTACAAGATTTTTATTTTGAACATAGATTTCAATTAGCACAAGCTATGAGAGACTCTAAAAAAATCATTTTAGATGTTGCTAGTGATTTTAAGAAAAAATTCGGTAGAGAATACAGCTTTTATGAAAAATACCAAATGGATGATGCAGAAGTTGCTATTGTTACAATTGGTTCAGCTGCAGGTACAACAAAAGTAGTTATTGATGAATTGAGAAAAAAAGGAATTAAAGCAGGTCTTATAAAAATTAGAGTTTATAGACCATTCCCGGCAGAAGAAATTGCAAAAGATTTATCAAAAGTTAAAGCTTTTGCAGTATTAGACAGAGCTGATTCTTGCTCAGGGACTTTTGCACCGGTTTATCTTGATGTTGTTGCAGCATTATATGCAAATTGTGCTTCTGCACCAAAGTCAGAAAATTATGTTTACGGTCTTGGCGGAAGAGAAATTTCAATGGAACACATTGAAGAAGTATATATGAAACTTGATGCTATAGCAAAAGGTACAAAACAAGCATCAACCCAATTAGAATACATAAATGTAAGAATAAAATAAGAAGATTTTTTAGGAGATATAAAATGGCAAATCTAAAAGAATTAAGTAAACATGCCGAACGCCTCACAGGCGGACATCGTCTATGTGCTGGTTGCGGCGCAGGTTCTGTTGCAAGACAAACACTTATAGCAGCTGGTGATACTCCAGTTGTAGTAGTAAGTGCTACCGGTTGTTTGGAAGTTTCAACTTCAGTATTCCCTTATACATCATGGAAAACTCCATTTTTTCACAGTGCATTTGAAAATTCAGCAGCAACATGTAGTGGTGTAGAAGCTGCATATAAAAGCTTAGTTAAACAAGGCAAAATAAAAGATGAACCTATCAGATTTATCGCATTCGGTGGTGACGGTGGAACATATGATATAGGACTTCAGTCTCTTTCAGGGGCAATGGAAAGAGGACATAGAATGCTTTATGTTTGTTACAATAACGAAGCATATATGAATACAGGTATACAGAGAAGCAGTGCAACGCCTAAAGGTGCGACGGCAACAACATCGCCTGTAGGTAAAGTTCAACAAGGAAAAGAACAGCTCAAAAAAGATCTTACGGCAATAATAGTTGCACATAATGTTCCTTATGCAGCTCAATCAATTATTGGAAACTGGAACGATTATATAACAAAAGTTCAAAAAGCTTTAAATACAGATGGTCCTACATTTATCAATGTAATGACACCTTGCAGATTAG
>Ga0265294_10007223_pt1 | contig 13225 bp, 18 predicted proteins | sample MunlanPumphouse3_FD_192504 | JGI IMG/M metagenome (GOLD analysis project Ga0265294, IMG submission 192504) | Groundwater microbial communities from a municipal landfill in Southern Ontario, Canada - Pumphouse #3 | ecosystem: Environmental > Aquatic > Deep subsurface > Groundwater | place... | reverse complement strand
TCTTCCTATAACTCTTGTTACTTTTTCAATATTTCCAGCAGTTTGTCCAGTTTTATATTTGTCATTACCTTTAACAAATATATCTCTGCCTTTTATTTCAACTTTACAGCCAGGAAGTATTCTTATTTTTCTTGGTTTTTTCTCTCCTAAGAAATTTGAAACAACAACTTCGGTTCCTTCAACTTTAACAGTTATTGGAAAGTGAGAATAAACAATTGTTAATTTATAAGTATATTCTTTATCTAATCCTTTAATTGCATTGATAATGTGCTTTTCCGTACTATTTACAACTGCTTTTGTTCTTTTCTTTTTGTCTTTAGATACAAGCTCTATTCCTTCTTTAGTTTTATTTAAAAGAACATAAACTGGATTGTATTTAAAATCAATTTTTTTACCATTCTTTTCAAAAACAATAGTATCTAAACCTATTTCGCATTTAACGTCTGCAGGCATAGCTACTGTTATGTTTTTTAATTCTTTTTGATTTGGTTTTTTGTCACTCATAATCAATCATTCTTTTAATATATATATCCTACTATTCTTCCACCAAGACCTTTTTCTTTTGCATCTTTGTGAGACATAACACCTTGTGTTGTACTTACAATTAAAGTTCCCACATCTCTGGAAATTAAATAAGACTTTTCAAATTTCTCATAGTCTTGTTTCTTTGCAGGATATCTTGGTTTAACAGCCTTACATTTATTTATTCTTCCGCCTAAATAAACAACAATTTGCTTAACTGGCTTCTTTTCTATAATTTTATATTGTTTAATATACCCTTCCTTCTTCAAAAGTCCTAGAACGTTTTCTAAAAACTTTGAATGGTTAAGGCTACAATTTTGTTTAGAAGCCATTTCAGCATTATTAATGTTGTTTAATGCGTTTGCTATTGGATCATTCAAGCTCATCAGTTTTCACCTAATAAATTTAATCTAATTTTTTAAATCCCAACTTTTCTGCATAATCTTTAAAACATCTTCTACAGATATAAAGATTATATTTTCTTATAAGTCCTCTTTGTGTACCACAAAATCTACACTTTCTGGATCTTTTGAGTTCCTTACTTGTCTTACTTAATTTAGTATTATCAATTGTGTTCATTCAACCACTGCTTTTAATTTTTCTTTTGCAAAAGCAATTGCATCTTCTTTTGCAATTTTGTGTTTTTTACCAATTCTTGAAATATTATATTTTCTTAACTTAACTCTGTCTCCTCTTCTTCTAAGAACAACACAAACATCAAAACCTCTAATTCCTAAATTGGGATCATATTTAATTCCAGGAACATCAAGATATTCTTTTATGCCGTATGAAAAAATGCTGTCTGCGGTAAATGATTTCTTTGGTATTTTATACTCTTTTGCTTTTAATGTTAAATCTACAAACTCAAGAGCCTCTTTGCCTCTTAAAGTTACTTTTCCGCCAATTGGTAAACCAGGTCTTATTCCCCAAGTTGGTAATTTAAGTTTTGCAACAGTCTTAACTGGTTTTTTCTTAGTTACAAGTTGTAAGATCTTTAAACCTTTTTCTAGTTCGTCACCAGCTTCGCCAACACCCATGTTTACAACAACTTTGTCAACATAAATTTCTTTCATTGGATTTTCTTTATTCATAAATATCACATCTAATTAATTACAAAAATATTTTTTTCTGTAGTTTCAAATTCTTTATCGTCAATCTTTAATTTTACTAATTCTTGCTTAATCATGTTTCCTTTAGTAATATTAACAATAATTCCTGATTGACCAACATATTTTCCACCAATCAAAAAAACTTTTCTTCCGTTTTCTAAAGGATAGTATTCTTTAATCGTATTATCGTCTAAATCTAACTTGATTGAAGCTTTTGTCTTATAGCCGTTGTTTGTTGTTATAATTGTTCTTCCGTCGTTTGTTGTTAATTGTATTTGTCCTTTATTTGTTATTTTCTTTTTAATAATTTTACAAATTTTGTATTTTGTTTCTTCTGGAGTAATTTCAATTAAACTAATTAATCCGTTTTTTAAATATGTAACCCTATAATTTTTCTTAAGCTTAGGAAACTCAATAACATCTTGTAAACCAATTGCGTAGTTTGTTGTTTTAATTGGTTTTTTATCAATCAAAATTTCTTTATTTCTTATGATATAAATTGCTTCTCTGTTGTTATCTGCAATGTGCAATAAATCTCTTAAAACATAACCTGCCGTAACTGCTGTTTTCAATGAATGTTTGCCAGGTTTTGGTCTTAAAACAAATCTTTTTTTCTTATCGACTCTACAAACCTTTCCTGCATCTTGCATTTTTAAAACTTTAGTGCTTCCTTTTTTAGTCATTAAATGTCACCTATTTCTTTTTAACTTCCTTTTTTGGAAATCTTTTTTTATCTGTTAAAACTAAATTTGTAATTAATAAATTTGAGGCATTAATTGGCGTGCTTTTTTCTTGCCCTCTTGAGTTAGTTACTTTTATGTCTTTTAAATAAATCATGCCTTTATCATAATTTACTTTTGAAACTGTGCTTGTTTTTCCTTTGTTTTTACCAACCATGATTTTAACAGTATCTCCTTTTCTTAATACTGCTTTTTTCTTTGCTACTTCTTTTTCCATTGCTTTATCAAGAGGAGCAACTAATAATCTTCTCTTTGTGTGATAAACACCTGTTGCCATTCTCTTTCTTTGCTTTGATGGTCTAATAGTTTTAGTATTCATAAAATTCACCAACTTTAAATAACTGCACTTGAAAGACCTGCGATTTTTGCATATCTCTCTCCAACTTCTTTTGCTACACAGCCTTTAATTTCAGAACCTTTTGGAAATCCTTTAGGGTCTGTTAAAACAACTGCATTGTCTTCAAAACAAACTCTCCAGCCGTTTTTTCTTCTATATTCTTTTTTAACTCTTACAACAACTGCTCTTTCCATTTTCTTTTTCATTGTTGGTTTTCCTTTCTTAACAACAACGTTAACTAATGAAGCAATTCCTGCAATCTGTAATCCTTTTCTTCTTGTTTTAAATTTAATAACTGAAATAATCTCTACTTCTTTTGCACCACTATTGTCTGTACAAACACATCTTGTACCGATTGGAAGTCCTCTAGTTACTTTTGCGCTAATTTGCTTCATTCTTCATCACCGTTTTCAATACCTTCGTATTCGTTTTCGCTTTCTACAACTTCCTCTAAATGGCTAACAACGCCTACTTTCTTTAAAATTACAAATGATTTAGTTTTACTTATTTTTCTTGTTTCTCCAACTAAAACAACATCTCCAATTTCTATATTCATACACTCTGGGCAATGAACAGGAAGCTTAATTGTTTTTTTCATATATCTTTCATATTTTCGGATATATCTTATCTTCTTCATTTGAATAACTGCAGTTTTACTAGATTTTTTTCTAATAACTACACCTTCAATTGATTTTCCTCTTACGCTTATTTGCCCGTGTACTGGACAGTTTTTGTCTAAACAAGTTTTAGTTTCCATAACTTTTCACTTTAAATTTAATTATTTCTCCAAATTTAATTGTAAATATTTTTTTATTCCTTATTTTTAATTCATCTTTTGTTTGGTAGATAACAACTCCAAAAATTCCAATCTTTGATTTATCAGAAGAATTTACAATTGTAATTTCTTTTCCAATCAATTCTGAATTTTTAATGTTAAGCATCTATCAGTTCTCCAAGATAACCTTTCTCTATCAATAATCTTTTTATTCTCTCTTTTTGCTCGCCTTGAAGTTCAATGACATTGTCTTTTACTGTTCCTCCGCAAGCTAATTTTTTTTTTAAATATTTTAAAACTTCTTGTTGCTCAGAAACTTCAGAAAAACCTGAAATCAATGTTGCATATTTTTTAAATTTTTTTCTCTCTGTCCTTATTTTGATTTGTTGTGACTCTTTGGTTCTTATATCACAAGTACAGATTGTTTTTGGCAAATGACATGTGGGACAAATTTCGACCATAACTCTAATTAACACCTCTAAATTATTTTATTAATTTCTTTTCCTCAGATCTTACTAATTGATTTTTCTTTGTAAGTAATCTTGCAATTTGTTTTTTTAGTGTTGTTTTCTTACTTGGGCTTGTGGATTTAGTTTTAGAGACAAGCATTCCTTTTTCTTTTGCTAGTTCTAATTTTAATTCTCCAACTTTATGTTCTATTTCTTTAATTGAATTAATCGTTATTGCATTTTTCTTTGTCATTACAAAATCACTCTTTTAATTCTTCTAAACTAACTTTTACTTTTTTTTCTTTTTTAACTTTTGGTTTTTCTTCAGTGTCTTTTTCTTTAGGCGTTACTTTCTTTTCTTTTTTAACGTCTACAACTTTAGAAACTTCTTCTGTTTCTTTTTCAACAACTTCTGTTCTTTCAGCTAATCTCTTTTGTTCTCTTTCTAATTTAAATCTGTGAGATAATTCTCTAACGTCAATCTTGTCTGAAAATACAGTTTCTGGTTGAACGATTTTAAGTCTAATACCAATTGTTCCAAGGCCCGGAAAAGTAGTTTGTTTTTCAAAAGCAACTAAATCTTTTTGAGATCCTGCTTTCTTTAAATAACCAAAAGCATATCTTGATGCTCTTTTTCTTTGTCCTTTACCTGAAGTGTTACCTTTTGCAACAATTTCTGCACCAACAGCTCCTGCACGTTTCATCTGTAACATTGCTCTGTTAACTGCAGATTTCCAAGCTACTCCTCTGTTAATGTCGCTTGCTAAATTTTCAATAATAACTCTTGGATCTAAATCTTTATTTTCAATTTCTCCAATCTCAATATGCACTTTATTTAATCCGAAATCTCTTTCTAAATCTTCAGTTAATGCTTTAATATTAAATCCGTTCTTGCCGATTACAAAACCAGGTCTTAATGCAAAGATTACAACTCTTGTAGATATTGGAGATTTAACTATTTCAACATCAATAAAACCAGCAGATTTTAATTTCTTTTGTAAATATTGTGCAATTGCCATTTTTTTTAATTTATCTTTAACGAAAACATTTTCCTTCATGGTTTATTCCTCCACCACGATAACTTCTACATTTGTAGATTTTGACTCTCTGGACTTACCGCCAATTCTACCCATTGGTTGTAATTTTGATCTTGTGACTCCTTTTACTGCAAACAGAGACACAATCTTTAATTTTTCTGAATCTAAGTTTTTATTTTCTGCATTTGCTTTAGCATACTCTAATAATTCTCTAATATATTTTGCACACTTTATTGGGTATCTTCCAGTTGTTGTTCCTCTTTTACTTATTCCTTTTCTATTTGGAACTTTTTTTGCATACTTAACAAGTGGCAAATAATCTTGTTTATTTTCAATGTCTGTTGCTATCTTGATTGCTTTATTTATTGGCATGTTTTTAAAATAATTACCAAACTCTGTTGCATATTTAACAGAGATTGGAGCATTATGTCTACATGCTTTTGCAATCTTTTTTTCATCAATTTTTTTTTGAAAATTGTATTTGTGATCTGATGACATAAAATATCCCTAATTTACTTTCTTGCAGCAACTGCAGTACTTGATTTTGTAGCACCTATTCCTGCTTTTCCGTGTCTTATTCTCTTTCTTGTAAATGCGAATTCTCCAAGATAATGACAAAGCATATCTGGGAAAACTTCAACGGTTAAGAATTCTTTACCATTGTAAACGTATATTGTTTTACCAACCATTTTTGGAGTAATTACTATATCTCTTCTATGTGTTCTTATTTTTTTAGTTTCTTTTTTATTTTTTTCAATTCTTTCATAGAAAGGATCGCTATGATTTCTTACTAAATGTCTCTTTGCTCTTGAATCTGCAATCTTTGCAAAATCAAGTAAAGACATCTTCTGTAATTCTTCCAAACTATGTCCCATGTATTTAAATTCTTCAGCCATTGTTTTTCACATTTTTATTAGTTTCTTTACCGAGGCAACAAGAAAAATCATATATTTTTCTGTGCCCTAAAAACTTTAAGTTTTTATGGGTTTCTTTTTAAGAAAAGCTCTTTTACTTTTTCTTACGCCCCGTTCTTGTTGAAGCTATTGCACCAACTTTTCTTCCAGCAGGAGCATGTCTTGATGTAGACTTAGAGTGACCAACGTGATGCTGAGAACCACCGAACGGGTGATCGACAGGATTCATTGCAACACCTCTAACTCTTGGGTATTTCTTCCCTTTAGCTTTCATTGCTTTAAATTTCGCACCAGCAGTAACAAAAGGTTTTGTGCCTTTTCCTCCACCTGCAACAACCCCAATTGTTGCTCTTGCATCTAACGGTAATTTCTTTAATTGCCCTGAAGGTAATTTTACTGTTGCGTTATCTTTAATGTTAACCAATACAGCAGATTGACCGCTTGCTCTAACAAACTTTCCGCCGTCGCCATATGTTTTTTCTATATTAAATATTGTTGTTCCTGGTTGTATTTCGCCTAAAGGTAAAACATTACCTGTTTTATTTTCTGCACCATTTCCAAACTCTAATTTTTGTCCTGTCTTTAAACCTTCTGCACAAACTACATAATCTTTTGTACCATCAGCCATTAAAATTTCAGCAACAGGTGCCGATCTTATAGGGTCTGTAACTAAATCTATTATTTGTCCTCTTAAAAGATCTTTTGTTGTTCTATATCTAATATCAAATTTTGCATTATTAGTTGCAGTATAGACTGGTCCGCCTTTTCCTCTTCTTTGAATCTTTAAACGTCTACCCATTTTTAATCACAATTTTATATAATTCCAAGTTTATTTGCTAAATCCTGAGCATTAAAACCCTTTTGTAAAGTTACAAATGCTTTCTTTTTATTTTTTCTATCAAACAATGTATTTACTGTTTTTACTTTAACATTGTATAATTTTTCAACAGCAGTTTTTATTTCACTTTTAGTTGCAAGTTTATTTACAACAAAAGAAATTCTGTTTGTTGTTGAGATCATGTTTACTGTTTTTTCTGTAATAACAGGATATTCGATAATTTCATAATATTCTAATGTTTTCATAAAATCTCACATCTTATTGTTTGTTTCCAAATCTTGTTTTTAATTCTTCAACTGCTGCTTGACTATAAATTGTAAGTCTTCCAGCATGTGTTCCTGGAGCTAATTCTTTAATTGAAAGTTGTCTTGCTGAGATAACGTCTGCACCTTCTAAATTATTAAATGCCTTATAGTTCTTGTTATCAGCTAGAACGAAAAGAATACTTTTTCTTTTCTTATATCTTCTTCCTCTCATCTTTCCTTTTCCTGCTCTGATTGTTTTTTTATCTTTTGCTTTAATAACATCTTTGTCTAAGCCGATTTTTTCTAGAGCTGTAAAGATTTGAGAAGTCTTTGTTAATGTTTCAATAGAATTATCAAAAATAATTGGTAAAGTTATCTTTTCTGGGAAAATATGTCCTCTTTCAATAACTAATCTTTGGTTTGCAGTTGCTGCAACTGCTGAGATTATTGCTTTTGTTCTTTCTTTAGTGTTTATTTTTTTAATTAAGTTTTTAGCAACAACTGGAGGGTGTGCTTTTGGTCCACCAACAGCTTGACTAACATTCATTACTCTTCCAGCCATTAATACTCTTTTGTTTTTTGTTCTTGGAAGTCTTGCTTTACCTGTATTGATTGTAATGTTTGCTTTGTTTTCTTTTCTCCGACCTCTATATTCTGCAGTGTAGCCTCTGTTTGAGTAAGGAGAAACACCCATTGCTTGATATTCTTTTGATTGACTAGAGATTACTGCTCTTTTGATTAGGTCAGGTCTATAGTCTTCTTTAAAATATTCTGGTAATTCTACTTCTTTAATTACTTTTCCTTCTAAGTCATAAATGTTTGCTTTCATAGATAATCAATACCTTTTAAATTATTTAGCAATATAGTTAATATCAGTTATATCTAACCTTGTTTTTTGCGGTCTTATTGTTTGTCTTAAAACAATTACTCTTTTTGTTGTTCCTGGCAAAGATCCAGCAACTAAGGCATATTTGTTCTTTAATAAACCGTAGTTTTTAAAGCCGCCTTGTCTATTTACTTTATTAATATCAGAATCAATCATTAATAATTTTTTATTAGACTCTGTTCTGTTGTGGAAACCGTGTTGTCCTGCTCTTGGAACATTAAACATAATTGTTGATGGATTCCAAGGATTGATTGAACCAACATGTCTTTGAGATTTATTTGCTTTTCTTCTTTGAACTTTAATGTGAAATCTCTCAACAACACCTGTTGTCCCATAACCAGTTGTTACTCCTTTAGCGTCTAAATAATCATCTACTTTAAATGTGTCTTCAATTGAAATAGTTTTATTTATTTTTTCTTTTAAATAGTTTACTTGTTCTTCATAAGTACCTGTTAATGGTAATTCAACAATTACTGGTTTTTTCTGACCAATACCTGTTGCTTTGTAGTTAACAGTTGCTATAATAACTAAAGAATCAGCTTCATCTTTTCTTTTAATTGCATCTTCATAAGAAATTGTTTTTTTCTGTTTGTTTCCTGTAACTCTCTTTTTGAAATCAGCATCTTGGTTTGTGAACTCAAAGATTGCTTTTTTTCCTGCGTTAACTGAGTAATGTTTATAGAATCTTGCACCCACTACCTTTAAATCAGGAGTTTCAATTATTGTTACTGGGACTGAAATCTCTTGACCATAAGTTGAAGCGCCTTTTTGTGCGTTCTTTGCCATGACAAAAGTACTTCCTGCTTTTATTGCGTAAAAGCAAAGAGGTTTACAGCCCTTTATGTCTTTAACAACATCGCCATAAGAATTAAACTTAGGAACAATAGATTTAGCTCTTACTCTTGGGTAGAAAGCCATTGAACCAGCACGTGGTTTATTACGATTAGTCATAATTTATCTTACTTTGTAATTTTTTTCATTTAAATGTTTTTTTAAAAATAAAAAACTGCAGAACAAAGAAAATGTAGAAACAGATGCATTCAGAGGTTAATTGCCCAAGAATGAAAATATTTCTGCATTTAGATGTTGGTTAGTGGCAAAGAAGAAACTTCTTCCACTGATTAAGGTACCAGCAAACAGTCTACAGAAAAAAGCCCCTTAAAAGGCGCTTTTTAAATAGGTCTTTAATAAGATCAAAATAGCTTTGATCAGTTATAAATCATATATATATACAATAATTATAGATGCAAAAGGTTTATAAAGAGAAAGGAAAAAATAATGGAATTTTAACTATAATCCCACTCAACCCAGCCGGTACTACAAGATACGTAACTACCTATGTTTCCATTATCTGGATTAATTACCCCTGATCCAGAGGATGCAGTTCCACCTTCATCTAAACATCTTTGGACTGTAGCCGCGTCCTTATAGGTCGGCAAATTTTCGATAGTCATTTTTTTATTTAAAATCTTATTTGCATTACCAGAAGTAGCAACTTGAAAAATAAGAGTTAAAACTATACCTATGATAATTCCTAAAGATATAAGTAAAAGTGGACTTTTATTCATTTTTTTCATAAACCGCGCTCCATTTTTAAATAAGTTTTCAATATAATAAAAAAAGAAAAAGAGATTATATTAAAATCTCTATCTAATGCTTCCACATGGCGATGTCCAAACAAGTATACCATATGGCCCAACAGCATAACATCCGCCATCTTCAGCAGGTGTCGTTGCGTCATGTTTGTAATCGTTGTGAACGATTATTCCATCAACTAAGTAATTATTTGGATACTCTAATGAAAGATTATAAGAGGTTTCCAAGTCCTTTAACTTAGTTAGACTTACAATATCTACAGTAGTTATTTTGCCATCTACAACATATGCAAGTTTATCTCCAATTGTAAAATACTTTAATTGCTTATATGCTTTAGCAATTGGATCATAAAATGCGTGATTTGTTGTAACAGTTAAGTTCTTTCCGTTACTTAACATTAACTTTACTGTTGGACTGTCTGCTATTGTATTGTGAACTAACAAACTGTTCACTCTAGTTAAAACTAATTTATCTGTTTTATCATCATATGCGTAAACATAATCTCCAGATCTAATAGTTTCTATTGCTCTATAGCCTGTATCTGTTAATACTGGTGTTCCTTCTGAGAAACAATTTCCTCCGGTTCCTCCACCACCAGTACCTCCACCACTAGTACCTCCACCACTATAAATTGGGTGGTATATGAAGGTATCAGAAACGGTAGCCCCTGTAGCATTACTTGTCCCTGAAACAGTGATTGTATAATTTCCAGGTGCTGTTGAAGTTAATCTCTTCCCGCCTGAACCACTATCGTCTGTTGTAATTGTAACATTACTTGAACTTGCAACCCACTGTACATTTGTAACTCCTGATCTTTGTATAGTCTTAATTACAGTGTATGGGGTTGTACCAGTTACTGATACATCTGGACCTGCATTTATATATGCAGGTTCAGTAACATTCAATGTAAATGTGTCAGTTAATGTTGCATCATTATTTGTAGAAACTCCTGTTAATGTAATTGTTTTACTACCACTGGTTGTACCTCTTAATACAACTGTATTTGTACCTTGCCCACTAATTATTTGAACGCCACTTGGAACAGTCCAGTTCAAACTTGAAAGAGATACTGCTTGAGCTGTTTTTGTGATATTATTGCCGGCAGGTATAGTTTCATCTCCACCCACTTCTAAAACACTAGGTTCAGTTACCTTTCTATCTACTTTTATATAGTATTCTACCCCATCTTGGGTAAATTTCAAATATTTTTGTTCCGCAGTTATAAATTGAGGGTTACTTTCGGTTACAATAGTTCCTCCGATTTTAGAGAATACTGCATTAGGATCAAAATCTTGAGGTAAAAGTGTTCCATCCATTATAACACTACTAGTTATTTGATTACTCCACTTCATTTTATTTGATTGTGCATCCCAGGATAATAACCATCCATTTTTCCCAGTTACATTTCTATCTACTATCTCTAAATCGTCCTGTGGGATTGCTCCTCCACCAGAGATATTAAAGGTATCAATTCTTTTCCAAATTGGTTCAAGTTCACCATCTGCATTTTGTCTAAGCATTAACACTGGTGCCGCTCCATGACTTAAAGCATATGCTGAGTCGGCAACTGGTGCTTGAACATTATCAGCATTAATAAATGCACCACTATTTATATTAGGCACAGGTATTGTGGTTTCTAATAAAATCGCATCATTCTGATAGTGTCTAATTATAACTTTAAAATTAAGTACCGATTGACTAGAATTTATAGTTATAGGAGGAGTCATTACTCCAAGTTCTAATCCTTCTTTAATTGCTTGTGCTGTAAGATCTGTTCTTTCTAATACTAATGTATTATTAGGAGAATATATTTCCAAACTACAACTCGATGGTGGAAGCGGATCCGGATCTTGCGTTGGAGCTGAAAAGAATAATTTTTCAAAAATATTAGCTATTGACAATTTCTGTGGTTCTTGGTCATCATGTTCAATTTGAGTTCCATCATCCCAAGACCCCCCATCATTACATGCATTATTTAATGCTGGCGTGATAACTAAATTACCGCTAATCCTATATTTTCGAGACATACTTCCCGCAAATAATAAGTTTAATGATATAATCCCTATTATTAAAATTAAAAATATTTTTGAAAATTTCATTTTTATTCACCTTTTATTTTTTTATTTCTCCTTTATATTTTTTTAACTAATCATTTTTTAAATGTAAAGGTTTATTCAACATAAACCGTTAATACTCCGTAGTCTGTTGTTGTATCTTCAGAAGATACATTAGTGTATACCTTCAATAATCCATAATTTGAACTTTCCCAATAATTTTCGTTATAGGCTTGCCCATTCATAAGAGAAACACAACTTTCTAATAATCCATAATTTGTTCCAGTAACTTTACAATTACCTGAATCAAATAATAAATTATATCCTACTAAAAAGTTTGTACTTTCAGAGTTACCTGTTAATGATATATTCACTGGAAGTAAATTATGCACCCCTGTTTGATCGTAATTGCCTGCACTACAAGAAGCTGTATAATTACAATAATATATTGTTGAACTTGAAACTGTTTCTAATCCGCACGTAGCTGGAACTGATTTAACAGCACACAAATTACCTGAAAACACGAAATTGCTTGGTTGTTTAGGCCCATTTACTTGAGATTCATTAGTTCCATAAATTTTTACATTAAAATTATCTCCAACAAATACGCTAGATGGGGTTGCTAAATATAATGTGTTTGGATTTACAGGTTTTAAAATTGTGATGTCTAGTTTATCGCTTGCATAAACAAGTTTCCCATCAGCCCCTTCTCTTTGGGCATATACTGATATGGTAACATCTCCAATAGGGAATGTACTTAAAGAAATATTAGATAACTCACAAGAATTAACTTGTCCAGAACCATCTATTTTAGTTTTATCATTTACAAACCAAACACAAGAATATTCGCTTGTAGTAAGCAAACTTCTAGAAGTTATAACTCCAATAAAATCTATTGATTCATTTTGGAAATAATAATTATCTTTAATTGGATTAGTAATTTTAACCGCAAAATCAGCAACAGGAGGTAATTCCTCTGCTGTGATTATTTTCTCAAGTATTGGGGAATTAACTAATGTCATTGTTGTATTATCAACTGGTCTAGCTGTTGCTGAGAATCTATAAGTTCCCTCTTCACTACAAATTATTTCATCTATAATTTTCCCTTGATTTTTTAAAGATACATCTTCAATAGTCATTAATAATGTTCCTGGATATATTCCTGTTGCTGTGTCTGGAGCAACCCCTTTTATAGCGCATTTATCTGAAGATAAGTACATTCCTAAGACGCCTTTCTTCTCTAGCTTAATATCGTAAATCTCAACAGAAGGATAACTAGAAACTATTTGTGCTTTTAAACTAAATTTTTCATTAATATTAGAAGCTCCATTAGGATTATATAATTCTAATGTAAAATCTTGAAAAAGTGGACTAACACAATCAGAACAATTAGCGACAGTTTCTCCTAAACTTGCTTCACAAAATCCGTTTTCATTACAACCATCTGTTGGTGTTTCACAATCGTCAGGACAATTACTTGCATTTTCTGGAGGATCTTGGCAAACTCCATCAATTATACAATTTACAGTAGGTGTGTTTGGTGTCCCTGGAGTATTCCAGCCACCTAAATCATCTAAAAAACTATCTGTCAATCCAGATAAATCAGAAGCCTGCTTAGCTTGATTATTCATCTGACTTAAAAAAACAGTTGCAAAAATAATTCCTCCAACAACTAAAACACCAACAATAATTAATGCTTCAACTGAAATTTGACCCTTTTTTT
>Ga0265294_10007221_pt1 | contig 13227 bp, 10 predicted proteins | sample MunlanPumphouse3_FD_192504 | JGI IMG/M metagenome (GOLD analysis project Ga0265294, IMG submission 192504) | Groundwater microbial communities from a municipal landfill in Southern Ontario, Canada - Pumphouse #3 | ecosystem: Environmental > Aquatic > Deep subsurface > Groundwater | place... | reverse complement strand
GGCAAAATAGGTGATGATTATGTCCGCTCCCGCGCGTTTCATGGCAATAAGCGATTCGGTAACAATCTGTCGTTCATCTATCCAGCCTTTTTCTGCCGCCGCTTTAATCATTGAATATTCTCCGGACACCTGATAAACAGCAACAGGGCAGTTAAACTTCTCTGATGCTTCTTTAACAATGTCGAGGTATGTAATGCCCGGCTTTACCATAATTATGTCGGCACCTTCGCTTATGTCTTCTTCGAACTCCTTGCAGGCTTCTTTTGCCGATACGGCGTAGTCCATTTGGTAGCCCTTGCGATCACCTTTTCCGGGGGCAGACCCTGCCGCCTCCCTGAATGGCCCATAAAAAGCCGATGCATATTTCGCGGAATACGCCATAATCGGTGTGTCGGTGTATCCGTTGTCATCGAGAGTTGTTCTGATTGCCGCTATTCTTCCGTCCATCATGTCGGAAGGGGCCACCATGTCTGCTCCTGCTTTCGCGTGTGCCAGAGCTGATTCTGCTATGAGCTTTATCGAGGCGTCATTGTCTACATGCCCTGATTCTGTTATTAGTCCGCAGTGCCCATGGCTTGTGTAAGCGCAAAGGCATACATCTGTGATTATATATGCTTCGGGACAGTGTTTTTTTATGTTTTTTATGGCACGGCATACAACGTTGTTCTCGTTATAAGCCTCTGTTCCACTTTCGTCTTTATGGTTTGGCACCCCAAAAACCAAAAAAGAATACACATTATTGTTGATTGCTTTTTGAACCGGAACATAAGCCATTTCAGGAGGCCAATGCATCTGATTTGGCATTGCTGCTATTTCTTTGGGTTCTTCTATGTTTTCTGCCACAAAAATTGGGTATACAAGATTTTGTGGCTTTACAAATATTTGTCTGACTAATCTTCTTGTTTTATGGTTGACTCTCAATCTTCTTGGTCTTTTTGTCGGAAACATTTGGGCATCCTTACTTTATTAGTGTATCTCGTGCAGTTTATCACAAATTAGAATTGCTTTAAAGAGAGATTTTGAGATGTTTAAAAATTAAACACGACAGACAATAAAAAGTGTATAAATAATTTACAGTAAAAAGATAAAAAAATAAAAAACTGTGCAATTATTTTTCAAAACCCCTCTTAAAAGTTGGCATAATACTTGCTGTATATATAATAGCACTGCACGACTAGCTCGTCAGTTGTCTTCAATCATTCCTTTCCTTGATCAAGGCTACTTAATGTGGCCTTTTTTTTTATCTTGTATTTGTTTTGCAAAAGCATTAGAATTTTAGCAGAGAGATCAAGGGAGGAAATGGCCATGAATTATGTTAAACATAACGACACCTATGTTGTCAGGCTCGAGAAAGGCGAGGAAGTGATTACCGCCTTAAAAAGTTTATGTGTAAAAGAAGATATTAAAGCTGCTTCGTTAACCGGTATAGGCGCAGCAAATTACGTTGAGGCAGGTTTTTTTGACGCAATAGAAAAAAGGTATTATCCAAAAAAATATGAAGAAGACCTTGAAATACTTGCATTGAACGGCAACATTACGTCTTTAAACAACGAACCTTACATTCATTTGCACATTACTATTGCTGATTCTCAGGGCAGGGCTCTGGGCGGGCACTTAAACAAGGCTGTCATAAGTGTAACTTGTGAAATATTTATTCAAAAACTGGATGCAGTCATAGAAAGATATAAAGACGAAGAATTTGGTATTTGCTTTATAAAATAAACAAAAAAGGCCTTAATTTTTTAAGGTCTTTTTTGTTTTTTGTGTTTAAGCAGATAATTCTATTAAAGCTTATGCGGTTAAATTAAAATTATCGGGCAGTTGAATTGTTGAAATAGCGTGCTTATATATAAGCTGTTTCTTGCCTTCTGATTCGAGTAAAATTACGAAAGTATCAAAGTCAATTACTGTTCCTTGAATTTGAAAGCCTTTCATTAAGAATATTTTTATGATTTCACGTTCACTCTTCAGGTATTGAAGAACGTTATCTTGAATGTTTACGGCAGCCATGTTCAAACCCCCTAATTTTTTAATACTGTTTACTAATAGCTTATTTTAAGAAAAAAAGCAAATCAATTTTTATGAGAAGGGCATATTATTTCGTTTTCCCTGAGCTCCCAGTTCTCATAATCGTTGCACAGAGGTATTGCCAACTCTTTTGCTTTTTCAATCAAAAGTTTGTTGTTTTTCTCTGCGAGTATTTTCTGCCTGTCTTCTTTCGAGAGCAATTTGAACAGTTTCATTCTGTTGTAATCGCATTCTTGGTTTTCATCAAGAATAATGGGAATAATCGGCAGTCTGTTGTGAGTTTCACATGAAACTGTGGCTGCCTGAAGGTCCACAAATATCTTTCCGTTGTGCGGGCAACAATTGTAGAGATCGGGCGCGTAAAACAATCTGTTCACAAAGCAGACCGTAGCGGCGAGCCCGTTCTTAATGTAGTTCTTGAAGAATATGTTCAAGCTGTTGTATTTAGATGCCAGCCTATCTGTTAACCATTTTTCAGCGTTGTGATAATCAATTTCGGTGTAAATTTTGTCTTGTTCGGTGCTGAGTTTTATTGTGGTTTCCAATCCCATTTTTTTCGAAGTGAGCTTATAGATAAACAATTCACGGGCGTATTTTTTTATGTTGTTGTCAGGTTCGATTTTGCCGGTGGTTGCAATAATATACTCGTTAAAGTTGCCTTCTTTTAAAGTGTATTTTGAATGCACTTCGGTAAAGGGGGCAATCGGGTTGGTGAAAAAGAGCATGGTCCATCTCGGGAGTTTTCTGATTAATGTGGGCCAGCTGTAATATACATCTATAAAATTTTCATCCGAATACGTGAAAAACTTATCTAAGCCGCCGGCAAGTTTTGCCGGGTCGATCGGTGCTCTTGAGATATATATGCTGTTTTTATGGGCTACAGCGTATATTTTTGTCTTGCCCGATTGAAACTCTCTTTTATCGCTGTTGACATCTTCTTTGCAGATTGCTCCGACTGTTTTCATGTAGTTTTCGACACGTTTTAACATTGTCATTCCGGGTACTTTTGCCGATTCAATTCTGATTATTGCGGTGTTTCGGGTTTTATGAAGCTTTGATATAAATACCGTAATACTTTTATCTGAAAAGTTTTCGGCACATTTGAACACTGGAGCTAAATACTTGAATAAGGCGGGACCAAATGCCACAGCAAGCGATTGCCCGGCATTGTCGGGTAATTCTCCCAACTCTGCAATTTGTTTTTGTTTTGATTCTTTTTTGTTTTCGGTCTTTGAAGTGATTGCCGCAGGTATTTCAGGTTTTGACTTTTTTGGTTTGTTTTTTTTCAACACATAACTGGGTAAAAGCGGTTTGTCTATTGAAAGTTTTCCTGCTTTAAAGTCGGCACAAACTCTTGTAATCTCAATTGCTTTATCGTAGACCTTTTCTTCTTGATATAGCTGGGCTATATTCAAAAGCATTTTATGTATTTTTTCTTTGTCCGATCTGTCGTCCATAATATTATGGTAATTGGCTAATGCGGTGTGGAAGGCGTGCAGCTGTACTGCAAGATACAAAGAATTGTCGGGATCTTTTAATTGTGGGTCAACTTTAAACGCTTCTTTAAGATATCTTATGGCCGGAGTGAATTTATTGCAGTCCAGATAAACTCTTCCGATGTGGAGCAAAATTTCGCCTTGCCCCGGTGCTAATTCATTTGCTTTTAAGAGTGAGGTTAAAGCGGTTTTGTAATTTTTTGCTCTGTAATGGGCCCACCCGTGTGTGTCTAGGTAAGAAGCGTTGTTTGCCTCGAGAGTAATGGCTTTTTCTGCCATTTCGACGGCAGCTTTAGTGTTGATGTCTTGTTCGGCATAGAGGTAAGCAAGGTTGTTAAGGGCTTCTGCCGCTTCGGGATTAAGCTTTATGGCTGTTTCATAGTGTTGAGCCGCTTTGTCCGGTCTTTCATTTGCATAATAGACGGTGGCGAGATGATAATGAGCTTCATAAAAGTCAGGTTTTAGTCTTATGGCCTGTTTGAGTTCTGTTTCTGCAGTGCGATGATTTTTGTTTTTAAAAGCTGCCCAGCCGAGGCTGTCTCTGAATATCGGGTTTTCTGGGGCCAAATGCACCGCTCTTTGGCATAATTCTTGGGCAATATTAAGGTTTATGCCGTATTCGGCATATAAGAAACCTAAATTGTTAAGTGCATAAGCATTGTTCGGAGATATCTCCAGAATTTTTTTATAAACGGCTTCTTCTAACCAAAAAGGTTCGGGCTTGCCTTTACTTTGCATTTCTTCGTGCAGTCCCATGTATATTCCGAGAAGCGAGTTTTGGAGCTTTCCGTTTCTGGGATCGAGAGATGCGGCTTTTTCATATGAGGCTACAGCTAAAAAGAGCGTGGTGTCTGAAGGGCTTATGAATCTGAAAGCCTGACCCATTATGTAGTAGTAATGAGCAGTCTGAGGTATAAGGGTAAGCGCGTGTTTAAGGTCTTCCTCAGGTTTCATCAATGCGAAGTAAGCATTTGAGCGTTTTTGCAAAGAGCTGAACAGTAATCCTTTGACTATCCAGTAGATTCCGTTTTCTGAAAGCTTATCTTCACTGTCTAAAATCAAGTTTTCAAAAATTTCATCTTGTTCGGTTAGGTCTTTTTCGTCATTTTCGTTACATAGAAGAATGCCTTTATAAAAGATTTCTGATACACGTTCTGTTGCATTAAATTCTTTTTTTTGGGTGTCAAAGAAACCTGAACCGATAGCTATGAGTTCGTCCCGGCGAGGTTTGTCAGAAAGTTTAATGAGGCTGAACCATCTGGTTATGACGTGTAGCTGCGCGATTATATTGTCTTGTTTTTCGTGTATATATTTTTTGAGCAGCTGAAAATTAAAATCAGAAGTTTTGCTTTGCTCAAACTTAACTTCTTCTTGCCCAAAGAGCGTTAATCCAAAATCAAAATTAATTTCTGCATAACATGTCTGAAAAAGTGAAAAAATGATAAAAAAACATATGAAAACCGCTTTAAAGCGAGTTTTACTTGTTGGCATTGTTCCCTCCGCAGGATGAGATTTTCCCAATTATTGACCTCTGTGAATCAAAAAGTTTTCGATTTCTTTAATTTTCGTTTCTATTTCAGGAGTAATCAAGTCGCGATTAAACCTTGAAACTGCCAGCTCTATACCTTTATCTTTTATTCCGAGAGTCCAGATCCCACCCTCGAAAGATTTTCTTCTGAGAATTTGAACTGCTTTTATCAAGGCATTGTCAATTCTTTTTACCATGCTTGCCGGAACTTTTCCCGGTGCTGTTCTGCTTTGATCAGAGTCTACACCGATTACATAATAATTATTTCTTCTTGACGCTTCTATTAAGCCGATACCGCTTTTACCCGAAGCGTGATATATAATGTCCGCTCCTTCTGAAGCCATGGAAATACCGAGTATTCTTGCTTTGTCGGCCATGTCAAACGCTTCCGGAGTGCTTCCTATGTATCTTGAAGTTACTTTGATTTCAGGATTAACAAATTTGATGCCGTTTTTGAAGCCTCTTTCGAAGGTGGCTATAATGGGTGAGTCCATGCCGCCTAAAAAGCCGATTGTATCGGTCTTGGTTAATAGTGCCGCAAATGCGCCGGCATAAAAGCTGCCCTGTTCTTCGTCAAAAAGTATTGAAAGCACATTGGGGACAGTTACAACAGAATCAATCAACAAAAAATTGCTTGCGGGATAATCGGAAGCAACTTTTCTCACCGCGTCGTTTGCAAATATTCCTACTGCACATACAAGATCCATTTTTCTTTCGCAGAAATATCTCAGAGCGGGTTCGATTCCTGAGAGGTTGCCCGGTTCGACAACTTCTACGATGCACTTTTCGTCTTGTCTCAGTTGCATAATTCCTTTATAGGCGGCGTCGTTAAAGGACTCGTCATTAAGGCCGCCGATAGATAAAACCACACCTATTCTTAGCGGAACTTCTGCGTGAGTAGGCATTAACGCTGTAAATGCAAATAGTATAACCAAAATAACGAGATGTTTTTTCACAATATCATCCTCCTGAATATCATCTGACCATTCTAACAAATAGGATTTAAATAAACAATACAAGTATTTATAATTGTGGGTTGCGGGTACATAAAAAAAACCTTATAATTTAAGCATTAGTTAACTGTAACGCTCATTATATGAGCAGGAGGAAATGCGATATGTTTGCAATGAGTTTTAACACAAGACAAAATATTTCGGTTCTGTTAGTTTTGTCCATGTTGTTCAGTATATGGCTGACAGTTGCACCGATTAATACTGCTGAAGCATCTTTGTTGGGCAGTATCGGCAGCGCTGCAAAGTCTATATTTGTTAATGTCGGCGGTTTGGCGGTCGGTGCTGTAACTGCTGTTGCCGGCATGGCAATCGGCGGCGGCCCTCTTGGTATGGCAGTTGGTGGGCTTGCCGGTTTCATAGTCGGAAAAAAGGTACTTAACTGGACAACTTCAAGCGTAGCAAACTTCGCAACGGTGGCCGGAGCAATCGGCGGCGGTTTATTATGCGCCGGCATGGGCTTTCCGATGCTTGCCATAGGTGTTATCGGCGGCGGTTTATTGAGTCGATTGGTAACAAAGGGAATTACTTCGTTATTTGGCAAAGGCAAAAATTTTGTTGTGGGTAAAAAAGACCTGGATCCGGCTGCGGCAGCAAAAGAATCAGAAGAAGTCGGAAACTACATTAATTCTCTCGGTGCAACAAGTGCAAAATCTTCTCCCGCAGCCGAGACTACTTACGTAAACGTTGAAACCACTTCTGCTAGTGTTCCCGCAAACTCTGAAGAAGCTTACAAAAGATATTCGGCTGCTTACAAAGAATACACCGAAGCATCTCAGCAGGGCAACAGCACAAAGGCTAAAGCCGCTCTCGAATCATATCGCTACTACTTCCAGTTATACACTGCTTTATTAAACCAAGGTAAATAATCGGTAGTTTGTAAAATAAAAAAGGTTGTGCTTTTAAAGCACAACCTTTTTTTTATTCTGCGTATCTTAGCATTTCGAACTCGGGGTCTGTTGAGTCGTTCATTTTGCTGTAATCCAATTTTAGACCTTCGAGTGTTTCTTGCTCGAAATCGTCAAGGCCGAAATCGGGCATGTTTTCTCCGGCTGCTAGTATGGCGTTTTCAGTCATATCTTCGCCTTTTTCCGCAAAGAAAAAGTCTTCTTTAAGTTCTTGTGAAATAATCGACATTTCTGATTGTTCAAAGTTATTGTCTTGGAAAGCGAAGTCGTTTTCAGAGAAAAGGGTGTCGCCTTGTTCTTCTTTTATTTGAGCGCCGGTTGCTACTGAAATGTTCATGGAATCTCTTACGGAATCAGCGGGAAGCAACCTTATAAATTGGTCTGTATTAGTTTGGGCAGTTGAGTTGTATTCTTTTTGAGCCGGTGTGCTGCTTGGAGCTTTCCCGAGTAAGAATAAAGGCAATTTATCTGAGCTGACTGATTTTGCGTTTATGATGGCGTAATCTTGCGGAGTTTCGACATTAATATTGGGCGTGGCAGTTTCGATTGTAATGTTTTTGGCCATTTCTCTTCTTAGGTTAAGTATTTCTTCTTTAACTCTTAAGAATAGACCGCTTACTTGATTGTGAGCGTAATTAGATATCTGCTCAGGTGCGGAAGAAGTGTTTTTATGGTATTTAAGGCTTTCTGCCGACTTATCAACAAAGCTTCCGATTAGGTGGGTAAATTGCTGAGCCTGGTTTTTCACCTGCGATTCGCCGATTGAAAGGGTGTTTTCGGCGCCTTTTACATAGTTGGCGAGAGAGTTAAGTCTTACAAAGATTTTTTCTCTTGAAGGAGCGGGCAGATTAATTAAAGGAAACTGTTTAATTGCAAAATGATCAGAAAATCTCAAGGTTTCTCTGACATTTGTTTTTATAGAGTTCAAGCCTGATTCAATTTGCTCTGAGCTGCTGAGTATGTTTAGCATTAAACCTTTGAAGGCTTCAGAGTTAGATTTAGTCATTCTCATAAGTTGTTTGGAGCTCTGAACAAACATGTCTATTGCAGGCATTGAAAGTGACGGAATCAGTTCGAATGTTTCATATGAAGCACCGGCTATTTCGATACATTTTTCTGTTGTATTCAAATGCTTTTTGGTCAGCGCAGTCATTTTCAAATTTGTATTTCTGATTTTTTCTACCACGGCTTCAAGGTTTTCGAGGGTTTCGTTTCCCGGCGAAGTAATGACTTTAGACAGTTCTTGAAGGCCGGTATTTATATTAAAGTTTAATAAGTTCAGGTTTTTGACTGCAAGGGCGGAGTTTTTAACATCTTCTTTAAAATACTGTGTATTTAGCGTGTAAATTTTTGAAATGATATCTCTTGCCGTCCTGTCGTTATAAAAGCTGCTTATTGCTCTGCACGCTGTTTGTAACTTCGTTGCAGCAAGACTGAAATGATTTTGCGCGAAATTGTAGGGGTCAATTGAAGATGCTTCTTTTTTGTCGTTAAGGTCAAAAAGTTTTGCCAAAGCTTCGTTATTGTTTTCAACTTTAATAACAGATGTCTTTTGATTTTTTCTTGACGGCCCGAACAGAGCAGCTTCAGAAGATGATTGAATGCATAACGCAAACACAAATGCGGAAAGAAGAATTTTTGAATTGTATACAAACATAAAGTTTGCCTCCTGAACGACGCCTTTTTTTAGTTTATCGGCAAAAAGGTGACTAAAATCAAGGAGGCAATGAGTTAAATCAATTCTTTTAGGAATATGTTTTGCTTGTCATCCTGATGTTTAACTTTTTTGAACCCGAGTTTCAGAAGATATTTTTCGTGAAGAGGTACATTTGTAATAACTTCAAGTTCTTTGATGTCTTTGTCTCTGAAAAAGTATGATTTTTTTTCATATAAATAGGCTCCGAACTTAAGGTCTCTGAACTTTGGCACAATGTAATCCATGAGTATTTGAGCTCTGTTAGCGTCTTTTATTTTGATAGAAAAAATACCGACGGGTATCATGTTTCTGAACATTAGGTATGTTTCCGAAGATTTGAGTGTTTCATACTTAATATTCGGGAAAAAGCTTCTGATGTCATCTTCGTAAAATTTATAGAATTTATCAAAATATTTATCTCCGATATTTTCAAGTGAATCCATCTGAAAACATGAAGTGTCTCTGGTAAGTTCGGCAATATACCAAGCATCCATTATTGTGATATATGCGTTAACAATGCACAATGGCCAAGCTTTAATAAAGTAACCGTATATTGTAAACATTGCGCACCCAAAAAGGTTTATCCATCTCATTTTCCATACAGAGTTAAGGCTTAAAGAAATTGCTACAAAAATTGAGCCTAGATATCCGATAATTTCAATATAGTTTTGATTCATTTTTGCTGATCTCCTGCAACAAAATACCCACCAGAAAATTAAAACTGGTGGGCACGCATATGAACGGATCGGACGGGACTCGAACCCGCGACCTCCGGCGTGACAGGCCGGCGTTCTAAACCGACTGAACTACCGATCCATATAAAAAAGGCTAACACAAATTTGTAATGCGGTCAGCCTGTTGGGGCCCCTTAAAGCGGGGTTCAAAGGCGGCAAACGGATTCGAACCGTTGAATGAAGCTTTTGCAGAGCTTTGCCTTACCACTTGGCCATGCCGCCAAAAAAAGAATGGCCAGAGTCGGGATCGAACCAACGACACACGGATTTTCAGTCCGTTGCTCTACCTACTGAGCTATCTGGCCTCTAAACAAAAAAACGGATCGGACGGGACTCGAACCCGCGACCTCCGGCGTGACAGGCCGGCGTTCTAAACCGACTGAACTACCGATCCAAGAGGGTGGGCGCTGACGGGCTCGAACCGCCGACCACCTGGGTGTAAACCAGGAGCTCTTCCAACTGAGCTAAGCGCCCCTTTTGATGAAGCTATATTACCATTAAAGTTTTAAGGTGTCAACAAAAAAAAACTTTTTTTTTACTAAAAGTTTAAAACTTTGTTAGATTGGTTTATTGCTTCGATAAGATCAAAGTGATTGGCGGTTTTTCCGGTTCTTAGGCTGCTTTTTAAATTAAGCTTGTTTAATGCATGGCCTGCGACCAGTATTTTAACGCCCAGTTTTTCTATCTGTGTAATTATTTCGAGAAGAGGGCTTCCTTCTACGCAAGCTTTGACTGCATTGTTCCAAAATGCCATTGTTTTAGGTATGGTTTCGCTTTCGCTTATTGCAGTTAATAGATCGCAGAATGTTTTTTTACCCATTTCATCATTCTCACCAATATAGAGACGTGTGAATATGTATAATTGATTCGCTGTTTTTGCGGAAGTTATCCAGACTCTTTTTTCGAAATAGGTGTCTTCGAAATAGTTTTGGTCAAAATTGTTATCGTTTATGCTATTCATAGTTTTGATTATATAGATAAATAATATTTATTGCCAGTGATTTTGAACAAATCTGAGTGTTTGAATGCAGTAAAAAAATAAAAAAAAGTTTTTGTAGCTTGACACTGAGTATCCTGTATGATAATCTTTATGCATGCAGGTCGATTCTGGTATGTGTACGGTGAGTCGCCTGAATTTAAGACAAAGTTCCTTCTATTGCGAAAGGAGACTCGCACTAAATGATTAAACGTATCACTGTTTTTCTCGCTGTTCTTTTGATGGTGGCTGTCGCTTTTACAGCTTCGGCACAATCTAAGGTTCTGCTCCAGTATGCCCCTTCGGCCGGCACTACAACTACCTACAAAATGAACATTACAGGTAACACTACTGTAACTGCTTATGGCAAGAATCAGAGGACTTCCCTCGAAACCGGCATGAGAATACAGCAAAAAGTAACAGGGGTTGACAAAGACGGTAATGTTGACATTGAAACCACTGTTCTCGACGGTACCATAACTGTTAACAACGTTCCTACCGTTCTTCCTAACATGGGTCAGATTATAAATGTTAAAATGGCCAAAGACGGTGAAGTTCTTTCTTCTAGCGGTGTAGACCAACAGGGCAATATGAATCAGATGCAGATCAGATTCCCCAAAAAACCTGTAGGGATCGGTGACAGCTGGACTTCAAAAATTGAAGCTAATCCTCAGATGCCCATTCCGATGGAAACCAAATACACCATTGTCGGTTTCGAAAAAATCGGCGGCCAAGATTGCGTTAAGATTTCTTCAACCGTAAGAAGTGTTCAGCCTGCAGCCGGCAGCATTAACCTCAACGTAAGTGCAACAGGTTTCATTTGGTTCGCTCACAAAGCCGGTTACATGGCTAAGAATGAAGTAAAGTCTGATATGCGCATGGTTATGGAAAATGATTTGGGCGGCGGTCAAAAAGAAAAAATTGAAACCCGCATGAATCTTGTTCTTAAAATGGATCTCACAAAATAATTTGTGTACACCTTGACGTTTGTTAATTTGATTCGTATAATTTAAATATAACTAAGACAGTTCATTGAAAAAACTATACGGATCTCTGAAACAGAATTATTCACTAGCGATAGTGCATAAAAAACTGAAACTGAGCTCCGCTTTTACCCGAAGCGGAGTTTCTTTTATAATCCGATACTTTACCCGGTATCGATTTACCTACCTACCCATTGTTTTATGTTTTTCTTAACTCGGGCTTTAACAAAGCTCAAATCCATTACAGGAGGCCTAATATGAGGTTGAAACGCAGTTTATTGAAGCTGATGGCGACAACCATGGCCGTGGTTATGTTCCTTGCTGTTTTCGGAAACACCGCAGCAGATGCGGGTTTGTTTTCAAAAATAAAGGATTCGGTCACGGATAATCCTGTTAAGACTGCTCTAGTTGGCGTTGCAGCAGTAGGCGGAACCATTCTTGCGGCTCCCTATATTGCATCGGCAGTTGGCTTTGCGGGCGGCAGTATTGCCGGCTTAGCGGGCGGTGCAGCGACAGTAGTAGCATCAGCAGGAACAGGTTTAGCGGGAATCGGCGCCACTATTTGGGGCGGTGTAACAGCAGCAGGCGGATTCTTAACCGGTGCTCTCGGAGCTCTCGGCGGAGCAATCGGCAGTATATTCTCCGGAATTGCAGGATTTGTTGGTGGAATCATCGGCAGCCCTCTCTTTATTCCGGCTCTTTGCCTGGTTGGTGCAGCGGTTGCAGGTTATTATCTCTATAAGCGTTACAAAAGAGATCATCAGACCATTGGCAACAGCAATAACATTCCCACAGTCTCTTCATCAAGTCTTGTTGCTTCGACAGGTTCTAATCAAGCTCCTACAACAGAAATACCTGTAAGTGCATCCTCGAATGCAGGTACAACCGCAGCTAACTCTAACAGCGAAGACGTAGTAGTTTCCGCTTCGACAAGCTCGGCCGTAGCAGGTTCATCTACTGAACTGAAGGCAGCTCACGCAGAATACATCAAAGCATACAACAAGTACATCAATCTGGTAACTAACGTTGGTGGCAGCGAAAGCCCCGATGAAGAAGTCAGATCTAACCTTCTTCGCACTGATACTCAAACAGCATTGTCTGAATATCGCGAAGCTTACAACAGATACGTAACTTTACTCAGACAGAGCAATTCTAAGTAGCTGAAGTAAAAAAAATCTCAGGTCGCAAGACCTGAGATTTTTTTTGTTCAATTATGTTTTTACTTTTTAATAAGATAAAATCCACACCAATCGCCTTCATTTATCTCTTGAATTATTTCCCAATTGTTTTGAATAAAGGCATCTTTTACCATTTTAGAATTTGTTGTGTTAACTCCGGAAAATATTCCCCATGCGCCCTTTTTTACCCATGGAGAGAATACCGGAAGATACTCGACGATTACCGGGGAAGTAATATTTGCAACCAAACCGTCATATTTAATGGCGGGCTGATATTTGCCGAGGTCAGCACAAATCATTTCAAGTGAGTCGGGTATATTGTTGAGTTCGGCATTTTTTCTCATGTTTTCGACTGCGGCGCCTTCGATTTCTATTGCAGTTCCTGACTTTGCATTTCGCATCATAAGGTAAAATGCAAGTATGCCGCTTCCGGCACCTAAGTCTATAAACGTTTGATTTTCAACATTAATTTTAGAAAGAAGGAAGAGGCAGAGTCTTGTTGTCTCATGGGTTCCGGTGCCAAAAGCCATTCCCGGGTCAATAAGAATAACTTTTGTATCGTTATTTTTTTCTGTTTCGGTGGGGGGTTCCCAGGGGGGGCGTACAACAATGTTGTCTCCCACGTGTATCGGCTTGAAAAATTGTTTAAAGTTTTCCATCCAATCTTGATTATCACTGTATTCAGATGTT
>Ga0265294_10007218_pt1 | contig 13228 bp, 11 predicted proteins | sample MunlanPumphouse3_FD_192504 | JGI IMG/M metagenome (GOLD analysis project Ga0265294, IMG submission 192504) | Groundwater microbial communities from a municipal landfill in Southern Ontario, Canada - Pumphouse #3 | ecosystem: Environmental > Aquatic > Deep subsurface > Groundwater | place... | reverse complement strand
GCAATGGCCAGGGAGTTGGCGGCCCAGTGGTTTTTATCCAGGTCTTGCAGTGCGGGTGGTTCTTCGCTGCTGTCTTTTTCAGTGGCTAATTGTAAAAACAGGTTTATGCCCTGGGCTCTGGTCAGTGTGGCCTGGGGCCTGTAAGTACCGTCGGGAAAGCCGGTTATGTATCCGGCCTTGACAGCTGCGGCTATGTAGCCTGCCGCCCAGTGGTTACCCACTACATCATTGAATGTACTATTTTTCTCTGTCGGGTTCAGTCCTCTTATCTTGCAGAACAGGACTGCGGCCTGGGCACGGGTAAGTCCTTCCCCGGGATGGTAAGTACCATCAGGAAAGCCGTTGATTAGACCGCGGTTGGCCATGTATTTGATATACAGAACGTTTTTGTCGGTGCTGCTTACGTCGGTAAAGGGGGTTGCCCCGGTTGGCTGAGCCTGGCCTGCCGGTGCAGCACCTGTTATTCCTGCCTGAGATAAAAGAAATAGCACGGTCAGTACCCAGACAATCAAGGGTCTTTTCTTTCTTAACATGCTTACCTTCCTTTCCAAAATTTTAATACGTTCCCACCTATCCTTAAAATTATTCGCTATAATATGCATTTTCCCTTTTTTAGCAATTAATATGAAAGTAATAAATACAAAAAAATAACCCGGGGCTTGTCCCCCGAGTTATCATAACTAAAAATTTTCAATTGCTACAAATGACACGAACAGAAATTAAGCCGGTTTAAGACCCCTTAGGGCTGGGGCATAGCAGGCATTCCTGGAATTCCTTGCATATTGGCCATATCCATTATCTGGGTTCCCGCCGGCAGTTTAAACATGTTGTCGTCTATATCGCCGACTTTAACATTACTATATTCAATAACTACTTTTTCGCCTTCAGTCTCGCTTTCTATGCGCAGGGGCATCCCGTTATCTTCCCAGACCCACATTTTACTTTTGGCATCTTCCGCAGTTATTTCGTATACCAGGCAGTTTTTGCCGTCTATCTTCTCTTTTCCTACATAGACAGCATTCTCTTCGTCTACCTCTTCCTGTTCATCCAGCGGGTTGGAGAATTGTCCATCTTCATCATCATACGACAGTTTGGTAGCCATTTTTTGTTGGGGTTGGTAAAGGTACATGGCTTTTTCAGCCTCATTGGCTATGTATATCACGTTTTCTCCAGTCTCGGGCACCTGGCTTTCCATACGCATATTTTCGCCTTCAATCCACATCTTGTTGGTCATGGTCTGACCACCTGGCAGGGTGGTGATACAATCAAAGCTCATACCTTTAATATCACCTGTTTTGGCAAATAACTCGGCCAGAGATTTATCTCCTGGCTCCTGTTTTTCGGCTGGAGCATTAACATTAGCGCTGTCGGTTGGAGTCTTGCTGCCACAACCAGCTACCAGAGTTAATAAAAATATTGCTATTACCAGGGGAAGAACTATTTTTATCCTTTTTGTTGATATCATTCTTTTCTTCACACTCCTATCCTTAGATTTTCTTACTGCCCTGTTTTTTTAAGTGATACACCTTCCTTTCCTGGAGTTTACCTATAAAGCAATATGGTTTTATTAAACAAAGATAATGTATATTCCTGCTTGTTAGGTCATTAATTGTTATTAAAATCCAGTTTTTGTTATTTTATATCAAGACCTTAACGATGCCAGAAAATATACTATAAGGCAGATCAGTGCCAGGCCAAAGCCAATAACCCCCATATAGGAATATTTTTCCACCTGAGCGGAATGGTTGGTTTGAATAATAAGAGCGGAACCAATCAGGGCTCCGGTAATTATAAGGCTGGCACTTATACGACTGGCCAATTGGGTAAGTTTACGGTGGGTTTTGGGAGTAAATTCAAGTTGCATATTGATGACTAAACGGCCTTCTTTAGCGGTATTCAAGAGCGCATTCATATTTGATGGCATCTTACCCAGGGGTCTTATGTCCTGGTAATATTTACCGCGAATGAATTTGTGTACATTTTCCGGTTTTAAACGTTCACTGTAAACCTTCGTTGCCAGGGGTTTAGCCACCTCGGTAAAGTTAAAGTCCGGGTCCAGCTTTTTACCAACTCCCTCCACCGTAATCAGGGCCTTCATGAGAGCAGTAAGATAAGCGGGCATTTTCAGCTGGTAACGATAGGCCAGTTCCAGAGACTCTTTTCTTATCCTTTTCATATCCAGGTTGCCAAGGGTGGTGGAAGACACATCTTTTACCAGATCAACGAAATCTTCATAGAAATCCTCATTGTCGGTAGAGTCTCCCACAATCCCGATATCTCTCAAGGTACCCATGGCTTTGTATATGTCACCTTTATTAAGGCTGAGCAATAATTCTCCTAAATAAATCAGCCGCCGCTCAGTTAAAGTCCCAATTTGGCCAAAATCAATAAAGGCTATGGTGTTTTCATCAACCACCAGCATATTGCCCGGGTGGGGGTCGGCTTGAAAGAAGCCATGCAATAGTATCTGGGACAGAAAAGCCTCCGTTCCCAGTCTCGATATTTTGCGGCGATTCCAACCCCGGCGGTTAATTTCATCCATATCGCTTAACTTAACCCCGGCTATATATTCCTGGGTTAAAACCCGGGGAGTAGTATGCTGCCAGTATACCCGCGGAATTACTACTCTATCATCATGCCGGAAATTGTTATATACTCTCTCGGTGTTACGGGCTTCCCGGGCATAATCCAGCTCCCGCAAAAGCATCCGGCTGTATTCTTCCACCATATCGACAATGCCGATACGCCTTGCTTCAGCTGATCTTCGTTCCGACATTCGTGCCAGCCCTTTTATTATTTCCAGGTCGCTTTCAACCTTTCTTTCAATATCCGGGCGCTGTATCTTTACAATCACCTCTTCGCCGCTTTTCAGGCGGGCCCGGTGAACTTGTCCGATAGATGCTGCCGCCAGGGGTTCTTGGTCAAATTCTTCAAAAACGTGCTCGGGATGCCCTATTTCGTTTACTAATTGTTTTAAAATTTGTTCATAAGGTAACGCCTGTACTTTATCCTGCAGTGTTTCCAGGGCTTCTATATAAGGTGGGGGCAGCATGTCCGGGCGAGTACTGAGCATCTGGCCCAGCTTGATAAATGTTGGTCCCAGTTCCACCATAGCCTGGCGCAGATTATCGGCCAGCAGGTATTCGGCTGCCTCATGACTGCCGTTCATAATCTGTCGGGTAGATAACTGCATTGTCCCGGCTAATCCGAAGCGCTGCAACAGGTAACCGAGGCCATGTTTCATGAAAGTACCCACTATTGTTTGACGCCGTCTTATGTAGCGTATATTCCACCAGGAACTCATCTTCACACCCCCACCAATAAATTACCTTTAAATATTCTATATAACCAGCATATATCCTGTTTGGGTAACTGAGCCGGATTTACTCATACTGGATGAAGCCTTTAGCTCTCTAGATCTCCCGGTGAAACTGGAAATCATGCAGGATCTGCTGGAGCACTGGCAGGAAAAACATTTTACCATAATTTCCGTAACCCATGACCTCAAAGAAGCCCTTTGCCTGGCTGACCGTATCCTTATCCTGTCCCCTCGCCCGGCCCACATCGCTCATGATATTAGAGTAAACCTGGGAGAAAAACGCAGCTTCTCCGACCCGGAATTGCTGAGATTGGAATCGCAGCTGTTGGGGTTGCTGCTACAGAAGTAAAACAAAAAGAACGTCCCCTTGTTTGGTTATATTACCCCGTAGATAAAGTACCCGCCCAGGCCAATTAAAAAGAGGCCGCAGAACATAATAATGGTCTGGTACACCGACTGCTTCAGAAAACGGCGGCCTCCGGCTATAGCTGCGGAAATCAGGGAATACCAGAGCAGATCAGCCATGATATGCCCGCTAAAAAACGAGGCAATCCCCATGGTGCCGCTTTTTAAAGCCATAGTCAAATAGGTAAGGCCGATGGTGGCCCACCATATTGACCAGAAGGGATTGGATATACTAACCAGGATACCGGCCATAACCGGGTGCATATTAATCCCTGTACCGGCATCATTATCGCTGCTTTCCAGGGTAACCCGCCCCTGCAGGACATCCCTTATCATATTAAATCCCATAAACAGCAAGAAGGCTCCTCCAATTACGGAAATAACCGTAGTAACCACAGGTTTTTGCAAATAATAAGAGAGTCCTGCCAGCAAAGCTATTATCAAAGCCAGCTCCAGTATGCCATGCCCCAGTACAATAAGGGGACCGGCCTTAAAACCGCGGCGGGCACTCTCAGCAATAGCTACGGTCAAAAGAGGACCGGGCATCATAGCTCCGGAAAGGCCTACCAGAAAAGCAGTTATAAATAACGCGGTTATATCCATTTCTACACACCACCACACCACAGTTGCTTAAAGAAAAGATTAACATTAATTCAACCGTAAAAACCCCGATAATGTCAAGGGAAATTGAAGTTCCCGTTCCCGCCTCCTTGCCCCCGACTGCAATTTTAGGCTTCCTAACTGATTCCCTACCAGTATTAAATAAGCCAGGCAGTAATACCATTACCACCTGGCTGTAAGTAGATTTTGATACACATAGCGTTTATCTTTCTTGCAGTTCGCCTACCGGGATTTCAAAACTACTATCCCTGTCATCCAGGTACCTGACCTGGGCCAGGCTGCCATCGATATCCTCAATCCATATCGGGCGACTCTGATATAAAACCTCGATTACACCCAGAGAATTTATAATTTCTCGCGCTCTTTTATTATCCATTCTATCAACACCTTTCTTCATTATTGATATAGTTTTTCCCTAAAAGAACACTTTATTAATAACTTGGGGGAGTTTGTCCCCATTTAATCATTTACTTGTTTAATTGAGTGAAGTAAAATGTAGATATATAGTATAATATGAAGGAGGCTGTCGGATTGAAAAGAAATCTTGTACTTATTCTCTTATTATGTTTCTCATTAACCCTGGTGCTGGGGGGCTGTGGTTCTGCCAATAAAAATGCGGAAAAAAACCCGCAACCGGCTCAGACTGATACTTCCTGGCAGGATATCCAGGACAAAGGTTATTTTGTAATGGGGTTGGATGATGCTTTTCCTCCCATGGGTTTCCGGGATGAAAACAATGAAATCGTAGGCTTTGATATTGACCTGGCCAAAGAAGCGGCCAAGCGACTGGGTGTAGATGTGAAGTTCCAGACCATTGTCTGGGAATCAAAAGTGGAAGAGATAAACAGCGGCAATATTGATGTTATTTGGAACGGTTTCTCCATTACTCCGGAACGGGAAGAACAAGTTCTCTTTACCAAACCTTATATCAAAAACCGGCAGGTTATTGTAGTTACCGCTAATTCTCCTATCAAGAACAAAGCTGACCTGGAAGGCAAAAAGATTGGCATTCAGGCAGGAAGCAGCGCTCAAGATGCGGTATTGGCAGATAAGGCTACGTACGAAGTCATAAAAGACAACCTGTTAGAATTTGATGATAACGTAATGGCCATGCGTGACCTCAAGGGAGGCGGCCTGGATGCAGTGGTAGTCGATATAATAGTTGGTAAATACTATGTAAGTAAACATCCCGGGGAATATAAGTTCCTGGAGGAGGACTTTGGGGCTGAGGATTTCGCGGTGGGCTTAAGACTAACTGATAAAGCATTCCTGGCCGAAATGAATAAGGCCCTGGACGCTATGAAAGCAGATGGCACTGCCAGTGCGATTTCCGATAAATGGTTTAAGGAAGACATTATTAACAAATAGCCATATTATTTATTTACTGATATTATTAGCATGACAGGCTTGCAGTTTAACTGTTAGCCTGTTATGTTTTTCAAATTGCTTAAGGCAAAGGGGTATACCATGGATTATATTCTTATGTTGCTGCCATCCATGCTTAAAGGATTGTCGGTAACCCTGAAATTATTCTTTCTAACCCTGATGGTGGCCTTGCCTGTAGGGATACTTATGGGTATGGCTCGCATTTCCAAGTTTAAACCCTTGAAGTGGTTTATGGAGTTTTATGTATGGCTTTTTCGTGGAACTCCATTACTGTTACAGCTTCTATTTATGTATTTTGGACTTATGACTATTGGTATACGTTTGGAACGGGAAATTGCTGCCTACCTGGCTTTTGTTCTGAATTATTCGGCTTACCTGGCCGAAATTTTCCGAGCCGGCATCCAGTCAATCGACCGGGGTCAGTATGAAGCTGCCGATGTGCTGGGTTTAAACCGTTTTCAGACTATGAAGAACATTGTACTGCCCCAGGTTTTTAAACTGGTTCTACCTCCGATGGGCAATGAGGTAATTAACCTGGTGAAGGATACCGCCCTTATTTATGTGCTGGCTATAAGCGAATTATCCAGGGTAGCTAGAACTCATGTTATGCGTGATGATACTTTTGTTCCCTTTATTATCGCCGCCATTTTCTACCTGTTTATGACCGGTACGGTTCAGCAATTCTTCAAATGGCTGGAATCTCGGTTTGACTATTACCGTTAGGAGCGAGACTTATGTATATATTGCAAGCACGGGATATTCATAAAAAGTTTGACTCTCTTAAGGTATTAAAAGGGGTATCCTTACAAGTGGAAAAAGGTGAAGTAATTGCTATTATCGGCCCCTCCGGCTCGGGGAAGAGTACATTTTTACGCTGCCTCAACCATCTGGAAACTATAGACCGGGGAGAAATTAAAATCGAGGGAGAATTTATGGTCCGTAATAGCCCGGATGGCTATGCCCTGTATAGCACAGATAAGGAAATCGACCAGATTCGGCACAAGATGGGCATGGTTTTTCAGAATTTTAACCTTTTCCCCCATAAGTCAGTACTTAAAAATCTTACCATGGCACCCATACTGGTCAAGCAGGCGGACAAGGTAGAGGCAGAAAATAAAGCCTGGCAGCTATTAGAGAAAGTTGGGCTCTCCGATAAGGCCAACAACTACCCTTTTGAACTATCTGGTGGTCAGCAACAGCGGGTAGCTATTGCCCGGGCCCTGTCCATGGAACCGGATATCATGTGTTTTGATGAACCCACTTCGGCCCTGGACCCTGAATTAACCGGCGAAGTTTTGCAGGTTATGAAAGATTTGGCTTTGGAACATATGACCATGATTGTAGTAACCCACGAAATTGGCTTTGCCCGTGAGGTAGCCAACCGGGTAATATTCATGGATGAAGGCTTAATTGTCGAAGAAGGTACTGCCGAACAAGTTATCGTAAACCCCCACCACGAAAGAACTCGGGCCTTTTTAAGCAAGGTGCTTATGGCCCGATAAATTATAAGGAATATAGAACTTGAATCCAGTCCCCTTTTTGTATCTATAATAAAATGTGAAAATTATACCATAAATAAAAAAGGATATTTACGGAATGGTGTTGAAACTTATCATTAAAGATTGAACGAGTGAGCCGGGGTTAAAAAGGGGGGAAAAGGGTATTCATGGAGACTTAGCATGCCTGCTAATCTCTGTTATTTTTCAGACCGGTAGTACGGAGGGATAACCTGGTCTTCAGTTATCAGGTATGTTCGGGTTTCCTGCTGAATTCCTTAGCAGTATGGAAAATTTAATAGAAGTGATCGGAATCAAGGAGGAAAACTGTATCAATTGCCACCAGTGCATTGCGGTTTGCCCGGTTAAGGTATGCAGTGATGGCAGTGGGAATGTAGTCAAGTTTAACAACCACCTGTGTATAGGCTGTGGTCGCTGTATTGAGGCCTGTATAAAAAGCCATGGCGGCATAGTGGAGAAAAGTGCTCGATTCCCTATAGATGATGCAGCCCAATTTATGGCCCGGCTACCGGAACGGGAAATGGTAGCCCTGCTAGCACCATCGGCGCAGAGTAATTTTCCCTTAAAAAAACTGATAACTGCCCTGAAAATACTGGGAATTAAAGCCGTGTATGACGTTTCTCTGGGTGCGGAAATCACGGTGGCCTCTTACCATGAACTGATTGCCTCCGGGCAGGTCAGGTTGCCACTTATAGCCCAGCCCTGTCCTGCTATTGTCAAATACATTGAAATTTATCAACCCGGCCTATTAAAATACCTGGCCCCTAGCGGCAGCCCGGTTCATGATACTGCGGTTTACGTTAAATCACTGCATCCGGATAGTGAGTTAGTCTTTATCTCTCCCTGTCTGGCCAAAAGGCGTGAATTTCAAGACAGCCAGGTGGTACAGTATAATGTCATCTACCAATCTATAGAGAAAATATTTAGGGATAATAATATTGAATTGGATAACCTGGAAGATAGTGATTTTGATAATCAGGTTCCTGCTGGGATAGCAACCAATTTTTCCAGCCCTGGAGGACTTGGTGAGTGTTACCAATTTAATTATCCTGACACCCCGGCCAGTGAAATTAGAAGAATTGAAGGCCCTCTGGCTTATGATAAGTATCTGCCCGAACTACAAATGGCTATTTTCAAAAAAGACCCTGATCTGCCCATAATAGTCGACATCCTCAGCTGTGAAAAGGGCTGCAATATGGGACCCGGCTGTATTAATCATCGCCGCTCATTGGATCAAATTGAGCGGGCGGTAACAGTTCGTTCGGAACAGAGTCGGGCCGATGAGACCAGGCGCCAGCAGTTAAAAGATTTCCTCCAGGATGTAATTAAGCAACATGATTTTTCCTACCGTTCTTACCAGAACCTGTCTGCCCATAACACCTTAAAAATCCCCAGCGAAACTGAATTGCATAAGATTTACCATGCCATGCATAAAACTAATCCTAAGGATTTTAGAAATTGTGCTGCTTGTGGTTACAATTCTTGTTATCATATGGCCATTGCTATATTTAATGGCCTGAATAAAGGGGAAAACTGCCACCTCTATCAAGAAAAAGAACTGAGACGGGAACAGGATATCCTGAATGAAATGGTAGAGGAATTGGCACAACTTAACGAGCAATTACAGAATGAGTTTAATGAGCGGAAACAGCAAGAACAACTGCTGGTGCAAAATTCCAAGCTGGCCGCTATGGGGGAAATGATAGGGATGATAGCCCACCAGTGGCGCCAACCGCTGTCATCTATAAGCACTCTGGCCGGTAACCTGCAGGTGTACCTGGATTTGGATATGTTTGATAAAAACCAGTTTAACGAATTATTAAATGATATTAATGAACATGCCCAGTATTTATCCAATACCATCAACGATTTCCGCCATTTCTTTAAGCCCGATAATCCCCAGGATATGGTGGTAATGGATCAGGTTATTGAAGATACCCTGGGCATTATCGGCAAATCACTAGAGTATAAGAATGTAGTGCTGGTTAAAGATTATTCCCTTTCTACCCCATTTCTTACTTATCCCAATGAGCTAATGCAGGTATTTCTTAACATTATCAAAAATGCTTCCGATGCTTTTATAGACAATGAAATAGTGACACCCCAGATTACCATACGGGGATTTGAAGCAGATGATTATGTGGAGATAGAGGTATATGATAATGCCGGTGGGATTCCGAATGATATTATAGACAAGATTTTTGATCCCTATTTTTCCACCAAGGGACCGGGAATAGGTACCGGACTGGGATTGTACATGTCCAGAACAATTGTCCAGGAACATTGCCGGGGACAATTATTGGCACGCAATACGGAGGAGGGAGCATGCTTCACCATCAAGCTTCCGCTTGTTTAGAAGCAATAACTATGATAAACCCCAAAGAATTAAAAGAAGCTGCCCAGGGTATAAGCGTTTTATATGTAGAAGATGACCGAGAACTGCGCCAGAACACGGCCAGGTTGCTGGGTAGTTTTTTTACGGCCGTAAATACTGCCGAAAATGGGCTGGAAGGCCTGGAAATGTTTAGGGGGAGCAGCTACGACTTGATTATCACAGATATAAATATGCCGCTCATGAATGGTGTTAAAATGGTCCGGGAGATTAAAAAGGAGAATCCCCGGCAGATAATAATAGTTATTTCGGCTCATGACGAAACCAAATATTTACTGGATCTTATAAATTTAGGGGTAGAACATTTTGTTCTTAAACCCCTGGATTTGAGCCTTTTTTTGATTGTGCTTGAAAAGGCGGTAAAACTAGCCCGTATAAACCGTATGGAGGAAGAATATAAACGTAAATTGGAGACAACTGTTAACCTGCGTACTAGAGAGCTTTCTGCAGCACTGGAAACAGTTAACGACCTGACCATTGAGATGGTACACCGCTTATCAGCAGCAGCCGAGTTACGGGATAAGGATAGCGGCATGCACAATAAACGCTTGGGAATATACACACCCCTCCTGTCCCGGGAACTGGGCATGGGTCATGATTTTGTCGAGTCTATGGCCTTTGCTGCCCCCCTGCATGATATCGGCAAAATTGGTATCTGGGATCAAATATTACTAAAACCAGGGCCGCTGAGCAAGGATGAATTTGAGATTATGAAATCCCATACCGTAACTGGTGCCAGTATCCTGGCTAACTCCAAATTCAAGGAACTGCAAATGGTGGAGTCTATTTCCCTGACTCATCACGAAAGATGGGATGGTTCCGGTTACCCCCAGGGGCTTATAGGGGAAGAAATACCCATAGAGGGAAGGATAGTAGCCATATGTGACCAGTATGATGCTTTAAGAAGCCGACGCCCGTACAAACCTGCCTTTTCCCACTACCGGGCTATGGAAATAATTACCCGGGGAGACGATAGAACCAGACCGGAATACTTTGACCCCGAAGTACTGTCAACGTTCATCCGCATCAGTGAAGAGTTTGACCATATATTTAAAAAAAACCAGTAGGGCATTCCTCGCCCCTCACTTACCACCTAGTATCTCATTATATTATCCCACACCTCGCTCGGGGTTTTACCCCGGGCATCAATAACCGGAGCATCAATTACTACATCCTGCATACCCAATAAATCCTTACTGCTGCCGGAAATTACTACGGCATCTACCCGGGTGTTTTGTGCAGACTCCACATCTATAACCTGGCAGCCTTGATCCAGCAGGTAATCCTTGATTGGAGCCAGGTTGTTTTCTACCGCTACAATTTTATTCAAACTTATCACCTCATCATATATTAGCTTTAGTTTTATTATGCTTAACTGATATATCCTTTATTCTGCTATCCCCTGCTTTTTTGTAGCAGTCATGAATGTTATAATGCCTACATATACAAATAAAGTGGTGATAGCAAAAGGCTTGGGTATTTCAAAAATAGTGGTAACACATAATACGAGGTTAATTATGAATTAAGAATTTTAAATTATGAATTATTGTGGAAATGCTAACGCATTTCTCTTTATCATACTTAACGGGGATGACAGGGGACGGTTTCTTGTCATCTGGTATATAGGAGAGGTGTAATAGTGTCTGATAAGGGTAAATTGTATTTACAATGGATATATTTAGCGGCTATAACCGGGGTAGCTATTTTTGTTCGCTTCTGGTTTATTAACCATATCCCTACCATGCAGGTGTTTGATTTTCAGACTTATCAGGAAATCGCCAGCAATATTTATAACCATAAAGGCCATAGCCTTTGGGGACAGCCAGTAGCCTGGCAAGGTATGGGATATCCAACTGCTCTGGGTATGTTTTATATGCTTATGGGTAATGACCTGGTCCATACCGCCAAGCTTTTTAACTGTTTATTATCTGCTCTCTCCCTACCTCTCATGTTCCTCATATTTAGGAAGTTAAGTCCAAATAAGGTAGTGGTGTACGGAGCCTACACCCTGGTGGCTCTGCTCCCTAATTTCATCGCCTATAATAACGTCGTAGGGACGGAAGTGTTTTTTACCTTTCTTTTCTCCCTGGTTATTTTTCTGCAGTTATACTCATTTAATAAATGGGTCCGCTACCCCTTGCTGGGCATGGTTATAGGTCTGGCAGCCCTGACCAAACCCTTCTTTCTGGCCTACCCCCTGGTGGCTGGCTTATATATATGGTTGAAAAATAAAGATGGGCGGGAAACTCTGGCTTTAGTGCTTACTGCCAGTCTCTTAATGATAGCGGTGGTTTCCCCCTGGACCCTGCGCAACTTCAACAAATATGGAAGTTTTATTCCCATCTCCTATAACTCCGGCTATGTACTCTACATAAACAACAACGATGCTAACGTTAACGGCGCCTGGATGCCCCTGAAGAAAGTCCCTGCTTCTCCACAATTTAAAAAGCAAATAGAGGCGGAGTTGGTTAAAAATCAGGGTAGCGAAAAATTAGCTCCCCATTTAGATAAATTACTGAAACCAGCTGCCAAACAATGGATTAAGGATAATCCCGGGGGCTTTGCCCGGCTAAGCTTATTGCGTATAAAGCAGACCTTTTTTTCTGGAGCCTGGGATATCGAAGCCTGGACCATGAATGAGATGGCTGCAACTGCAGATAAAGAGGAAAATCCCATCCGTTTCCAGCGTAATTTAAATACTTTCTATGCCACGGCTGATATCCTGGTTTACCTCCTTGGTTCAGCCGGAATTCTTTACCTGCTGTTGAATATTAAGCCCCTGTTACTGGGGCTGTTTACCCGGCGGCGGCTCAGCGATGCTATACTTATCCCCAGCCTCAATACCGCTTTCTTTCTGGCCATTTACTTTGTTTTTGAAGGCCAGGCCAGGTATAATTATCCCCTGCTCTTTCTTTTTGTTATCTGCCTTTTTATAATCGGTCATAAAACTGGTGAGGGTTTAAAGGAGTAATTAATGAACATTATCTTACTATTTATTAAAGAACTTCGCCCCAAACAATGGACCAAAAACCTGCTGGTGTTTGCCGCCCTTATATTTACTATTCCTGATATAACGGTCAACATGATTTATGCGGCGGTAGCCGGGTTCATGCTTTTTTCCTTCGTCTCCGGGGCTGTTTATATCTTAAATGATCTGGTAGACCTGGAACTGGACCGGCAACACCCCACCAAAAAAAACCGTCCCATGGCTTCCGGCGATTTGCCACCGGCTATAGCGGTAACCGCAGGCAGTATATTGTTACTGGTTTCGCTGGTGACCAGTTATTATCTTAATACCTGGTTTGGGCTTATTCTGACTATTTACTTTGTTTTAAATGTGGCCTATTCTTTTTATCTGAAAAATGTTGTAATTATAGATGTGATGATTATTGCAGCAGGCTTTGTGCTGCGAGCAGCAGGGGGCGCATATGTAATCGATGTTCCCATGACCCCCTGGTTTATTATTTGTACCATGCTCTTAGCCTTATTTTTGGCCATTAGTAAACGGCGTCATGAATTAACCCTGGTTGAGCAGGTCGGGGGTGGTGCGGAAGGTGATTATCGAGTAGTCCTTAACTCCTATTCGAC
>Ga0265294_10007216_pt1 | contig 13229 bp, 8 predicted proteins | sample MunlanPumphouse3_FD_192504 | JGI IMG/M metagenome (GOLD analysis project Ga0265294, IMG submission 192504) | Groundwater microbial communities from a municipal landfill in Southern Ontario, Canada - Pumphouse #3 | ecosystem: Environmental > Aquatic > Deep subsurface > Groundwater | place... | reverse complement strand
TTCAATTGCAAAGCGGTTTTTACCGATAGCTTAGACTTTCTGATGTCGGACACACAAGTTCAGGCGAATATTATTATAGAAAACAAGGATAATGTACTCGTTATTCCTCGTAACTACTTAGATTTTGGGAACAAAGTATTGGTTAAAGGCAAGGGGGAAGTTGAAGTTGAAACCGGATTTATTTCAAACGAATGGGTAGAAATATTGAGTGGAATTAATGAAAATTCAGTGATACAAGCAGAAAAAAATTAAATCCAAATCATGATGAAATTATTTAGAAAAAAAATAGATCTTGGTGTGGATTACGAAATTGCATTTACCCACATATTGTCAAGGAAAATGCAGACTTTTGTTGCTTCACTTGCAGTTGCCATAGGCATTGCAGCATTCATTTTCTTAAATTCACTGGTCGTTGGTTTTAACCGAAGTTCCGATGAATCGTTTTTTAAAACCATGCCTCACATTCGCATTTATATTGACGATGAATTGAGTGTGCCACTTCAGAAAAACGATGCAAATCAACGCACTTCCGTGATTGTAAATCCCAAAATAACAAACAATAGTGATAAGTTAATAAATCCCGAAAGAATTGTAGAACAACTGGAAACGAAAGAATATGTTGTAACCGCAGCTCCGTGGCTGAACGTCAACCTGTTTTACAACAACGGCATTTCACAATTGAGCGGTAGTAGTTCCGGGGTAAATATAATGGAGGCAAACACACTGTTCGATATAAAATCAACCATGGTTGAAGGCGATATGAACGAATTGCTTAGCACGCCCAACGGGATTGTTTTAGGAGTTGGCATTGCCGAAAATCTCAATGTTAGGATAGATGACAATATAAGTATTGTTTCATCTTTGGGAGTAATAAAAGTGATGAAAGTGATAGGTTTTTTCAAAACAAGTAGTTCAGTTGTTGACAAAACCAAGTCATACATCAATTTGTCGATTGCCCAGCAACTAATGGCACAAGGTCCTGATTATTTGACCGATATTTACATTAAAATTAAAAACCCCGCAGATGCACCAAAACATATTTCAGAATTAGAAACATTGACAGGTTATAATGCCGAGAGTTGGCAAACAGCAAATGAATCGGCAAAGGCATCACAAAAAACAAGAGCGGTAATGATGGGCTCAATTTCGTTTATAATCCTGATTGTGGCTGCATTCACCATTTACAATATTATCAATATGACTGTGAAACAAAAACTGCATGACATTGCCATACTTAAAGCGCAAGGTTTTGCAGGCAAAAGTGTTGTAAACATATTTATCAGCGAAGCTTTAATCATTGGCACTTTAGGCACACTTGTGGGGATGATGTTGGGCGCATTGCTGATAAACATTGTCAGCAAAGTATATGTAGGCGGCGATACGGGATATTTCCCAATTCAGTTTGAATCCAAAATTATGCTTTTAGGACTTATAGTTGGAATTGTTGTAACGTCCGTTGCCGGATATATTCCTGCCAGAAGTGCGGCAAAAGTTGACCCTATTTCAATTTTTAGAAACTAATGGAAATGAAAAATATACTTAGAGTAGAAAATATTACAAAATTCTTTTACACCCCAATTGAGTTTAAAGCATTAAACAATATCACTTTTGAGGTGCAAGAGGGTGAATTTTTGTGCATTATTGGGAAATCGGGATGCGGGAAGTCGACCATGTTGTACATACTTTCTACAATGGACACGGAATATGAAGGAAAATTATACTTGGATGAACAACTTCTTACAGGATTGAAACAAGATAAATTGGCAAGATTGAGAAACAGCAGTATTGGGTTTGTTTTTCAATTTCACTATTTGCTGCCGGAATTTAGTTGTTTGAAGAATATTATGATTCCGGCCCTAAAGTTAGGAAAATATTCACGTGAAGAGATAGAATTTAGAGCTTATGAAAAGCTCAAATTATTAGAATTGGAAGAACAGGCATTAAAACCTGCATCGAAATTATCGGGCGGACAACAACAACGTATTGCTATAGCGCGAGCATTGATTAATGATCCTAAAATAATAATGTGTGATGAACCAACCGGGAATTTAGACAGCAAAAACTCCGAAATTGTGTTGGGCATTTTTAAACAAATATCCAAAGACTTTAATCAAACAATTATTACGGTTACCCACGATAACGACTTCGCAAAAGCATCCGACAGAGTAATTGAAATGCAAGATGGCGAGATTATTAACCACAATCTAATCCTATAAGAGATGAGGATTTTTGACGCAAAAACAGTGTGAACATTTCCTTTTTTAGAAAGGAATAAGAATGTCTATTCTGTTGTCTGTCTGAACTTTTCATTTTAAAAAGTTGTTTAGATAGCAAAAGAACAAAATTGACGGATTGCCGTTTCAACAATTTGAAAACATGAATAGTAAACTAACAATCCAATGAAACGAGTAGTAATTGTTCGACACGCGAAGTCCGTTCCTCATGGCTACGAGGATGATTTTAACCGCAACCTCACTGACCGCGGAGAAAAGGATGCTGCAAAAATAAGTTCGGAACTTCAACAGCGCGGAATAAAACCCGATGCAATGGTTTCGAGCCCGGCAAAGCGCGCTTTGAAAACCGCGCGCATTTTTGCTGAAAACCTGAATTTTGATAAACATCAAATTACAGAAGTAGAGGATATTTATGATGGAATGACCACTTCAGAATTTTTGGAACTCATCCATAAATTGCCCAAAACAGCCCAAACAGTTTTCTTCTTTGGGCACAATCCGGCATTTCATTATTTTGTGGAAAACCTGCTAAAATATTTTGGGGGCGACATGCCTACCTGCTCCACCGTTGGGATTGATTTTGATGTTGCACGATGGGAAGATGTAGAAGCCCGCAGCGGAAAAGAAGCGTTTCATTTTGTTCCACGGATGTTTAAATAGAGTATCAAGATGGATGGACATGAAGTATGCTACTCCTCCAAAAAATTCCAAAATTGTGTTGAACATTTTTAAACAAATATCCAAAGACGAGTTCAATCCGAAAACGCTCAAACAATTATTACGGTTACCCTCGATAACGACTTCGCAAAAGCACCGGACAGAGTAATTGAAATGCAAGATAAGAAGATTATCAACCGCAATCTAATCCTTTAAGAATTTGGTTTGTCTTCCACATTTTTTGTACTTTTACTAAAAATAAAAATCTACAAAAACACTCTAATCATGAAAAAGTCAGCCTTTATTTCTTTAATGTTGCTCCTAAGCAGCTTCACCTTTGCTCAATTCACTGTGTCGGGCGAGTTTCGAACTCGCGGTGAGTATCGCGATGGTTACAATACTATTCCCACCTCCTCCACCAAACCGTTAACCATGGTAGGGCAGCGCACCCGGCTCAATGTTTTTTATCAAAAAGATAAACTCACCACCTACATATCATTGCAGGACGCGCGCATTTGGGGCGAAGATAAATGGAAATCTGATAACAATGGACTGGGGCTTTTTGAAGGATGGGTTGAGTATCGATTCAACAATAATGTGGCTCTGAAAGCAGGGCGGCAACCATTGATATATGACGACCAACGACTCTTTTGCTCCGGCGATTGGCGCACCTTTGCCGAAGCACACGACGTAGCTCGTTTATTATTCACCTCTAATGATAATTCGCTTAACTTCCATATTGGATATGCCATCAATAATGATGGAACAATTGAGAACGATCCATTTTTGAAAGAATACTCTCTTAAATCTATTCAGTATAAAAATATGGTTTACGGACATTTGAATAAATCGTGGGACAACGGTTTGAATGTTTCAGTAGTAGGTGTGAGAGATGGGTTTCAGAACGATCCCAATGTCACCTCGCAACCCGATCCATTGAAGGTTTATTATCGCAATACCTTTGGTCCTTATCTTGAATATCAAACCAACCCGTGGTTTTTTTCTGCTGCCGGATACTTGCAACGCGGAACTGCCCAAGATAACCGAAATATAAAAGCCAATTTTTACTCGGCACGCGCAAAATATATGTTCACCTCCAAAAATTCTCTTATGCTTGGGTACGATCATTACTCGGGAACCGACTTCTCTTCTTCTGATGCCCTTACCGAAACCGGTACCTTTTCTACGCTTTATGGACCGGGACATAAATTCTTAGGATACATGGATTATTTTGGAGTACCCGAAAGACATGGCGCCGGCATAAACGATCTGTTGCTGCGGGCTAACATCGGCATTGGAAAAAAAGGAGAGCTGGAAGCCACGCTTCATCAGTTCAACCTGCCCGAAGAGTACTTGAGCAATGGCACTCGAGTGAATAAAAATCTTGGACAAGAACTCGATCTGGTTTACAGCTATAAGCTCGACAACGCCATAGCCATTAAAGCCGGATTTTCCACATTTTTCTATACCGAAACCATGGAACAGCTCAAAGGAAGAACACCCGGCCAGGGCGACAGCGCTCTCTTCGGGTGGGTGATGCTGGTGGTGAAACCCACATTCTTCTCTACAAAATGAAAAAGTGGTTTGATTGACAAAATCCTTTCAAATAAAAATAAAAAATTTTGGATGTGCTTGATAAACTTATTTCCTCAAACATATCGGAACAGGATATCGTGAAATTGATAAATGAACAAAGGCGACATAGAAAATAGAAGCTCCTTCAGGCAATTCGCCGTAGGAGCTTATTTTGATACAATGGTCGAAAAAATCATCTTTTGGTGAGATTTCTTGTGTATAATCACTATCTTCTTATGCACAATGTGGTCCGGAGCCGCAATGTGTAAGTTGTGTGCAAATCATAAAAATCGAAAGGGATCGACATTGCTGTCAATCCCTTTATCAATCTATCGTGACCTCGCCAGAATCACACACTCCGAAATAGCAAGGAATAAACAAAACAAAGATATATTATTAAACGCTTGCAGACAAACGCTTGCAGTCAAACAAATATATTAACTTGCTCAATTACAAATACATATTTGTTAGCTTTCTTTGTCCATTTATTGTTGTTTTGTTGTCTTTTTGAACAAAAAGATAAAAAAAATTGTTACTATGAAAAATATAAATTTTCAATGCCATTCAAAGAAACCAACCACAAATAGTGTTGAATTTTTTATTCCAATTTATATAAGTTGTATATGGTTTGTTTATCATTAATCACTTTAAAAAAATCTCACTTATAGGGGATACATCTTGACTTTTGTTAACAGTAAAAACAAAGAGGTAATTTGCAGAAATTTGTACAATCAGAAACACAAAAATATGCCCCTTATCTCTTCTTTTCCAACATCAGAAAGACGTTTAGATATATTTTAAAGTAGTTTATCTCTTATTATATACCAATTAGAGGCAGCTTTCTTTATCAATAAAGTATTTATTTGTAAAATCAGGTTATCTATGAAAAAAAATACTTTACTCCTTCTATCACTTTGCTTGATGATGCTTTCTTGCCAGGAAGAGACAGTTCCTTCAATCACTCTTAATCAAACAGAAATTGCTGTTTCGAATGGAGAAAGTTTTCAGGTTATTCATTTTGAATCAAATGTGAGTTGGACAGCAAAGTCATCTGAAAGTTGGTGCTCTATCTATCCTGCAAGTGGAGATGCATCTACTAAAGATATCACAGTTACCGCTGCCAGTAATGATACCTATGATGACAGAAGCTGTACTATTACTATTGTGGCCGGGGAGGCGTCCAAGAAGCTTACAGTCAATCAAAACGGTAGTTTAGGTATTCTTGTCACTCAGGATAAATATGAGCTTAGCAATGAAGCCACTACTATTGAAGTTGGAGTAAAAGCCAATGTGGAATATGATGTTATTATCTCTGACGACTGGATTTCACAAATTACCACACGAGGTTTGTCTTCAACGAAACTCAATTTCGACATTGCTAAAAACAGTTCTTATGACAGTAGAAGTGGATCTATTACTATTAAACAAAAAGAAGGATCTTTATCAAGTACTATTAAGGTTTTCCAATCTCAAAAAGATGCTATTATTCTTTCCAATAAGACAGCAAATTTATCAAGCGATAGTCAGACGTTAGAGGTAGAATTGAAAACAAATATAGATTTTGAAGTAATAATTCCCGATGCTGCTAAAAGTTGGATTTCCTATTTAGGCACCAGGGCATTAAGAACCGAAATACTATCACTAAATATAGCTGTCAATGAAGAATATGATGCTCGTACGACTGAGATTTATGTAAAGAACAAAGCAACAAGCCTTCAAGATACGCTTACTGTTAATCAGAGTGCCAAATTAGGTCTTTTTGTAACTCAGGATATATATGATCTCAACAATGAAGCCGCTATTATTGAAGTAGAGGTAAAAACCAATGTGGAATATGATGTTATTATCTCTGACGACTGGATTACGAAAGTCACCACACGAGGTTTACCTTCTACTAAACTCAATTTCAATATAGCAAAAAACAGTTCTTATGATAAAAGAGAGGGCTCTATTACCCTCAAGCAGAAAAATGGAACATTAACAAGTACTATCACGATCTATCAATCTCAGAAAGATGCTATTATACTTTCCAACAGGACTGCAAATTTATCAAGCGATAGTCAAACATTAAAGGTGGAGTTGAGAACCAATGTCGACTTTGAGGTAATAATTCCTGAAGCTGCCAAAAATTGGGTTTTCTATACTCCTACGAGGGCATTAAGAACTGAAATACTGTCATTAAGCATAGCTCAAAATAATGAGAATGATACTCGCACAACCAAGATTTATATTAGGAACAAGACAACCGGCCTTCAAGATATTCTTACTATTAATCAGATTAGTTCAATTCCAAAAACATATATTGATACAAGGAATATTAATACTTATGTGGGCGCATCTAATTTTTTAATTGATAAATTATTGGAAGCTAAACCAACAGCTAAGTTTATTTTTATTACCCATTTCACTGAAGATGGTGCTGAAGGAAATAGACACTTAAAGACACTTATAGATACGCAGCTAAAGGTTGCTGAATATTGGGGTGTTCAAAGTGTAAATTTAGCTGAAACAATGGGTGCAGTTAAAAAAACAGGAGTTAAAAACACTTTAGTAGAATTTGCAACCGATGAATTGCATCCGGCAACAAGTCAAGATTTATGGAGTGTAAATAAAATAGCACAACAAATAGCAAGTGAAATAAATGGTATTTATGGAGATTGGACTGGTAAAAAAATTGCTTGGTATGGCACAAGTATTGCAGCAGGGGCAAATCTTTATACACCTGAATCACAATATCCTTTGGTGATTGCTAATTTATTAGGATGTACCACGATAAATTATTCAAAGTCTGGAGCTAAAATAAGAAGAGGTAAAACTAATGGTACACCGGTATCTACTTCCTTTTTAGATACTTCAATATCCTCATGGAATTACCAAAAAAGTATAATAAATTTAATCGGGACAGCTAACGAGCCCGACTTATTTGTTTTCGATTTTGGCATAAATGATTGGTATATCGACTCAACAGATTTTCAAAATGTAGGGAATTAAACAAACAAATTTATTGAGCTGTTCATTTATAGTTCTTTTACACCCTCGAAAAAAGCGTAACATCCTATTAAAATAGATATTACGCTTTTCTACTGTGACCCCGCCAGGATTCAAACCTGGAACCTTCTGATCCGTAGTCAGATACTCTATTCAGTTAAGCTACGGGGCCGTTTTATTATTTTGAGACTGCAAAGATAACACATTTTGCAAAAACAACAAACTAATTGCAACTAACATTTCTACTGTTTTATTTCGCTCATACTAAGCGTGTCGTTTTCTAAATGCAACAAACCTTCATCAATCAAAAATCGTACCACTATTATTATTTTCTCACTATCCTCAAAATACACAGACAGTTCATCAATCAATTCTTTTAATCTAATTTGAGTTTTCTCCGAAAAACTCTTTGTTAAAAGTGATTTTATCTCTTCGAACTCATAATTGGTCAACCCAGATTTTGTTTTTTGCAGGCACACATCACAAATACCACAGTTTTTTGGAAATTGTTCATCAAAATAAATCAACAACATCCTGCTTCTACACACTTGGGTTTCCTCAACGTACTTAATCATCGAATTTATTCTTCGTTCGAAACGTTTTCTTCTTTTTTCGTAAATCGTTTTCGGGATAGAAACAAACTGATTTTCTTCTCTCGAAGTGGTGTACACAATGAAAGAGGTCTGTTTTTGAGGAACATAATTGATATATCTCCATTTTGACATATTGATGAGCATATCGTAAACTTCCTGACGAGGCAGGTTTGTTTTGGTCGCCAAAAACGACTCATCTATATAAACATCCTCCGTGAAAACTCCGGTATAATTGCGTAAAATGGCATGAATCAGTTTGTCGTATTCTTTTTGAAGCTGAAGCGTATACAATTCATTGCGAAGCAACCTGAATTTCAATCGCGAGCGATTGTCAATCTCATCGGTATATTCGATGTAGCCGGCAAGTTCCAAAATTTTTAAAGCATGATGGGTTTGTAAAAGCGAAAGATGAAAATGACGACAAAAATCGTACAGGTTGAAATCTAACACCAAACCGTTGCCTGAACCGGCTGCAATTTCGTAATAGTTGGCCAAAGATTCATACACGCGTAAAATGTGTTTTTTTGGCGGAAAGGAGTCAGAGACTCTTTTTTTTAGATTAATTGTATCTTGTTTGTTCCAAAGAATAACTGCATACGATTTCTCTTCGTCACGCCCTGCCCTCCCCGCTTCCTGATAATACTCTTCCAACGAGTTTGGAAGATCCATGTGGATAACCAATCGCACATCGGGCTTGTCGATACCCATGCCAAATGCATTGGTAGAAACAATTACGCGACATTGATCAAACTTCCATTCATTTTGTTTAAAAATTTTTTGCTCATACGAAAGACCTGCATGAAAAAAACTTGCATTAATGCCATTTTTAATTAGCTGTTCTGCAATATTTTGCGTCTCTTTTCGACTACGCACGTAGACAATTGCAGTGCCATCCACAGCGTTTAGGATATTGATTAACTCAGCAATTTTATTCTCACTATAGCGTACCACATAAGAGAGATTTTTTCGCTCAAAACTTTTACGAAAAACATTAGGTTTCTCAAAAAGCAACTTACTTTGAATGTCTGCAACCACTTCGTTTGTGGCCGTAGCCGTTAGTGCCAACACGGCGATGCCGGGAAGATGCTTGCGTATTTCGGCAATATTCAGGTAAGAAGGACGAAAGTCGTATCCCCATTGTGAAATACAATGCGACTCATCCACCACAAGCAAACTAACCTTCATTGCCTGTAGTTTAATTAGAAACAGTTCGGAGGTCAATCGTTCCGGCGAAACATACAGAAATTTGTATCCACCAAAAATGCAATTTTCAAGAGTTGTAAGAATCGAGTCGCGGCTCATGCCCGAATAAACAGCTGCGGCTTTTATGCCCCGCTCTTTCAAATTGTCAACCTGGTCCTTCATCAATGCAATTAAAGGTGTCACCACAAGGCACAAACCTTCCATAGCCATAGCGGGAACCTGAAAGGTAAGAGATTTGCCTCCTCCGGTAGGCATCAACCCTAAAGTGTCCTTTCCATCGTAAACAGATTGAATAATCTCTTCCTGCAGAGGTCTGAAAGAAGTAAACCCCCAGTACTTTTGCAAAATATGATGAAAAAGTTCAGATTGCATAGTGTTTTTTAATATCAGTAATTAAGTGTTACGCTTCTACTCCGTTCAGAGAATATCGAGTCTGCTCAGAGACCACCACTCAGTAAAGAATGAGAATTAAAAGTGAAAAATTAAAACTTTCAATATCACATTGTTCATTGTATATTAATTCTCACCATTCATCAACTTACACCTTACTATTTACAACTTATCATTTCCCTCAGGACTTTACCTAAAAGTGAACTCCTTAGTATCGCTCCAACCACAATCCGCATAACACACACACCACTTACAACTTACAATTCAGAAAGCTTGATATCTTTAATCATTAACTGAGTATATGCTTCGCTGCCGTGTCTGTTTTTTTGAATAGTATAGCAAATATCAATAGGCTGCATCGCTTTGATTGCATTGTAGAATTCGGAATAACCAAAGGCAATTGCCTGAATGGGTTTATCGATGCTAACATCCAACAACTCCAATTTAATATGTTGCAAGCCTCGTCCAACAAGTTTACTTCCACCACTATCCACAACCCTGCGGGTTAGAAAAATAGGGTTTTCGTTATCTGGCCCAAAAGGGTTGAATTGCGCCAATTTTTTTACAAACTCGTGCGTAATGGACGAAAACGGTATCTCCAAATCAATAAAGAGTTGAGGGCGAATAGTTCCGGCTTCAATTTCGTCAAACGAAATTGTTTCGAATCGTTTTTTGAATTCCTCAAAATGTTCTTCTTTTATTGACAAACCTGCGGCGTAGGTATGTCCCCCAAAATTTTCTAAAATATCGCGACACGACTCAATAGCTTTGTATACGTCGAATCCCAAAACAGAACGAGCTGATCCCGATATAAGACCATTAGCTTTTGTAAGCACTACTGCCGGACGATAATACCGCTCTGTGATTCGCGAAGCGACTATACCTACGATGCCTTTGTGCCATGTTTTGTCGTAGACTACTATTCCTTTGAGCGACTCGATATTTACGTGATTATCGATGTAATTGAAGGCTTGTTCTGTGATTTTCTTATCCAGTTCGCGTCTGTTCTCATTGTGTTTATCAATATTCTTGCTCTTTATACGGGCTTCAGACATATCTTTTGCCAGAAGCAAATCTACCGCTTCTTTTCCGCTCATCATTCGCCCGGAAGCATTGATGCGCGGTCCTATTTTAAAAACAATATCGTCTAATGTAAGTTCTTTTCTGTTAAGCTTGCAGATGTCAATTATCCCTTTCAAACCGAAATTTGGATTCGAATTCAATTGTTTGAGACCATAATACATGAGAATACGATTCTCTCCTGTCATCGGAACAATGTCTGAGGCAATGCTAACAGCTACTAAATCAAGCAAGTGGGTGATTTCAGAAATCGGAAGATTGTTGCGCTCTGAAAAAGCCTGCACAATCTTAAATCCTACTCCACACCCGGACAGATCTGAATAGGGATAAATTGAATCAACTCGTTTGGCATTAACCACTGCAACGGCTTTTGGCAGTTCTGCATCGGGCATGTGGTGGTCTCCAATAATAAAGTCTATCCCTTTTTCATTGGCATAATCAATTTTTGAAATTGCTTTTATGCCACAATCCAATGCAATAACGAGTTTCACTTCCGTCTCTTCGGCATAATCGATTCCCTGATAGGATATTCCGTATCCTTCGTCATATCGGTCGGGAATATAATAATCAATATTGGTGGTAAATCTGCGTAAGAATTTATAGACCAAGGCTACAGCAGTTGTGCCATCTACATCATAATCCCCATAAATGAGTATTCTTTCTTTATTCCCAATTGCCTTTTCAATACGTTTTACGGCCACATCCATATCCGGATAGAGAAAAGGATCGTGCAAATCAGACAAATCAGGATTAAAAAACTTAAGAGCTTTCTCTTTAGTATCTATTCTTCTTTGTACCAATAGCTGCGCTAAGTGCGGATTGATTGATAACTCGTCGGTTAATTTTGTTTTTTTATCCTGTTCTTCGTGTGTTAGGGTTAAAAAGTTCCATTTGTAAATCATTATATATGTTGTTGTTGTTTTCTTTCTTAAAGACTCAATAATCTGATTCTGAGTCATTACAATGCGCAGCAAAACTCTTTTCACATTGCACTTATAGAATTATATCTTGGTATGATTGTCTTCATTGTATGAATACTTCACCGTTAATTCTAACTTGTAAAGGTAGTGAAATATTCGTTTCTATAAGTGCCATTTACTATAAAAAAATTTCCTTGTTTGCTTGTTTAGCATCAACATGATTGATTCCAACTGATTTTTCACTTAAAGAAAATTGACAAATCTAATATCAAAGCTTTGATTTAAGGAATTTCACATAAATTATTTCATCCCTGTTTTGGATTGTTTTATATATCCATGAGTTCTGTGTATTTTTGTGGTTTGTTTTAAAGATTATGGAAATAGCAGCATTGGTATCAGGTGGAGTTGACAGCTCAGTGGTTGTACATCAACTAAAAGAACAGGGTTTTAATCCAACCATTTTTTATATAAAAATTGGGATGGAAGACGAACACGGTTTTGTGGATTGTCCTGCCGAAGAAGATATAGAAATTGTGTCGTTTATTGCCAAAAAATATGGATGCAAATTAGAAATTGTGTCACTCCATACCGAATATTGGGAGAATGTTGTAAAATATACAATCGACAATGTGCGTCGTGGTCTGACTCCCAATCCCGATATGATGTGCAACAAACTGATTAAGTTTGGTATATTTAATGAGAAATGGGGATATCAATTCGACAAAATTGCAACGGGACATTATGCAACAACAACAGAAAAAGACGAACTAACCTGGCTCTCTACAGCAAAAGATAAAATTAAAGATCAGACCTATTTTTTGGGTCAAATAGATTATCTGCAAGTATCAAAATTGATGTTGCCCATTGGTGGACTGCTGAAATCGGAGGTAAGAGATATTGCAAAAAGAGAACAACTGCCTTCGGCAACCCGAAAAGATAGTCAGGGCATTTGTTTTCTGGGCAAAGTAAACTACAACGATTTTATTAAACGTTATTTGGGAGAGAAAAAAGGGCAAATTGTGGAATTGGAAACCGGCAATATATTGGGCACTCATCATGGATATTGGTTTCACACTATTGGTCAGCGCAAGGGGTTGGGCTTAAGTGGCGGTCCGTGGTTTGTTATCAAAAAAGATATCAACCGAAATATTATTTATGTGTCGAAAGGATACGATACCGAGTTCCAATACGGTAACAAAGTGAATTTATCGGGTTTTCAATTTATCACCAAAGACATTTGGGGAGATTTTGATTCTGAAAAAGAGATAACCTTCAAAATTCGTCACACGCCTGAATTTACCAAAGGCAAAATATCGAAAATTGGTGATATGTACCAAATCAGATCGGATGAAAAAATTCAAGGAATTGCTGCCGGACAATTCGGTGTGATTTATGATACTGATGAACATATTTGCCTTGCAAGTGGGATGATTGTTTAGTTGATTGGAGGAGAATTAAGAGTGAAGAGTGAAGAATTGAAAGTTAAAAGTTAAAAGTTAAAAGTTAAAAACTGACATGAGAGTTGAGAGTACTCCAATAAGTCTACTGTTCTAACCCGTATTATTCACGTTTGTAGCTTTGCGTAGATG
>Ga0265294_10007212_pt1 | contig 13233 bp, 8 predicted proteins | sample MunlanPumphouse3_FD_192504 | JGI IMG/M metagenome (GOLD analysis project Ga0265294, IMG submission 192504) | Groundwater microbial communities from a municipal landfill in Southern Ontario, Canada - Pumphouse #3 | ecosystem: Environmental > Aquatic > Deep subsurface > Groundwater | place... | reverse complement strand
AGGAGCCATTGAAAATGCAAATAAACTAATTAGGCAATATATTCCTAAAAAAGCCTCATTTAAAGATTATTCCGATGACGATATAAGACAAATTCAGTACAAGCTGAATCACAGACCAAGAGAAAAATTGAATTTTAATTCACCAAAAAATGTGTTTTACAAAAATTGTATGTAATATTGCACTTGCTGGTTGACTCTACGGTGTATAAAATTAATGTCTCCATAAGGAACGATTTGAAACTTTTGTTTAACTTAGCAGTTAGTTTATTTAAAACGTCACTACATATATCCCTATATTGGTTAAGTATGCTGGTTTTGTCCATCTTTACAGTGTTTGGAATTACTATAAAGATACTGATAATCAGCTACTTAACCTTCTTTTTTATGTTAAACTGTGTTATATAAAACATTGATTATTAATTAGTTAATTGATTATTTACCGAAGTATTGGTCTAAACATAACCTTAAAAAATTAATCATTGATTGTATTCTTCAATCGCTTTGATAGCCGACCACAATACACCGGCTGTACCGCGATATGCTCCCGAACCTTTAGGCTCACCGTCATGCGACCACCATTCGTAAAAACCATCATGTGCAATTGTTCTGTCAAGCATAGGGGATATGGCTTCATACGCTTCCAGATAAAAACCGTTGCGAGCTAACTGTTTAACCATTCGCGCCCCGAACCATGTCCAATCACCACCATTCTGATAGCCATAATCGCCGCACTCGTATAAAATTGGATTCTTAAAATATCCGACGGGATAAAATGGATATATCGTTAAGCCTATAGATTGGGCTCCAGCCTTTTCAATATTCTCTTTCATCTTTTTGTATGAACTAATGATTTCCTTCTTTGATAACAATCCGGCTTCTATTGCAATCGCCGTACCTCCATGATAATATATCTCCAATTCGTTTAATTCTGGGGGGAAAGGGGATTTATCAAGATAGAGATGGGGAATGAATTTCTGGCGTTTCTCGTCCCATAAATGTATCCTTACATTTGTGGATATTGTATGGAATGTTTCTGACCAGAATTCTTTATTGTGTGTAGTTACAGACAGTAAATCCTTTATCGCAATTAAAAACATCGCATTGTCATAAATATCCACACAAAGATGTGATGTACTGTCTAAAAAAACGCCCCATTCATGTTCGGGTTGCACATCGCCCCAATCGATTGTGGTAGCCCCACACAACAAACCAAATTTATCGGAATAACGGTGATCTAAAAGATAATACATAGCTTTTTCCAAACGTGATAATACGGATAAACCGTTAATTTTCTCTTGCAGAATTGTCGTATCACCGGTAGCTCTGATGTATTTTGCAACAGCTTGTACAAGCGACGTCTCCTGATCGGTTTCAACCGTGTTCTTGTGAGCCATAAAGCCGGGAGCAGTATCGGAATTCCGGTAATCATAAGATCCATTCGCTTTCTCTCTTGGCACATATCCGTCCGGAATATTGCCATCTTCTTCCTGAAAATGGAAAAATACTAACAAAGCTTGTCTTATCTCTTGGGCACGACCTACCTGACAAGCCAATTCAAGGAATGTATTAAGATCCCTGATCCAGATCTCTTTATAGTGTCCTCCGGCATTCAAACCGGTTGAAATTAATCCTTCAGCTTTATTTACCACTGATTCCAAACGTTTGTCATGTGTAATCTGCTTTCTAAGTTTTCTATCCTGACAACCGGCAAAAAGCATCAGACAAACAAATAAAACAGTAGTTAAAAAATATTTTTTCATATACATTAGGTATTTATTCATACGATTACTTTATTTTTTACACTATGGTGTATGGAATTATTTGCGTTATTGTACAGAAATTTTTCATTTGCCGTATCAGGATTTTCTTTCAACCAGATACGATACAACTCAAAAAAAGAAGTCCTGTGGCTTACAAAAAATCAAGATTTGTCAGTGTATGATGATTGACTTCCGTAGCTTTCGGGTTTTCTCTCCATTTCTGGTCAATATAATAGGCTCTGAATTCACCATTGCACTGGTTGGTTTTCATGTATTTTTCGATAAACCAGAAATACGGATCATTCTTGACAGAACCGATTGATTTCCTGCTTGTACCAAAAATATCGCCCTTACCGTCGAACAGCGATTTGCTGTCTTCATGGATTAACCATACTTTCACAGGTAGTTTAGGACCTTTTGCGACTAATGTAGATACTGTATGGATATTGTTCAATAGGGAAAGACTTGTTTTTTGTCGTTGAGGTTATACGCAAGCGTATAATTCAGGTCATACATACCAATTCTCCATCCATTCGAACTGACGTACATTGTCTCCATACCTCCAGGATTGTTTATATTTCTCGGCATGCATGACATCTAGTTGTACTGAACTTGGAACGGTTGCTTTATACCATTAAGCGGGTAAATCGGTTTCACATTGGTGGTAAGCAATTTGCCAATCAGGATATATTTGTTGTGAAAAAGCCGATGTCGTAAAAAGGGCTTCTAATACAACAAAGAAAATAAATATATTATACTCATTTTTAATCATTTAAATTTTATGATTGATGTGTAATTAATAAACCTCTGCTCTTACCGATTCAAACTGAAACGAAAGTAATGATTGGATTACGAAGAGCACCTCTTAGAAACCGGCCGGGATTGATACTTACAAATTGCGACAGGTGCTCCTCAAAACTTATAAATGCCTCATATCTTATGTTATAATTCTTTAATCTTAATATTTTGAAACCACACCTCATCACCATGATCTTGAAGGAGAATATGTCCCTCTTCTGCATTTCCGAAGTTTGCCCAGTCTTTATATTTGCTGAAATTGACAAGTGCATGCCACATCTGGTTATTTCTCTCGTATTCCACAATTTTCACTTCGTTAAGCCAATGTTCTACATGATTACCCTTTACAACCACCATTGCAGTATTAAAAGCCCCATTACGATAAGGTTTATTCTTTGGGGCTGCAATGATATCGTAAAGTGAACCCAGCGTTCTATTCCCTTCTACTCCCAAATTCGCATCAGGATGCTTTTTATCATCAAGAATCTGAAATTCACATCCGATAGCCGATCCTTCTCCCTGATTCAGATTAGGATCAACGAAATATTTAATTCCGCTATTGGCACCTTCGGAAATTTTAAAGTTCACTTTCAACATGAAATTTTTATACTTTCTTATAGTGATGATATCACCTCCGTTTGTAGACTCCCCTCCATAACCTTTAAGAACTTTTAGTATCCCGTTTTCAACTATCCAACCTTTTTCAGGGAACTTATCGAGTTTGGCACCACGCCATCCTTCAGTAGTTTTTCCGTCCCATAACAGCTTCCATCCATCTCTGGCTTCTTTTTCAGAAATAGTATTGGCAATTAAATTAATCTGCTTGATTTCATCCGTGTTTTCATTAATTTTGAATTTATCAGGATTTTCAGTTAAGATGCGTATATTTCGCCATGCAACAGTTTTTCCTTCTAATTCCACATTACCAATAGAGTGAACTTGCAGGGCAATAAAACCGGAAGGTGTCCTATCATCTAATAAATCGGCACAAGGTATGCCATTTACCCATGTGCGAATTGAGCTACCTATTGCCTCTATGCGAGCCTTGTTCCACTCATTCTTTATAAATGCTTTTTGCCCTGCAGGGTTGTGGTCCATCGAATACAACCATCCACGACGTGCTTCGTCGTAAACACCTCCGGTCCAAGCCCTGGGAGAGGGATCGATCTCAAACTGATACCCATGCACTCTGCCGTTTTGATACTCTTCTAAACTATTACTTCGGAGCTGAACACCTGAATTTAGGCCATCATCAACTTTAAATTCAAATTCCAAAATAAAATCATCGTACATTTTTTTGGTTGCTAAAAACGTATTGGGTGATCCCATTTTAGATACTCCGACAATTGTCTTGTTCACAATTTTATACTCTGCAGTCCCATTTAACTTGGTCCAACCTTTTAAATTTCTCCCGTTAAACAGATCCTGCCATTTTGGTTCCTGCGCAGATAAGTCTACAATTATCAATGTTGAAAATAACAATATAAAAAATTTTCTCATTGTTATAAATTTAAATTTTATAATAATCTTCCCAACCTTTACGAGGAGGGTTACCTGTTAGAAAAGCGTCCGCAAAAGCATCATTAATAACGCGTTTTGTTTTTCGATCAAAAATTATCTTTCTGTTCAATCGTTGAGCAGCGACTCCTAAACAGAAAACCTGGCTTAGAGGCCCTGCAATTTCAAATGGTGATCGTGTTTTCTCCTTTCCTTGGCAAGCAAGCAAAAAATTCGCAAAATGATTTGATGGACTTTGAGGTACCTCTGGAAGATGTTTTTTCATATCTTTCGCTTTTTGGTCAGGAATAATACTCAATGTACTGCCATGTGATCCTCCTTTAAATATGAGCTCTTTGCTGTAAATTTCCTTTCCCGGATTTAATTTTGAAGGTTGTATTTTTTCACCGGCAATTGTCGGTATATTAGGGTCAAGTTCCGATACTCCATATCCTTCGGGTACAGTTGGAATATTATCAACCCCATCATACCATGTAATAACAAGTGGAGGCATTTTCCCCCTTTTGGGAAATTTAAACTCTATTGTACTCGACATGGGAAAGAAGTAATCGTTATGTCCACTAAGCTTCAGAGGGGTAATCTCTTCAGGCAGTCCCAAGTCGAGAAACTCATGTGCTGTGTCAATAATATGTGCACCCCAATCGCCTAGAGCACCCATACCAAAATCATACCAGCATCGCCATTGGCCGTAATGGAAATCTTTATTATAGTTGTGATAAGATTGTGCTGAGAGCCATGTATCCCAGTCCAGAGTTTCAGGTATGGGTTCAGGCGCTGGAAACTTTTTAATATTTGTGTCCCAGCCATGCCAGCGCCTGGGATTATTCATATGCGCTGTGATAGCTGTTACATCCTTAATGATTCCAGCTTCTCTCCATGCCTTGAATTGGAAGTAATTAGCCTCTGAATGCCCCTGATTACCCATTTGAGTTACTACCCGGGGGGTTTTCTTGGCAACTTCCATCATCAATTCAATCTCATGAAATGTTTTTGCCATAGGTTTTTCCACAAACACATGCTTGCCTTCTGCGATCGCCATCATTACTGCAGGAAAATGAGCAAAGTCGGGAGTTGCTATAGCCACTGCTTCGATTTCATTGCCCATTTTATCTAACATTTTTCTAAAATCCTTAAAATGTTTTGCCTTTGGGAACTTACCTATGGCTTTTTTCGTGTGTTCTGCCCCCATATCAACATCGCATAACGCAACAACGTTGGCTAATCCGGTTTTATCAAACTCTTTGATGATTTCCCATCCACGATTGCCAATTCCAATATGGGCTAAGTTCACTTTTTTGACAGAACCTGCAATTCTGCTATAACTTGCAGCATTGGTCTTTGAATATATACCGTTCATAGCTAATCCTGCGGATACCAATGCGGCACTTTTAATAAATTCTCTTCTTGTTGTCATAACATATTTTTAAAAGCTAATTGCTTCGTATTTCATGTTTATTATGGATTTCATTACTTCATTATTTCCTCTTTAATATTAATCCGAATAGGATCCATAAACTGAAAATTCGGCCAAATGAGCATGGACAGTACCACCCGCAGTCATGACAATTTTGATAAATTGTAAAGTTGGTTTTCCTTCCAAGGAGAATTGTTGTACTTTACCATTTACCGGGTCGAAATCGAAACTGCCGTAATCATTCCATGTGATACCATCCTCACTTCCCTCAATGTTGAATTTTGTGAAACTTTGATTGGCATAATTTGATCTCGGGGTAAGTTCAATATACTTTACGGTCACTTTTCTTTTCATATCAATAGCAAGCCAATGAGGATATCCAGGCGAGGTGGGTTTATGTTTGGAATGCCAATATGTATTCGGGTCATCGTCAATCACTTTCTCAGGACCTCCGTTTGGTGCTTGGGTATCGGCTGCGTTTGAACTCGCGGTAATAGCCCAACCATTTTTTTTCATCTTTTGCGGAGGCATGGTTCTTACATAATAGTCAGTATAAAAAGTATCGATAGCGCCAACCTCAGGAATATAAGCAGTCCTATACTTATATTGGGTTCCACCTTTAAAATCTGTAATAGTAGTACTGACATCATCAACCATAGCAAGTATAGTATGATCCAGTCCTTGACTGTTTTTGTAAACTATCTCTGAAAAGATAGCTCCTTTGGCTATATCAGCTTTCTCCCAATTGATAATCCATCCGTCATCTTCGGAGACCACTTCTTCCGAAATATTTCTGTTGAAAATGCCTGCTTGATAAATTGCCCCGTAAGATCTCCCGGATACCTCTACCGGGATCGAAACATTACCTGCGGCATCAAAAGTTTTTATGATAAACGTGTACGTATTTTCCTCTAATCCTTCTATAAAGCAGCGGATAGTATCCAATTCTTGTGATACATCCAACTCCACTGAATCAGTATAGTTATTCCAATAAATCTTTGATCTGGACACTTTGGGATCAGATCCCTTAAGCCATAAAACCTGAACTCTATCTCTGCCCGCAGCAATAAAGGGAGAAGTTGCTTTTCCCGGATAAATGATCCCGTTGGAAACAACATGCTCCTTATAGATTTCATCCATATTCTGACAAGAAGAATACAGGAATAGTACAATGATACTTGATAAAGTATAATAAAATGTTCTCATTAGATATAATTTTAATCGATAATTTGTCCCCAAAAAGATATTTCAGCTATGATTAGTTGCCCACTTGTAACTTCCGAACCATAAGTTGCGTAAGTTGAGTTGGTCTTGAACCGAATATATTTCACCGGCCGATATGGATTTGGTATCTTGTCAGAAACAACTAATTCACAATCAATCCCTTCAACTCGAGCATAGTTTTTATCTTCGGCTGTTATGGTTCCTACAGAACCATCCTCAGAATAACCCGATGGTTTAAAAGCTTCAAATTCACCCAAAAGATGCCAGTTATCCCAACTTCCATCGGAAGGGGGGAGTTCGGATCCCCACAGTTCAAACGTTCTTGGGCTTGAATTCATATATTCATCATTCAACCGATGATGTACCTTGAATCGGCTAATGGATACTTTATGTCCTAAAGAGATGGTGAAGTGTTGAGGTATTGGTTCCGTATTTTTTCCTGCATAGACATTCCCCCCTCTGTTGCTGGTTATGCCATCCCACATTCCCTCTATTGCATACTGAGGACCTTGGATATATTCCCAACTGTCCCCGGGTAGTTTCATATTTTTAAAATTATCCTTTGGAATATCTTCTTCAAGAACAGGTATAATCGTTTGTACCAGTGTGTCAGACTTGTTATTCCATCGATCTCTGATATACAGAGCAAAGTTCAGCTCCTTATTCTCGAGACCTCTTCGGTAAAAACTTCCGCCTGGTGCTTTTGTGTAAAAAGTTTGTAATGGTAACCATTCACCCGTTCCTAACGAATCGATCATAAGTACCAATGCCAAATTAGCTCGAGCTTCATTGGTGAATTCAATTTTTACACCACCGAAAGAGGCATCCATACTCTTGGAGGCGATGATAATAGGCGGTTCTAATGGGTTAACATTCACAGCAACGGGTTTAGAAGATTTGCCATTTCGTCCGATACTATAGAGTCTTACTTCATACGATTTTGTTTCCCCAAGTCCTTCAACAAGCAAGGAGTCGGTGTATAATGAAGCCTCCGATTTCACGATTTGTCCGGGAGTCCTTTCATATTCTGCTTTCACTCCTAATAAATTTTCGTCGTCAGGTATAGAATACCGAATAATAGCCCCTCCGGATATATTCTCTATTTTTGTAATTGTTACAGGTGCAGGAGCAGGGGTTGCGTCATCAATCTGATCGATGCGACCTTCTTCTTTACAACCTATAAAGATTATGAGAACAGAAAATATCCACATTGACAGCAAAGCAATACTTTTATTCATATTTTCCATATTTTTACATTCATTTTTTTCAATACATTTTACCAACCAATATTTTGAACAAGATTTCTGTTATTCTCGATATATGCTTCTCTTAACGGCCAGAAATAATTTTTTACGGAAAATTTCTGTTCGAATAGGGGAACAACTTTATAAAACAGGTCCGGATTACCTTCGGTAACATTCCATCCCTCTATCGGGGTTTGATAATACGAAGGAGCAGTTTTCCACCGCCGAATATCCCAAAATCTTTGACCTTCTAATGCCAATTCAATCAAACGTTCCCTATGGATAATTTCTCTCATTCCATCCTGTGTGAGATATTTTTTCGTGTTAGCAAAATTGTCCCATGAATATTTGACACCTTGCAATCCTGCTCGTTGTCTTACCAAGTCGATATATGTAAATAATTCACTTTGATTTTCACCTATTGGTCCCTCGGTTTCATTAATAGCCTCGGCATACAGAAGGTATAAATCTGCCAATCGGATTACAGGCCAGGGATAGTACTCAATGTCATATCCGTTTTCGGACGATTGAACATTTTGAAAATGAACATTTTTCTTCCACCAATATCCTGTAAAAGGGCCATATTCACGACCTCTGTTTTTTCCTTGCGTACCGCCTCTGCGTGAGGCTATGTAAAATAAATCCTGTGGTTTAGAATCGTCGTATTTTCCTTGTCCGTACCATATTCCGCCGTCGAACCCTAAATTGGCATAAAAGCGGGGTTCACGGTTAAAATGTAATAGAATGGTTTGATATCCTTCGCGGATATACAGATTGTCCTGTTTTCCGGCAACTTTTAGTTCTAACACATCTATTCCTGCCCATTCTTTGTCTTCTTCTATCGGAACGCCATGATCGGTGTAGAACATTTTCGCGATTTTGAGCGGAGGTTGCAGTTGCGATCTCATCTGAAAATTATCGATGTAACGAATATCTAAATTTGCTGAGGCCAATCGTTGATTTTGCAGAATATTGCCACGACTGGTCTTGGTATTTGCCCAAATGATTTCACTGTTCCATTTATCACAAAAAGCATTTCTGATGGATAATTGAGTAGTGATCGTATCTGTCAGTTTGTATTGTTGATAATTGGGATTGTAGGTGTATAATTTCATTCCGGCACTATGGCAAGTTTCAATCGCCTCTTTACATGCTGTTACGGCTTTTTCCCATTTTGATATTTCAAATTGAGCTGGGAAAAGAGGTTTTCCATCCGGATTTTTCAAAGTAACCTGATCGGAATTTCCATTAAATAATGGACTTGCTGCCGTGACCAGTACCTTTGCCTTCATCGCTGCGGCAATGGGTTGAGTGATTCTCCCCAGGTCTGAGGTGGGGTTGTCTATAATCAAGGGAAGATTCGGTATAGCTTCATCAAGCAATTCAACAATATAATGAAAACAATCATCAATGGGATCTCTATAGACTTTTACTTCATCCACACCTGCATCAATGGGTAAATTCTCTTTTATCAATGGAATTGGGCCATACATACGCACCAGGTAAAAATGGTAATAAGCTTTTAAGAAAGTTACTTCTGCTTTCCATAATTTTTTTTCCCACTCTGGTAAATCGGGAACTTTGTCTACATTTTCCAAAAAAATATTGCAATGTCTCAATGCTTGATAGAGACTCACCCAATAACCGTTTCCTATAGGGCTGTTAGAGTTTTGGAATCCTTGCGCCAATCTAAACATATCCTGTCCGAATTGTGAGGGTGCAGGATCAATGAGTGACCACATCTCATCTCCGCCTATAATCGCAGGATCGGATCCCAGATTACCATCCTGAGGTAAGTATGAGTAACAGGTATACAGGTACTTTTTAGCTTCTGACCTCATGGTAAAAGCCATTTCAATAGTAGCGATATTATCTGGTACAATATCCAAATAGTCCGAACAAGAGATGCTTATTGTTCCTATGAGAAAAAACGAGACCAAATAAAGAGTGATTTTATTTCTTTTCATTTTATAAGCGATTAATTAATTGTTAAATTTATTCCAGCATTAAATACCCGCTGAATAGGATATCCCAGCCCTTCACCGGCCATTTCCACATCCCATAATTTGAATTTGCTGAATAGAAGCAAGTTGTTTCCACTCAAATACAATCTCAGATTACCTAGATGATATTTCTTTTGCCATTTTCCTGGTATTGTATATCCGATTTCGGCTTGTTTCAAGCGAACAAATGATCCATCACGCATAAACCAAGTACTTGTCTGAATATTGTTCTGGTTGAGTGTTGGAGAAAGTCTTGGCCAAATGGCATACATATCCTGGTTTGCTTCCGACCAATGGCTGTCCGCATAGGCTTGTAATATCTGCGTCTGGTTCCGGAATGGAGAGGTGTTTGCCGCGTTCATCCAGAATGATTCGTTCGCTGCTCCCTGAAAGAACAGGGAAAAGTCAAACCCCTTATATCCCATTGAAAAACCAAACCCATAAACAATTTCAGGGACGGTAGGGTATCCTATGGGTACTTTATCCGCTTCTGTAATTTTACCATCTCGGTTAACATCGGTATACTTTATATCTCCTCCGCCATATACGGAACCGAATCCCTGATAGGGTGAATTATCTGCTTCCGCATCATCCATAAATAATCTTTCTGCAATATAGCCCCAGGTCTGATTCAAGGACTGCCCTACCCTTGATCTCCAATATTCATTATATTGGGGTTCTTCAAAAACCTCGAACTTACTGCTTGCATAAGTGAAATTACCTCTCGCGGATGTCCAAAAATCTTTATTCCATGATTGTTGGTAGTCTAAAGAGATATCTATTCCTTTTCCTGATGCCTCTCCAACATTTGCTCTTATTGGTGCAGTTAATCCCATGGTCGTGGGAATAGCTTCCCTTGTCATTAATATCTTGCTACGATGTTCGGTAAAATATTCGGCAATGATATTAATCTTGTTCCATAATCCAAATTCCAAAGCATAATTGTTTTTTAAAGAAGTTTCCCAGCTAATATTCGGGTTTGAATATCTCGAAATAGAAATGCCTGAAAGTCCCTTATCTACGTTGGTTCCAAATGTTGCTCCATAATTTCCGTCATTCATATTTACATTGGATAGGTAGAAAAATCGATCACTGGATGTGCCTATCTGGTCATTTCCTACTAAACCGTAACTATACCTCAATTTCAAGTTTGAAATTACAGGCTTTATCGGATCCCAAAAATTTTCATTGGAGACAACCCATGCAACACCGGCTGACGGAAAGAAGCCAAATCGTTTATCTTTCGAAAAGCGCTCAGAGCCATTATACCCGAAATTGAATTCTGTAAAATACCGGTTTTCATATGAATAGGTTAATCTTCCTGATAGGCCAACATTCCTCGAAGGGAGGGACAATTGAATATTTCCTGCATTCGCTTTGCTCTGATCCCGCAACATATAGACTAAAAGCCCGCTTACATTGTGTTTTTCGTTGAATGTCCGTTGATAATTCAATGTGGATTCCATGTACATGATACTGGTTATATCCTTGCCCCCTTCTGAATAATTCAGATATTCGGTACCGTTATCATTCGTTTGTATCAGTTGATATTTGTCAGTTACACTGTTATAACTGCCGATTTGGTAATAATAAGGATTATAAAACCTGCGAACATCATATTTCGACACTCTTGTGATGTTCATTAATCCTTTGATTGAAAGTCCTTCTGTCAAAAAATTAAGATCCTGCTTGAGCTCCAGGTGTGCCATCATTTGTGATCTTTTTTCTTCCCTATACCCTCTTACCATTTCAGCATAGGGATTGGTATATGAATCGTCATAATTTCCGAACATAATATGATTGGCAAATTTATGTTCTTCATCTACCGGGTAAAAAGCAGGGAACATGACCGGATTGGCGTGCATTACCATATTATACATCTCCTTTCCTGTATAAATAGGGCCTGTATAATCATCGAAATTACCGTTTAACCGGACTATCATTTCGGTTGTTTTTGTCAAATCAATATTAATATTACTTCGCAATGTGTAAATTTCAGATTTGATGTTATTATTAAAATTGTTTCTTTTATCTACATTAAGAATCCCGTTATCTACGCTATAAGAGCCAGCTACATAATATCTGGCAACGCCACCGCCACCACTCACATTGAGATTTACTCTCTGGTTAGCTGTGTAATCTTTGAACAACATATCTTTCCAATGGACGGCAGGATAGATAAGAGGATTCATTCCTGCAGCCGTATTCTCAATTTTCTCATCACTGTACGGTAATTCGCCGAGGGGATCCCGAGTGAGCACTGCTTCATTATGGAGTTTCATATATGTTACCGGATCGGCAATTTTTATGTTTTTCGTCGGTTGAGAAATAGAGTTCTCTATGCGGACTGATATCTTCGCAGGACCTTCTTTCCCCTGTTTAGTTGTAATGAGAATGACCCCATTGGCACCTCTTGCGCCGTATAACGCGGTGGCTGTAGCATCTTTCATTACGGAGAAACTTGCAATATCATCGGGTTGTAACCTGGCTAAATCAGTGGTGGTTAGTTCAATCCCATCAATCAATATTAAAGGATTCTTGTTCTCTCCGAAGGTGGTGATACCACGTACAAAAAAGTCAGCATAATCCTGTCCCGGTTCACCACTTCGCTGATAGGATATAACACCAGCCATTCTACCGGCAAGTGCCGTAGTAAGATTGCTTGATGGAACTTTGAGCTCGGTCGGATTTACTGTCGTGATTGAACCTATTACACTCTCTTTCTTTTGCTTTCCGAAAGCGACAATCGTTACTTCTTCGAGTTCGCTTGTCTCCGGCCTTAAAGACACCTCGATAAACGTTTTATTTCCAACCTCAATGGTTTGTGACTGCATCCCTAAAAACGAAAAAACGAGTTTATCGGATGTAGACACTTTAATTTCAAATGTTCCATCTATATCCGTAGTTACTCCTCTTGTTGACTTATCTACAAGGATGCTCACGCCCGGCAACGGTTCTCCGGTTTCCGCTTCTATCACTTTTCCCTTTACTTGTACCGTTTGCTGAGCAATTAACGATAATGGAAAAAGAAAAATTAAAAAAAGTAATTTCGTTTTTTTCATTTCATTCTTTTGGTTCTTTGTATTAATATTATAATCTACTTGGACTTGCAAATTTAATTGAGACAAAAAGTTAAGCGACATTTCTAATTGATTCTTTTTTAAGATTATACTGATTCCAAAATTCATCAATGGTTAAGTTACCCAATGCTGAGAATCTCCTTTTATGATTATACCAGGATTCAATATATTCAAATACCTGCAAGCGCATTT
>Ga0265294_10007211_pt1 | contig 13233 bp, 7 predicted proteins | sample MunlanPumphouse3_FD_192504 | JGI IMG/M metagenome (GOLD analysis project Ga0265294, IMG submission 192504) | Groundwater microbial communities from a municipal landfill in Southern Ontario, Canada - Pumphouse #3 | ecosystem: Environmental > Aquatic > Deep subsurface > Groundwater | place... | reverse complement strand
CTATACCAATTTTACCACTAGAATCAATAACAATACCCTGAGTATCAACACCACCCCTTGTTAAATATGCTGCATTTGTACTAGAATTAGTATATATTCTAAATGTAGTACTACTATCACCTACACGAATACCACCTTCATTACCATCTCCTGAAACATGTAATTTACCATAATTAGGGCTAACAGTTCCTATACCAACTCTTCCACTTAATGCATCAACATGAAATATATTTGTATTAATTGTGAAATTATTTAAACCTAAATTTACATTCTTTGTTGCACCGCTATAAGGAACATAATCTCCACTTACACTTTCCCCTAATGATCCTAAACAAATATCACCAACACAAACATCACTAGCATTTATTTTTCCTAAAAGACTCAAATTTCCAGAAGAAGAAAATATTCTCATTAATTCAGTTCCACTTGTGTTTTCAAATTTAAAATCAGCACTAACAAATCCAATTAAAAATATAATTAAAAAAATGCTTAAAATCAATCGAATGTTATTCTCTTTCAATTTAAACTCTGAAAACCAAGTCATTACCATCTTTGTAAATTGTTGCACCTCCTATTGTTATATTTCCTTCAGTAATCAAACTCTTGTCTTCCATATCTAAATCACTATCAAATTCAATACCCGAAGCACTTACATGTTGAGCTCTAAATGCATAAGGAGTTGAAGTTAAAACAATCCTTGGAGTCATTTCACTATCCCCACCAACAGAAATTCCTAAATAATATTGAACATTAAAAGGTAAATCAACATTATCTAAAACAACACTATAAATTCCTTCACTATCACAAGAAACTGTTTTTGTTGTTGTATACAATGCACTTCCAAGACTTGGAACATTATATATTTTGAAAGTCATACTATATTCACCATTCAAAGGAGAACCACTACTATCTGTAAGTTTACCATGAATATTAAATGTCTGAGGAAACTCAATTTCATAAGCAGGATCTACTACATAATCATAACTAACATTTCCACCAACACTCTTTAAATCAAATGTATCTTGAGCCCAATTATTTCCCATACTTTCAAAGAAAAGTTTATTTTCCTCAAAATTAAAAATATTTTCAAAAGTCATTAAAACAACATCAGAATCCTTTTCATAAACTTCTACACTTGCCCCATTAGAAGAATTAGCATAAATTGTAATATCTTTTCCTTCTTTTAACATTTGTTCAAAACTAACTCTTAAATAATTATTTTCAGGTATTTCATAAACAACACCATCTAAAGAACTAAGTTCACTATAAATTCCATCCACAACTTCTCTATTCTCATTTAAATGAACAGCATCACTAATTTCAATAATTAAAACATAACTTTGATCTGACAAATGAGGAATATTCCATTCAATATAATCTACATAACCATCATTATTATAATCAAAATAATTAAAATCAACATTACTATAAGAATCATTTGAAGATAATTCTAAAGTTTCATTCTCTAAATCTAAATTTAAAGAATTATTTAAATCAAGGTTATCTCCTAAACTCAAATTTTCTTGTCCAATAGATTCATTTAAACTAACATTTTCAATAAAAGAATCGTTCTCTAAAAAAGTTTCATTTGTTATAATTTCTAAACTATCATTCAAATCAGGAATATTTTGCTTATCTTCTTTCTCTTTTTTATTACCTTTTTCCTTTTGAACAGCAAAACCTGTTAAAAAAGAACTAACACTATTAATTTTCAAAGAAGAGTCATTTAAACTAGAATTGGAAATTAAATCTTGATTTTCATACCACCTTAATTTAACAGAATTCATTTCAGACATAGAAATTTTAAAAGAATCATTTAAAAGAGTATAAGCACTAACATTAGTATAATTTAAATCTTCTTCAGCACTAATAACTATTACTTTTCCATTAGCCAATTTCTTTTCTCTTGAAACAGGTCCATCAGTATAATAACTAACAGCAACAACATCTTCTTGTTCGATTTCTTCACTAATATCAACACTTGTTTCAAAATCATTTCTAACAATCTTTTGTTCAACAATTAATTCAGATTCACTTGTAACAAAACCAGTTAAACTAGGCTTTCCAAATAGATTCTTAAAAAAAGAAACAAAACCATTAAAGAAACCATAATTTTCATCTGCAACAACATTACCTGTAATAATTCCTCCTGAAACACTTAAAGATTGTTCGTCATTTGCTTTATTCAAAAGACTAGAAACTTCATTTGCAACATAACCTTCACCTTTAATCACACTAACATTTTCTGCTTTAACAGGTAATTTAACTTTCTTTTCTTCAGAACCTGCATCAATATCATTACTTTTATTATAAACAACAACCCATTTTACTTTTTTATTAACAATAACTTTTTCCCTTAAAACAACCAATTCATCATCACTCAAATTTAAACTAGATTCATTTATTAATTCTAAAGAAATATTTGATTCATTAACAACAGGTTCAAGAATAATTTCATCAGTTTCATTAAATTCAAAATTAGTATCATTAATAATTTCAGATTCATTAGTAAAATTATCTCTCAAGTTAACAGATTCATTTAAACTAACATTTTCAATAAAAGAATCATTTTCTGAAAAAGTCTCATTTGTTATAATTTCCAAACTATCATTTAAATATTCTAAAGTCTCTTCAACAGAAGAATTATCTTCTACTAAAGAGTTATTTTCAATTAAATCATTTGTATTGTTTTCTTCAGCTAAAACATCTTTTTCAATTAATCCTTCTGATTCAACAACATCTTCATTAAAATCTTTTTCATTATCTTCAGCCAAAACATCATCTAAAGTCTCTTCAACAGAAGAATTATCATCACTAACCACAAAACCAGTAATCTTACCAAAAAAATTAGAAACAGAATTAAAAATATTTTTATTAGAAGACTTTTTATTAATAAAATTAATTTCTTCAAAAGAATTATTTAAAGAAATATTTTCTTTTTCTTCAAAAAAAACAAAACCACTAATTTTATTATTCAAAGAAAAATAAGACTCATTAAAATCACTAGATGAATCATTAACTAAACTAAAACCAACAAAAACTAATAATAAAAAACCAACACTAACAAAAATCCATATTGAAAATTTCTTTTTTTCTTTAACTATTTGCTTTCCAAGATATCTTTTTCTTACAATCCCATTTTCATCCCTATAACTTTCATAAAGATAAGGCCCATAAGATTTATTTCCTTTTTGTACCACCCTTTTATAACTCATAAAATCACCATACTTATACCCAAATAAAGAAAAAACAACTTTATAAAGATTACCGATGGTGGAACAACAAATTTATACTACAAAAAAGAGCCCAAAACATAAACAAAAAAAGATAAAAAAATCAGTTGTTCCACAAAAATTTAAGGAAAAGCTCTTATTCTAAAATTATAAAAAAACCAATAAAGAGTAAAAAGAATAATTGCAAAGATTAAAAGATACATAGATAAATCAATATTACTTTCATAAAAACCTTCATCAATTAAATCAGTCAAGATTTTATCAAAATCATTTGCTTCTTCAACTCTAAAAAATAAACCATCTGTATTAAAAGACAATGCCTTCAAAAAGTCAATATCTGCTTTAGAAATAAAATCAATATTTGTAATTCCTCCATATTCAGTACCAACTCCAATTGTATGAATTACTAAATCATTTCTTTTAGCATAATCTAAGATTAAATTAACATCTCCAACATTTGCTTGACCATCACTGTATAATATAACAGCTTTCTTTTTTCCATCATCTAAATTCCCAAAAAGTCTATCAGCATTAATTAAAGCATTATGAATATTTGTTCCCCCAACTTTACCATATTCAACATTATCAATTGCTTTTTGAAGTAAAAATTTGTTTGTTGTTAATTCTTGATAAACAACAGATTCGCCAGAAAAACCAATAACTCCAACATTCACTCCTAATGGTAAACCTTCAATAAAACTTTTAGCAGAACTCTTAGAAGCACTAAATCTATCAGGCAAAATATCAATAGCACTCATACTTTGAGAATTATCTATCAAAACAACAAAAGAATAACTACCAGTATCACTTTCAAAATTTATACTAGTACCACTCAAACTAAAAATTAATAAAATAATAATAAAAACATTAATATAAAGAGAAATAAAATTCTTTGAAAAAAATTCAATTCCATAAAAACGCTCTAATGCTTTAAAATTAGAAAAAACAACCGATTTTTTTTTGTGATACATAAAACTAGAAAAATAAATTAAAAAAAATAAAGGAACAATTAATAAAAACCATAAAAAGAAAGGATAAACAAAATTAAAACTAACCATCTTAAATTCTGTCACCCCCTGACCTTTTTCTTAAAAATGAATACAAGGGATAAAAAAAAGATTCACTAATATCTAATTCACAGGCATCAATATTTGCTTGACTTAAAACTTTCAAAACTGCTTTTTTTTGTTTTAAAGCAGATAATTTATATTTCTCAGCAATAAGTTTAGGATCTACAATCATTTGTCTACCTGTTTGAGGGTCTCTTATTGAAATTTGATGATTATACATTGGAAGTTCTATATCTATTGGGTCTCTTACAACTAAAGCTAAAGTTTCAAACTTAGAACCTAAGAATTTTAAACTTTTCTGAACTCCTTTTTTAATAGCAATAAAATCAGACAAAATAATAAACAAAGAATATTCATCTTTAACAATATCTAGAACAAAATCAACACCTTTTTTCAAATCAAATTCACCTTTATATAAAGAAGGATTAGACAAAAAACTAGTTAAGATCATAAATTGATTTTTACCATTTTTAGGAGGAATATATTTAGTCACATCATCATTTACCATAACTAAACCAATTTTATCTCCAGACTCTAGAATTAAATGACTTAAAGCAGCAACAATTTCAGCATTATATTCTGCTTTTAATTTATCTCCACTACCAAACAAAACATTTGAACTAGCATCAACAATAAAATAAATACTTAATTCCCTTTCTTCAATATACTTTTTTGCAAGTAAACCATTTGATCTTAAAGATGCCATCCAATCAATCATACTAGCATCATCATCTTGTTGAAAGACTCTATAAGAATCAAATTCTAAACCCTTACCTCTCAATATTGTTTTATATAAAATTCTCTTTAATGGAAATTTTTGCATCATACTAGCAAAACCACTAACACTATTAATATAATCAACAGAAAAAACACCCCCTTTTTTTTTCTTCACCATCTCATAAATAGTAAATTAATTAAGACTTATAAATTCTTTGAAAAATTATGGAACCTTAACTTGTTTTAAAATTTCATTAATAATATCATCACCTGAAACTTTTTCTGCTTCTGCTTGATAATTCAAAATTATTCTATGTCTTAAAACAGGATAAATAACAGTTTTAATGTCTTCAGGTGTAACAAAATTTCTTCCTTGCATTAAACTCTCAGCCTTAGAAGCAATAAATAAAGCAATTGCAGCTCTAGGACTAGCACCATAGGAAATATATTTAGCATAACTAAAATTTTTATCTCTAGTAACATTAACAATATCAATAATATACTTTTTTATAGCATCAGAAGTAAAAACTTTCTTAACTTCTCTTTGCAAATTAATAATAGTTTTAGGATTAGCTATAGGTTTTAAATCATAAGAATCAAAAGAACGAGTAGTCATATTTTGTTCAAGAACATGAATCTCTTCTTCTTTAGTAGGATAATCTATTAAAAGTTTAAACAAAAATCTATCAATTTGAGCTTCAGGAAGTTGATAAACACCAGTATTTTCTAAAGGATTCTGAGTTGCCATTACAAAAAAAGGTAAAGGTAAATCATAAGTCTTTTTTGAAATAGTTACTTTTTTTTCTTGCATTGCTTCAAGTAAAGCAGATTGTGTTTTAGAAGGACTTCTATTAATTTCATCAGCAATAATAAAATTTGCAAAAATAGGACCTTTTAATACTTCAAACCCTTTACCAGGTGTATAACTTTGAATACCAGTAATATCTGTAGGTAATAAATCTACTGTAAACTGAATTCTATTAACTTCACAACCCATAACCTTACCAATAGTCATAATAACTAAAGTTTTAGCAACACCAGGAACACCTTCAACCAAAACATGACCATTACATAAAATACCACGAATAATTCCTCTAATTATTTCTTTTTGGCCTACAACCATTTTACTAACTTCATGTTCAATATCTAAAATTATTTTCTTAATCTTTTTATGATCTATTTTATTCTCATTCACCATCTTTTCTTTAAAATTAATTATATATATTCATCACTTTTAGACTTCTTAAACTTTATCTTATTATAATAATTAAAAATTAAAAATACAATTAATAGTATAAGACTAACAATAAAAAAGATTAAAAATGATTTACTTAAAGGAACTTCATTATCTCTCCATCTTATTTGTTCATTCACACTAATAGATTCTTCACAAGCATTAATAACTTGACGAGTTAATTTTTCTGAGTCAATCAAATCACCCTTACTAAAAGATTCTTGTGCTTGAAATAAAAGTTCTGTTAATTCTAAACACTCAGGGTTTTCACTAACAAACTTTTCAGTAAATAAAATCAATTGACTTAATTCACTCTCATCTAAACCTTGAATTTCTACATAAAATGTACTCCAATCAGAAAACTTTGGTGTTGTAACATCTCCAAATAAAGTAATATCATATCTACCAACAGCTTCTGTAGCCATATCAATTCTAGCAGTATAATCTTTACTTTCATTAATTTTCAAAACATCAATAAAATCTTGTGAAAAAGAGATATTTAAATCTCCAGTTGATTCATGATTAAATTCAACTAATCCTCTTAAATCAATCCCATATAAATCAACCATACCAGTATTAAAGACACTAAAATTAAACTCAATAAAATCTTGATTACTAACATATAAATTACCTGGAGTAATTATTTTAAGAGCATAATGTTTCACAGCAGTATCCCTTATAACTCTACCATCACTATCTTTTTGTTTTTCAATTTCTTCAGGAGGCACAAACGTGACATTAAAAGAATTACTTGTAACATTGTTGATTTGCAAATTAGAAGAATTAAATTCATATCCTGTAATATTCACAACTTCTTGAGCATTAACTAATGATTTTAAAACTAAATTCCAACCATCAAAATAAGATGAAAAAATAACATTACCAGGCCCACCTTCAACTAAATTAAGAGTAAAATTAATATTTTGATTATAATAAGGATCAAAGTAATCATAATCACTAAAATAATTTCTTAAACTAATATTAACTTCACTTCCAACACTAACAGGACCAACATTAGGTATAGTTCCATTGAAAGTTAATGGAGAATTATTATGACTAACATTTGCAGACCAATTAAAAGAATAGTTTAATCTTGGAAAATTATTATTTAAAATAAATAAAGAAACATTTGTTAAATTACCATATCCTTCATCACTAAAGTTAGGTTTAATAACAAACGAAAAATTTCCATCATTACTTTGATTATATAAAAAAGAACCATTATTTCTTAAACTAAAATTAGTATAATTAAAATTCAAAGTCCCATTATCATAAAAACTTTCTATACCATCTAAATAAAATTTATATGAAAAATTAGTCAAATCAATTGGATAATCTAAAGAAAAGTTAAAAGATTTATTTTCATTTTCTTTTAATCTAAAAATTTCACTTTCATTTGGATAACTAATATTAAACAAACCATGAACTGTTAATTCAAATAATTCAGAAGTAATAGCACCAAAACTATCTTGCACACTAATATTGTAATTCCATATACCTGTATAATTATTGTTTTTATTAAAATCAAAATTAATAAGACCAGTTCTATTATCTAAATTTAATGGTGGTGAATCAATTTCTAAAGGTGTAAGAGAATAATTTAAATTAATACCTCTAATATCATCCTCTTGATCAGTTGCATTAATATCTAAATAAAATAAATTATCTAAAATTGTCGTAGTTCTATTCTCTAGATTATTAATAATTGGTGCTGAATTTACTTCTATAATTGTTAAATTAAATTCAAAAGTATCAAAAGAGTTTTGTTTATCACTAACATTAAATATAACAGTATATTCACCAACATTAACAAAACCAGGTTTTATTTGTGTTGTAAAACGATTAAAATCTGAAAAAGACATTCTAGAGAATACTAAATTAATAGGTTCATAAACTTCAGTTTTATTGATAATAGTAACATTATAATTTAATTCTTCTAAATAAATTAAATTATTAATTAAAATATCATCATCATAAACTTTAAAATTAAAACTTAAATTATTATTTTGAAGCATAACAATATTAGAAGACGAATTCCACAACCCTTGATTAATTTTAAAGTAACCTTCACTTATGATATCTATCTCTGGAGGACTATTTAAGTTACTAACATTTATTTTCCATAAACTATTCTTTTGGAGAAAACCATCATTAGCTGTTACATTAAACTCATAATAACCAACATCTGTTTTATAAGGTATAAAATTTACAATACCCAAACTAGAAACATTAAAAGATGAAGGAGCTTTTAATGAATCATAAGAAAAAACAAGATTTTCAACAGAAGTATCTAAATCAGAAACATAATTATTTTTCAAATCTAAATTTAAAATTTTATCAGTTGTAGTTTCTATACTAGAATTAACAACTAAATTAAATTGATATGAAGATTGATTCCATGTAGGAGGTTGATTAGTAAAAATTTCTAAATCAAATGAAGACAAATCATATGCATTTTGTTTATCACTAATATTTAAATTAATTGTGTAGTTACCTGCATGATAATAGTCAGAAGTAATATTGAAAATAACAATAGAATAATTTTTAATATCTTCCCCTTCAAAAGTAGAAAAACCAAAATACCCTGTTAAAAAATTATTCTTAAAAAAATTCTTAAAAAATAATATGATCTTACTAAAGATATTCTCAGTTTCACCAAAATTAGATATAACATTTCCAGTTAAAAAACTGCTTAAATAACTAAATTGATTAAATTGAACTTGATAAGGATAGATAATATTTATTTCAACAAAATCTTCAAATAAAGAACTAACATCTTCTAAATTTGTTTGATTAATAATTTGATAACTAATTTCAAATTCTTCGTCATAACCATCTAACCTATCTTCAATCAATAAATCATCATCATAAATTCTAAATAAAACACTTTCTTCTTTACCAGTAGAAGTATAAACAGAATCAATATCAGAAATATTTGGAACACTATTTAATAATGGATTTCTTTGAACAACCAAAGGTATTTTTGTAATATTCCTCTCATCAGTAGTATTATCATAAACTTCAAAATCAATGGACCAATTTCCAATATGTTTTTTCTCAGGAATAAATGCAACTTCAATTTCTTTATAAAAATTTGAAGAAGAATAAGAATCATTATAACTATAAAACCAATCTTTATCACTAGGTATTCCAGAGAATCTAGCAAAACTAGCACTACTATTTAATTTTAAATCTCCAATAGGATCTCTTGTTTTAATAATAATATTACAAGAATCATACTGGCCTTCTACAAAAACATTATTATAACAATCACTAACATCAACTTCTAATTGAGACAATACTTGGATAATTATATCTTGAGAAATAATATGCCTTTCTTCATAACCCTCCAAACAATAATTATGTGGACACATATGTTCTGCTTCTTGAACACTAATTGTAAGATTATAAATTCCAACATCTAAATTATTAGGTGTATAATCCAAAAAAAGAGAAGTGTTATCTTCAGTTAAATTAGTTAGATTAAATAAATGACAATCTTCCCCATCAACCTTATCTAACCAAAAAGCATAAGTACAATCTGTAAATTCAATTGTATAATTTAAAGGATAATGCTCTTCTTCATCACCTATAGTGATATTATAACTTTCAAAAGTAGATTCATTTGTAGGAAAAATATAATTATAATCAGGTCTTAAATTAGTGAAATACAAAATATCATTTAAAGCATAAATAGTATAATTATACATTCTTCTAAGAGTATCACTTCCAACATCAGATTGAACAGTAACAGCTAAAGGCAAAAGTAATAAACCTGTTTCATCATCTTTAGTTGAATTAATTCTTAGAATACCAGAAGAATTATTCATAACAATCCAAGAACTAATGTCTTCAGGTTCTAATAAAATATTATTTAACATAATATATTCACTCTCTTGACTATCATCAATTGCATATGCAACTACCTCTTCATAATCTCCTAACGTAATATTTTTAGTAAAATTAAAAAAATAAGGATTGTTTCCTCCTTGTTCACTAGTATTATAAACAGTACCTGAACCAAAAATTGCAGCACCTTTAACAAAAAAGAAAGTAAAAACTAAAAAAGAAAAAATAATTAAAAAAAGTATTATTTTATTTTTCATATTAAATTTTTTGTTGCATTAAACGTTTAATTCTAAGAGACCTTTTATCTTCTCTAGTTAAGTTCTTTCCTTTAATTAACTTAATTATTCTATTAATTATAAATATAATTAAGATTAACAACAATAATAATAATGAAATGATAAATAAACTAATAAATAAAGGAGTTTCTTTTTCACATACAAATGGACAAGGACCACCACAATCTATTCCTTCTTCTCCTTGATTTTGGATTTTATCACTACATGTAGGACAAGCATTACAAGGACCACCACAATCTATTCCTGTTTCACAACTTTCATCATGACAATTCTTAATTCCATCAAAACAATTAGGATTCATAGAAAAATAACAAACTTGAGTTAAGAAAGGTTTAGGAATTCTATATTCTGAATTATTACAACCATTTAAATCATCACAGACTCTAGTCTGGAAGCCACAACGACCATCTTTATATCCTAATTGAATACATTTATCTTTATAATTATAATATTCATCAGTATTAATAATTCCTAATTTAAAAGAAGATTCAACATCTTGACAAACACTCCACGAATTACATCCCCACTTTTCAAGACACCATAAAGGAACATTTCCTCCTCCCCCTGGAGGGCTAACAACTTCTTCAGCACAAGCATAACCATTTACATTAAATGTCCAACTAACAGAATCAAAATTTAAACCATCACTAATATTAAAAGTAATATTTTGTAAACCATAAATTCCACAACCAAAATCATAACTAAAATTAATCAAATATCTATAATCTAAGTCATAAGAATTAGTAATATTATAATATATTTCTTTATCTCCATGGCTAAAATTATATTCTAAAATATCTCCATCAAAATCTTCTGCTAAAATCCAAAAGCTAGTTATATTAGTTGCATTCCAAGGAATAATTTCTGGATTTTTTATTGGATTTGCTTCAAGAATTTTAACAGGCCTATTTTCGTCACTTATTGTCAAATAAAGATTTTCACAAACAATATTTGAAGAACCATTAACACCACAATGAACTTCTAAATCTGGATGAAGATTCAATAAAGGTCTATCTTTTGCACATAAAGTTAAATTATAAACTCCTTTCACACTATCATTAGTGATTTCATAAAACATACTTCCATTAGGACTTAATTCAAATAAATCAAAAGAACTGCCATTCATATAACTAATACTTGTTTCAATAAATCCATCAGTTAAAAAACCATCTTCAATATCATAAACAAACCATGTTTTATTAAATAAGTGATCTTTTCCTTTTGTCCAAAGTTTATAGACACCAAGTCTATCATATTCAGGAATTCTATTAACTTCTAAAACATGAAAATAAACAGATTTACTAGCATGAAATTCATCTTCATCATAAACATAAAGGAGCCTAGGAAGAGTTGTATTAACCATCATCTTTTGAATATAACTAGTATAAATAGAACCATAATAAAATATACCATCTTGTCTACTAGAATAAGTTTCAACAAAAATTGGACTATCTGGTTGAATTCCAAACTCAACAATGTTTTGATCATAATCTATTGCAGAAATATCTCTCCGAAAAAAAGAACCCTCACATAAAAAGAACTCATCTTCAGTTATCAATATTGGAACAGATTCGCCAACTGTAATTTCAAATTCTGAAACAGCTTCAAACCAAACACCAGGATCATTTGTTGCATAAATAATAATTTTATTTATTCCTTGCCTAAAAAAAAGAGTAGAATTTGGACTAAAAGGAATTTTTTCTTCAATTAAATTATTATTATTATAAATTGAATATTGCCAATTACTAACAGGTTCATCGGCACTAACTCTTAATTCAATAGGATAATATAAATTATTCTCAAACTCTATACCATCTGCAACATTAAATGAATAAGTCCAGTTATTAATAGGACTATGAATTGTAATATTAATAGGTTTAACAATTCTTACATAAACTCCTCCAGTAGAAGTTTGGCTATAATAACCTGTAATAAATTCATTACCTAATAAAGAAGCAATCATAACAATATTAATAAAACCAATTGCTATAAAACTAAATAACAATAAAAAATATATTATTCTTTTCTTATTCATAGATTAAAAAAGAAAAAATAAATATAAAAACCTTCCCTAAAAAACTAAAATTTATAAAATTTAAATAGAAGATTACCTGTATATATTGATTTTTCCATATCTTCTGGTAAATAGAGTTCAATATTATAAACTTCTTGTGAATTACTTAATAAAAAAACTTCACTTTCTCCAAAGACATAATTACTAATATTCCCATTAACAAATGCTTTAACTTTTACAGGAAAATTAAAATCATTATATAAAATAACTTTTTTATTTGAGTTTAACCCAGCAGGTATAATACCAAAATCAACAATACTATCATTAATAACAATACCAATACTTTGATTCACTTCTACTTTTAAATCAATTTTAATTTCTTCAAAATATTTATTTGAATTAACAAATAAATCAATAAAAAACAAAACAATTACAATAAAAAACAAAACATAAAAGATTTTATTGAAGTTAAAACATCTTTTTTTATTCATTTTACATTAACCTTTTTATTTTTTCTTGATAATAAAATTATTACAAATAATAAAATTAAAATTAAAAATCCAACAATTAAACTAATTATCAAAATCCAATTTGTTTCATTTATAAAAAACACTTCTACAATTTCACTAGTTGTTTTATTTGCATAATTAATGTCTATTTGCATTTCAAAAGAATCTCCTTCAATACCATTTGTATCTAAAAAACCAACTAATTGCATTACCTGCCAAGGATTTAAAGAAACAGTTGGAGTTCTAAATTCAATAAAACTAGAATTTAACACACTACCATTAACATAAACACTATTAATTTCATCATTCCA
>Ga0265294_10007210_pt1 | contig 13233 bp, 11 predicted proteins | sample MunlanPumphouse3_FD_192504 | JGI IMG/M metagenome (GOLD analysis project Ga0265294, IMG submission 192504) | Groundwater microbial communities from a municipal landfill in Southern Ontario, Canada - Pumphouse #3 | ecosystem: Environmental > Aquatic > Deep subsurface > Groundwater | place... | reverse complement strand
GCAGATCTATCTCAATCTCAATATCCTCGATTACATCGGCTATTGCAGCCTGCTCATCAAAGCTTGTTGGGCACAAGATACAAAAATCTTTGATTTGGTTTGAATTAACTGAGGTGAATGTACTTCCCTGTTGAGACTCATTCCATTTATTCTCCGAGAATTTGAGTTGCCAAAACAGATATCTATCGTTTATGGAGTGCGGCTGAATAGCGCAAACACCTCTTCCCAGACAAGCTCTACTGGAAGAAATTCCAATACTCCCAACCGGAGCTCTAACTGTAATCAGGATGGCACCTTTCTGGCACTCTTTTGTTATCGACTTAGTCCAAATCCGGAAAACGCTTTTACCATTCTGAATGTCCGCATTTCCTTGAATTAGAGGTATTCCTTTAGAATCAGTATTATAATACTTAGAGTCGGGAGATTGTCCCATTATCACAACCGATACATCTCCCAATCTCTTTGTCTCCCACTCTCCACTGAAACCGGGGAGGCGTCTTTTCCCGGTCAGGAGTTCCTGCATCACCCCTTGCTTGATGAGCTTCTTCTTCTCAATCTGCTTTTCGATAGATGTGATGAGAGAGTCGATGTCATTGATGGGTTCACAAATTCGCTTTTGCTCGGGGAGGGGAGGGCATGGAATCTTGAAGGATGAGATGTTTGTTTTATTGATTATAGGCACTGCTTGTTCACTGGCCATTGATCTGATCAATGGCACATTTAGTAACAGAATATAGTAGAGAAAGTCGCTATCATAAGACGTATTGGGAGTTACTGAGTTTATCTGCTGATTTGTTGAAAGTGGCTTAGCTGCTACGCCAACTTTCCCAATTGTTGAACCAATGCAGGTAATCATAATACTGTCAGTAGGGATTTGAACTGCTTTTGAGAATCCTTTGCATGACAACATTTTCTCGCTTTGTTCGATATACTTCGCTTGACCGAGATCTCCGGGTCCAACAAACAAGAAATCATGGCCATAATTCGACTTATCGTTTGTTGGAGGCGTCCTTCCAGTCAGCATGCGAGATAAATCCCCAAGTGTTTTTATCTCCCAATCCTCTGGAATCACCCCAATCTCAGTCTGCTTGTATCCGGGCTTTATTTCCATGTGAATCCCATCTTCCTGAGGTGCTCTTCCACCTTCTTGCTGAGCTCTGCCACTTCCTGTTCAATCTGGGGCAGGGGTTCGGCATAACGTTCTGCCAGTTCCTGAAGCCGGGAACTGAAGCGATGGGATATCAAGTCGATGCTATCCAGCAGTTCGCTTTGCAGCCTTGCCAGCCAGTTATCTTCCACCAGCAGGGACTTGATCTCTTCCTGGCTCAGCTTGGTGATTTTCTGATTTAACTGCAACTCCAGGGTCTTTTCCAGGTATTTTTGGACGACTTTGAGTTTGGCTTCCTGCTCAAAGAGCACCGTCAGTTCATTGAGGAGGTTCATTTCTTCTGAGCAGTCAGTATCGTGTCTGATCTCTTTGCTGCGAGCAGTAACCAGAGCTTTGGTGATCTTGCTTTTATCGTTCTTCACCTCTGCAAGCAGGTCATCCTCCGGGTTTTGCTCTTCGGCGATCTCATCGATGCGCTGGCTGAGCTCCTCTCTTTGCTCCGCCAGACTGTCGATTTCGTCCTGCAAGTGCCGAAACCACCTTTGCACGATCAGTTCCGGGGCGATCAGTTCAGCAGTCCAGCCATCCACCACCAGGGAGTGAACGTCATCCTGCATGCTCTCTTCCCAGTAGAGCATCAGCAGTTGATAGACGTCATACTTATCGACCAGGGGCAGTTCTGAAAAGCTGGTAAGCAGGGATTCCGAGATCTGGGAGATGATCAGCTTGGGTTTGTCCCCCGGCTGGATCTCTTTGAGGAACTCAGCAGTTTTGGCTTTCCAGGCCTCAAAATGGCTCATTACGCTGCGTTTGAAGGCTTCAAACTCATTATCCTCCAGGATGGCTTTGCGCAGCTCTGATGGCTCTATATTGAGCTTCATATAGCCATCTCTGCCATAGCAGGAAAATAGCTTGGCTTTGAGGGACGGCATAACGCTCCAGAAATCCTCCAGGGCATGCACATCCCGGCTGGGAATGCCACCCATCAGATGGGCTTCGATATCCTGCAGCTCTTCCGGCTCGCTGTTGTCTATATAGCGGGGGATATTGAGGTTATAGTCGTTTTTCTCGATCTCGCTGTAGGGCACCAAACGGGAATACTTCTCCAGCTCGAGTTCCCGGCTGAAGACGTCCACGATCTTGTGGATATCCTGTTCCCGCAGGCGGTTTTTGTTACCGTCTTTGATATAGCCCTTAGAGGCATCGATGATGAAGATGGCTTTGCGGCTCGCGGCATTTTCCTTATCGATCACAATAATGCAGGCAGGGATGCCGGTGCCGTAGAAGAGATTGGCAGGCAGACCGATGATGCCTTTGATGTAGCCGCGTTTGATGATGTTCTTGCGGATCTCGGCTTCGGCATTGCCCCGGAAGAGGACACCATGGGGCAGGATGATGGCACCCTTGCCGGTACTTTTCAGGCTCTTGATCAGATGCAGCAGAAAGACGTAATCGCCATTTTTGGCTGGAGGGATGCCAAAGCCATCGAAGCGCTTGAATTCGTCATTCTCGGGGGTCATTCCGTTGCGCCAGTTCTTTTCCGAAAAGGGGGGATTGGAGACGGCGAAGTCAAAGGCTCTTAGGCTGCCGTCGGAGTTCTTGAAATATGGTGCAGCGAGGGTATTGTCGTTGTGGATCACCGCGGTGGGGATATTGTGCAGGATCATGTTCATCTTGGCAAGGCCGCTCATGGAGTTGTCGATCTCCTGGCCAAAGACGCTGAGTTCCACTTCAGCTTCCGAAGCGGCTTTGATGAGCAGCGAACCGGAGCCGCAGGTGGGGTCGTAAACTGTCTGGCTGGCACTTTTGGCTTTGCTGACTCCAATCACCTTGCTCATCACCCGGGAAACCTCTGCCGGGGTGTAGAACTGGCCTTTGCTCTTGCCGGACTGGACGGCAAAGTTCTTCATCAGATATTCATAGGCATCACCCAGCAGATCGTCACCCTCGGCACGATTCTTGCTGAAGTCCAATTCCGGTTTATCGAAGATTGCCAGCAGCTTGGAGAGGCGGTCCACCATGGCTTTACCGCTACCGAGTTTTTCCGTGTTGTTGAAGTCTGTAACGTCGATCACACCCTTGAGGCCATTAGCTTCAGCCAAGCGACTGATGATCTTGTTGATCTGGTCACCGATCTCTGTCTTGCCCTTCCAGAAAAGCATATCCTCAAAGCTGCCGCCTCTGCCGAGCTCAGAGCCCTTGGGGATCACGATCACCGGATCGGGGTCTTTGCCATATTTATCCGATACATATTTCACGAAGAGGAGGACCAACACGTAATCCTTGTATTGAGAGGCATCCATACCTCCGCGAAGCTGGTCGCATGCCTGCCAGATCGAGCTGTAAAGCTCACTTTTCTTTAGTGCCATTTCATCCTCTTCAAGATATTGGTAGTTATAAATTCTATCATTTTCCCCATGGTGTGCAATCCGTTAACTCAAGGCATCCCTAATGCTATTGCTGGAGAGATTTTCTATCCCTCCATCGAGAATAACGACCCTTCTGTTTTGCCAATATCCTTGATCAGCAAGAATTCTTCCCATTGCGAATCTGGCGTTACTGATCAAGGCATCTTCATCAAGTGTTACAACTATCATACGGTTAGTCGGATTCAAGCCAAACCAAGAGCTGAGAGCATTGTTAATGCCCTTATCTCCAAATCCATATCCTACAACGATCAGTTTGGATATCTCTGTTGCTAATTTGACTCTAAAGTACCCATATAAATCTGCATGAATAGGTTTGGAATAATCAAGCATCTTAACGGTTTTACCGGATAACACACTCGGAACAAAGTTGTCAGAAAATCCGTTACTTCCGGGATCATTAATGTATCTGGGATCGCTGACTTTAATCATGCTTTGATTGTGATAAAACCTATCAATCGATCCATGCAGTTTTACTAGCCGAACCTTGTTTGGCGAGTGCCAAAACTTGTTGAAGTCGAAATAGTCTAACTTATCTTGATTGGGATAAAAGCCATCAGCATAAGTGATACCTTTGGTAACAAGATAGTCCTCCATCAACAAATCATGATTCAAGGTGAACAAATCAATCTGATCACTCATCAATAAATCTGGAATCACGTTCATCAATAGCTCTGATTTACTCAAGACAACATCGTGATTGTGATGTAAGAAGTATTGCAGCATGCAGTCGATGAGTATTATTGAATACTCTAATAATCGCTTTACGCTGACTTGGTTGTTAAACGCAAAGTATCTTATCTCTTTGAGGATAGTCCTGCTCAGAGCAGGATTTTCATACTCGCCGGTCAAACTTAGATGATACTGCTTGATGAAATCAGCTATATCTTCGTAGTTTGGTTCTGGGATTCGGTTTACAGTGGATTCATGGCCTAGGATACCTTGCACAAGCTTAATAAAATCGACTGCGATCTTAGTAGATATCTCTCCGATCTGATGTATTCTTACCGGTAAACCAACATGGTAACATTGGTCGGTGTGAAGAGATGCAAACTGGTCTGATGTTAGAATCCTTTCGGTAAGTTCACTTACACCAGGTAATCCAAATGGTTTTGATAGCCCTGAACCTAATAGGTATGCTACTTCATGATTCAACGCTCAATCTCCTTGCTCTGTTGATCCGAAACTAAGCTATCAATCAGTTCCATATCATTTTCTGAAGGAAATCCCGTTATCTGAATATCCCCATTTTCAAGAATGTGCAGCTCAATATCTTGAGGTAATTGATCCGATAAGCATACTGAGGGTCGATTCAAACAACTGAAATGCTTCTTTTCCTGTTTAGCGTTCAGAACTATATGATCAGCCAAGCGTATAACTGATGGATATTCTTTTAATTGCGGCATCGTGAACGCTGTGAAGATTAGAATTGTCAGACTAGTGTTCTTTTTTAACATAGTCATCAATTCATTCAGGGCCTCTGCCTGCTCCAATGGTTCTCCACCGCTGACCGAAACACCCTCAATCCCAGAAGTGCTCACGATCTTATCATAGATGTCTTCGATAGACATCTCATAACCGCCAGCAGCATCCTGAGCTTCTGGATTGTAGCAATCAGGGCACTTCCTGCTGCACCCCTGAAGCCAGACACCGAAACGCTTTCCGGGTCCGTTAACCTCGGTTATTGGGATTAGAGAGTGGATTCTCATAATCATGTGGTTGTTGTCAGCACTTCCTGGCTTTCTTTTTCTTCATCATAGATCTCAGGCTTCAGTTCTCGCTTGATCCTGTTACCAAGCAGTTGCTCCAGTTCATCGGCAAGAATGATGCACTTCTTTCCAGTAAAACCATCCATATCAACTTTGAGAGTACCGTCAGGGTTTATGGTTATAGTGATGTTTTGTTTCTCCATGTTTCCTCACACGATCCTGGAGAGTTTGATCACAATGCTGTCATTATTCTCGCTTTCGTTCACGAGGAAGAACCCTTGCTCTGATAGCTTTTTCTTGACCACGCTTCTTGCATATTCCCGTTTGATCCTGTTCTCAATCTTGATCACTTCGGCTTCGATGGCTTTGTTGTTTATCCCGTATATGCCGCTGCCAACTATCGAGAAATCGCCGTCTGTGCCAAGAAAGAACCCGACTTCTCTTCCGTTAACTGGGTCAACACCCAAGAAATCTACAGGTCTGGTTTCATAGCCGTTGGATATGGTTAAAGAAGCCCCCTCTCTAATATTGAAACCTAGGGCCTTTAGAGCAGTGATCAAGTGTGCACGATTCTTGATTCTTGTTTTGATGTATGTCAGGTTGGACACATAGCCTCCCTTTAAACTAATACTTCGGGATCAGATGAATCACCCAGAACTAAAGCTTCACTCGCTCGTCGAGCCCTATCCTTCGCCCAAAGTCTCAGTTCATCAACCCTTTCTTTCATGAATTTTGAAAGTGGAACAGTGTTTGACATTGCTTCCAGAATATCCTTTGTTGTGAACTCATCGTCTCTTTCGAATGCGCTGTACATAGCATCTATCACAGATTGTTCTATTTCAGCACCAGTAAAACCTGAGCTCGATTCCACCAAACTAACTAGATTAAAATCTTGAGGATTTCGATCCGTTTTTGTTATATGGATTTTAATGATCTCTCTCAACTCTGATTTGTTCGGCAAGTCCACGAAGAATATCTCATCAAAACGTCCTTTCCTTAACATTTCTGGTGGTAAATTGGAGACATCATTGGCAGTCGCAACAACAAACACAGGCTTCTCTTTTTCCTGAAGCCATGTTAGAAACGTACCAAAGACTCTGGATGATGTTCCCGAATCTCCTTGTGGACCTCCCAATCCACTGAACGCCTTGTCTAGTTCATCCATCCACAGAATACATGGAGAGATCGCTTCAGCATACTGCAAAGATTCTCGAATCTTGTTTTCTGATTCTCCAACCAGAGATCCAAACACTTTACCGATATCAAGCCTGAGAAGGGGTAGATGCCAAAGAGAAGATACTGCTTTTGCTGTAAGACTCTTTCCAGTACCCTGTACGCCAAGAATCAAAAGACCTTTGGGGCTGGAAGTCCATAGTCTCTGGCTTTGATGGTAAATGCGCTTCTTCTTTGCTTCAACCATTTCTTTAGATTATCCAACCCACCGACTTGATCTATTGTTTCTTTGCTGTGATAATAGTCTAAAACGCCTGACTGCTGTATGATGTTCCTCTTTTCTTCGATTATCAGATCTATGCAGGACTCATCAATTCGTCTAAGTTTGTAAACTGATTTGGATAAAACACGTAGTATCTGCCTTTCCGATAAACCAAGACAAGCCAGGCATATCCTCTCGACTATAAGATCGCTGAGTTCGTTTCTTAAGTTGTTTCTTGTCAGAAATCCGTTTATCAGTGTAGAGATTGCTTCATATTCCGGCAGTGAGTCGTAAATCACGAGAAAGTCTTTTTTGATATCTTCATGAAGCTTCAATATTGGAGCCGTTATAACAACGAGTTTCTCCTGGTTTTTCCACTCTTCCGGCAAATTCCTTAAGTATCTGCGAAACTTGTGTCCCAGTGCTCCTTGATCGTTGAGAAAAGTATGGGCATCCTGGAGCACAAAAATGCTTCTGCCATCAGTAGTGTTGGCCATAAGGAATGATAATGGATCCTTGTCATCCCTCGCGAAATTCCAGACTATCAGCTGAGAGTTCGTTTCCTTGCAGATAGACAAGATATCTTTAACCAATCGTACTTCTTCTTGGGTGCAAATGTAAACAAGGCTATACCGTGCTTTTAGGGCTGATTTTAGCTCATCAACAATATTCATACGTTACCTCTTAATGGTGATTGCGGTCGAGTCGGGTTTATTACTTTTATCAATTGCTATATGTGTACTTTCTGCTTGAGCCTTCCTGATGTATGCTCGGCATATATGTGTATAGAAGCTAAGATTGTCCGTTCTTTCAATGGACGTTAGCAAGTTTTCCATGATTTGGAGGCTGGCATCGATTGATTCCGTTGCTATTGATACTGTTATCTCCAGTAAAAATTCATGAATTTTTTTCCGATTCAGGATATCTTCTTTTATCTGGTCACCTTCTCGCATCACGCCCTTATGTTTAAGCATCGTGATGTCAACATATTCCCTATCAACAATAGCACAGAGCATATTGATGGAGCTATCACAGATTTTATTGTTCAGGCATTCAACAATGGCAGATGGCCTTTTAGAAACGACCTCTTTGGGGACTAAATCTATCAGCCTACCATCATTTGACCAATACATACAATCAAGGGCAGATTGCTGGCACTCTGAAAGGCCAGAGTCAAATGAAAGCTTAACTGCCGTATATATCCCTTGTTGCAAGCTTCCATTAGGGTTGACACTCAGAAGTGTGTAGGCCATTTCATTCGCAGAGATTAGCAGTTGCTTCTGTTTAAAAGCAACCGCCTTGGCTTTCATGATGAGATTTGGATCAGACATTTTAGCGATTTGCGTCTCTAATGAATGATTAATTCGCGATGTTTCACTCGGTGGATCAAGAACTATCTTATTCTCTAAGCTTATCTTCCTAAGGTCGATTGGACGCTTACCATTCAGCTGCCCTTTGTAATACTGATCCATTTCTGAGTTGCTCATCCACATCACACCTTGTGATTGGGGATCTTTACTCGCTGGATAATAATCATAACGTGAGACTTCTCCATTCTTCCATAAGCCGTATATGTCATGGTCAGTTAGACTGCAAACAATTGACTTGTCAATTAAGCGAGACTTTTCATACTCTTCCTCTTTGAGAAGCGTAGCGACCTGGATTTGCGTTTGGGCTTTCATTTTAAGAGCTAGGTATTTGTTTTCTATTTCGGAGAGCTCTGATTGGGATGATTTTGTGGTTACCCGACAATTGGACAGCTGTTTGTTAAGCTCATCTCTATTAATCAGATAGGCAATTGCAAACAACTCCTTCTTCTTTGTGGCTAACGCCAGACTCCAAACACTTTCAAATGAACTGACTATTGATTTTAACCCAAGCTTTTTTGCGTCATGAACAATAGGAATGTACTTATCAAGATCAGCAAAGAGATAACTTGGCTTTTGGGGATCACTAATCCTCAGAAATCCATAGCCAATAAGAAGCACATACAATCTTTGGGCATAGTTACACAGACTTAGAAAGTAATCAAGATGTACTCTGAATATGATGCTCCAATAAGGCTTGAAGACGCTGAAGAAATGTTCTAGTGATGCGTTGCTTTGTGCAGATAACAATATAGCCAAAGGACTGAGCTGTATATGATGTTCAATGGTAACACCCTGGCGTTTGGCTTCATTTAGCTCACCGATAATGAGTCTTCTGTGGTGCGTGTCTTTGACAACGGTGTATATCTTTTCAATGAAGATGCGGGATTGCATATGGATTGCAGATGATACCATACTTTTAACGATAAATGGGTTCAGTGTTTGACTTTTATAGCCTTGATACAAGTATGCTTCTATCAGTTGTTTGGCAGCATTAATGCGCTGCAGCTTCACAATTATACTAATCATTGTCTTTTCACTTACATTACTCCTGAGTGCTATCCCTAGTTTGACAGCGTCGTTACCTGCGCCGTGAAGAATAGCTTTTTCGATACTGCTCTTATCAACCTTATTAAGTGAATAAATAGACGTCAATGCTTCAATGCTTCCACGGTTTGCAAGTTTATCAATGATTGATTCAACACCGTGGGCACTGAACAATTCGATCAGCTTATTGTCTCTATCTTCAATCTCAACAAGTGCATTAACAATACTTAGTTTCTGATACTTATTTGATTTCAGCACAAGCTCGTATAACTGTTCTATGGAGTTTCTAGATTTTAACTTATTAATTATCCTGTCGTGATAAGGTACAAGGAACCAACCTTCTTGGGGAATGTATCTGGATAAAAACAGATGTACAAGTGCATCTGGACAATCCGTCTCAATACATATGTCGAGTAAAATCAAATACCATATTGAGCGCATTAAAACTAATCCACATATAACTAATGGTATCCCAAATACTACAAAAATAACCCATGCAGAGATTGCTTCTTCCCGTCGTCGATATCGGTCTGCATCCACCCATATAGTCTCACCCGTGTCAGATAGGGAGCTTACCCAGCGAATATCTTCTTCTTTAATCTGAGGGTTGGTAACATCTATGAGATCACCAACCCAATACCATAACACTATGATAATCAATCCAAGTAATAGTATGGCGAGAACTCTTCTAATCACGACAGCCTCGCAATTATCTTGTTATTTACCAACATTTGATTACTCTTTAAATCATATACGTTAACTCTTAACATCCTGCTTTCATCCACGGAAAACAATATCTCCAGTCTATTCTCACCCTTGATTGATGGAGGGTCTATCCTAATGAAGTCTTGATGGTTAGGATTTAGAGCTACTTTTCTCATGATTACCGAGTCGCTTGATCTGTCAATTATTAAGTTATCATTCTCATCGTAGTAGATACTGTCTGGTTTGCTATCCGAAATTCTGGCCTCGGCTATCTCGAAAACACACAGACTTGCTTTTGTTTGCCCACTATATGGAAGGGCAACAATTAGCCTCTTAGCGTTTATGGCTGGAAACTGGGTACCGACAGGGATTATTGTTTCATAAGCGAGCAAGTTTCGCTTTGTGTCCAGGTACTGCAAAGCATAACGGTGATGAAGAAAATCCTCCACGACTTTATCGTTCAAGAAATTTGCTGCTCCTCTAACAATTGCCCCAAATGGATCACAGGCTTGTACTCTACCTGGAAAATTGGTTTCCATTATCTCCTGGAATTGAGATAGTTGAGAAGATCCGCCCACCAGAAGCACTTCGGCAATATCTCTCTTCCTGACACCATTTTCATAAGCCAAGTCTATGGCATTATCTAAGCAATTCTGAATTATGGCGCTAAATCCATTCCTATTTAGTACTTCCGAAAGCTGAGTATTATTATATACCCCTTTTAGAGTGAAATCTCCCTCCGGATCGTAGTACGAAATCTCACAGTGGTCGCTGGCACCTATCTCAATCTTCAATTCCTCTATGTTCTTTTTGAGGCTTTCCATCGAAAAGTACTTTGAAAGATTCTGCGTCATGCCATTTTTTCCGATGAAGTCTTCTAATAGCCAATCGTCGATATCCGAACCGCCAAAATTCGTCCCGGATTTACCCAATACTCTCACTGCGAACCCGTTCTCCCTGCGCGTAAGCTTGACTATTGAAACATCAATTGTACCCCCACCAAAGTCGATAATCATATAAGGTTTTTCATTCGATAAAGCAATTTCGTAGCCTAGTGCGGCAGCAGTAGATTCGTCCAGTACATGATACTTTGAGATCCTTGCTTTCTCACAGACTTCATCGATTATCGCTCTGTATGTATCAAAACTATCTACTGGGACAGTAAAGACCATGTTGCCAAACTCGCTTTGTGAAAACCGATAACGAATAGCATTGATCAGATAATCGAGGAAATCTTTAGTAGCCTGATTGTATGTGATGTCTTTTCCAAGAATCTTCCTATACCGCGCTGAAGTGGCCAATCTCTTCATTCTTCTGATGATGCTATGTTCAGGAAGCTTTGCTGTCTCTACCCCTATACATCTTTGTTCTTTCCCCTTTTCTGAATAATATCCAATTGCAGAGGGAATCAAATCAATATCTGATACTTTCCTGCTAATGCTCGGCAAAGACATGACTGTTGGAATATCCTCGAAGGTGGCAACGAGAGTGTTCGTTGTGCCAAAGTCTATTGCGATGTTGATTTTTTTGATTTCCATGCTATCCTAAGCTCTCGTAGAGTGCATTTTACGAAATATCAGCGGGCATTAGTGAATCGCGGCTATTCAATTGTGAAGACCATTATGGATGCCAATTTCAGACTGGTGAATCAACTCCACAGATTCAATACCGTTAGTCCGAATTCTATCAGAACTAATCCGATAACTTAGTAACTCACGATTGACGTTTTGATTTTGAGCCACTCTTTACCTCGATTGCTCCGCCTCGCCTCATCCACACATCAACTTCGTCTGTCTTAAACTTCCAAAGTTTGCCTAGTCTGTGGGCTGGCATGCCTTTTTCTTTTACCCATTTATACACAGAGTCCTTGGTGATGCCCAAGTATTTGCTTATCTCCATAACGGAAAGCCATCTGTCATCCACAGTCAACTCCTTGAACTATCTGTCAATTATGCCATAAGCCGTACTCTGTGTCCGTAGAAATAACATGTACCAGCCTCTGACAAACACTGCGAATCACATTAATAAAAGGGATCAGATTATGTCAAAGCATTTATTAGAATACGTATCTGGTAGAGCTCAACAATCAGGATAGACTTACATTGCAGTTCAACCCCCTCAAAAGTGGAATGAACAGGGTTTTGTTGCCGGCAGTATCATTAACGCCCAAGGGCTTCTCCCACGCCTCGAAAGGCACGATACGGGTTATATCATCACCTTGGAACTCACTGAGCAGATCAGCTTGGTTTTGATAGATTTCTTTCCCTTTATCTTGCATGTCTTCTGCGTTCAGAAAGCCCAGATAAAGAAGAACCACTGGTACCCCCAAGCTGGCCAGTTTCCAGGCCCAGGCAAAGCGGTTGCTCAGTTGATAATAACTGTCCCTTTGTATTCCCCAAGTTAGTTTTGTGATTTTATCAAGGGCGTCACAAGCTTGCTCAATTGCACCTTTGATTTTTTCATGATTCTTGATATTGGTTCTACTGTCGTTCGTTTTGCCGGCGGGTGAGTTCTCTCCATTGTAAGCTTTAGCTTCGACCAGCAAGAGCCCCCTGCAATTATCGATGTTGCAGGTACTGATCAAGTCCCAGGTGGGTGTACTAGTGCCTCTGTTGCCAGCTTCCAGCCACCAGTTCCATAGATCCAGCTGTTTTTCTTCAGTAAGAACTTTCCCGATGGTTTCGTCAATCAAGTTTGTCAACATCTGCTCGGAGGGCTGGCAAAACCCCTGAGGCAGATAGTTATCTTTCTGCGGATCGAAGGATATGGCTACGTTGGGATGTTTGCAGAGCGTGTTTAGCCTCTCATACAGCCTCGCCTTTCCCAAATGGGTCATCAGTAGGCAACGATAGCGGCTACCAAAGAAGTCTCTGTCGTTAAAACAGATGTTGTTCTTGGCTTGGTTTGTGGATTTTGTCATTTTTTCTCCTTGGAAATATACTCCATTACTATCTGAATTCAATGGTGATGTTCCCCGTCTCGTTAACTTGTTCTCGATTATAGATGCATCTCAGATTGCCTTCGATCTCTCTGGCTATTGGAACCGGCATGCCCTTAGGGATCAAAGCATAATTATGTCTGGATGGTCTTTCTTCTTTGAAAGTATTGATCAAGATATCGCCTATCTCTAAAGCCGAGGAGCAGACGTAATCCTCGCTGGAAAGGCAGGAGAAATCTATGCTCATCAAGACTGCTTCACGGAGGGTCTTTGCCCCAGCCGGGATCAACCCACAGAGCTCCCTGATCTTCTCATCCGGCACATTCATTGTGTTCAGGACAGCGGAATAGATGCTTCTTTGCGTCCAGGATTCATACTCAGTAAAGTGAACAAGATCATAATCGAGAAGTTGCTGGCGAAGATGCTCCAACACATCTGCAGACTTATGATCCATCAAAGAGACCGTTATGTGCCTGCTACGGGGCTTGAATTTGATCC
>Ga0265294_10007209_pt1 | contig 13234 bp, 6 predicted proteins | sample MunlanPumphouse3_FD_192504 | JGI IMG/M metagenome (GOLD analysis project Ga0265294, IMG submission 192504) | Groundwater microbial communities from a municipal landfill in Southern Ontario, Canada - Pumphouse #3 | ecosystem: Environmental > Aquatic > Deep subsurface > Groundwater | place... | reverse complement strand
CGTACTTGGGGTCGTCCAGTTCGGATGGATGGATCACCGCACACACCACCCCCATCGCGTCGGCCAGCGCGCGCGCTTCGGCAAACTCCTTGCGCGGCAGGCTGGGCGTGTCGGCAATCACCGCCAGCACCTGCTCAGCTCCCAGCACATCCCGCGCGACGCGCAGCAGCAGTGTGCTGTCCACACCACCGGAAAAACCGATCGCCACACGCCCGTAACGCCTTAGGGCTTCATGCAGCCGTCGTTCCTTGTCCGCCAAATCTGCTTCGTTCATGGCCGCCGTTTCTGGTTTCTGGTTTCGGGTTTCAGGTTTCAGGTTTCGGGGTTGGGATGGGTTACAGAATCCGGTTGTCGATCAGCCGCGTCCGTCCGCACTGCGCCGCGATCAGCGCCACGTTCCCGCGCCGCGCTTCCGCCACAGGCTCCAAACTCTCGGCGTCCACGATCTCGGCATAATCGAGCTGCAGCGCATGCGCGTCGATCACCTCCGCCATGCGCGCGCGCACGGCCGCCGCCGCAGCGCCGCCCTCCGCCACACACGCGGCCGCCGCTTGCAGGGCACGGCTCAGACCGAGCGCGCGCCGCCGTTCGACCACCGAGAGATAGACATTGCGCGAGCTCATGGCCAATCCGTCTGGCTCGCGCACGATCGGCGCCACCACGATCTCGACGGGAAAGTTGAGATCGCGCACCATGCGCCGGATGACCGCGGCCTGCTGATAGTCCTTCTGACCGAATACCGCCACGTGCGGCAGGGTCAGATTGAACAGCTTGGCCACCACCGTGCAGACGCCCCGAAAATGTCCTGGACGCCGCGCCCCACACAGGCCGGCCGACAGCCGTTCCTCCGTGATGAACACGCTGGCATCCGGCGCATACATCGTCGCCACGGGCGGCAGAAAGACCGCGCTCGCCCCCGCCTGTTCGCATCGAGCGAGATCGCGTGCCTCATCGCGCGGATACTTCTCAAAATCCTCGTTCGGCCCGAACTGGACCGGATTCACAAAGAGGCTGACCACCACCGCATCGGCGTGTCTGCGCGCTTGCTCAATCAGCGAGAGGTGCCCGTCATGCAGATACCCCATCGTCGGCACCAGCCCGATGCGGGCACCCTCCAAGCGCCGGGCCGACGCCCAGGCCTGCATCTCGCCTGCTTGTGTGATCTGCGTCATACGCATGGCCTTTCCGCTTTCGTTCAAGACGCCCAGGCGGCAACCACCGCCTGCGCCAGCGCCTCGATCTCCTGCGCGCTGTGCGCGGCGGAGATGAAGCCCAGTTCGAATTGCGACGGCGGCAGATAGAACCCGCTGTTCAACACCGAGTGGAAGAGCCGCGCGTAGGCCGCAGTATCGCTCTGCTTCGCCGAGGCCAGATCGCGCACAGGTGCCGGCGTGCAGAACAGGGTGAAGACGCCCTGAAACTGCGCGCAGTGTAACGGGAGCCCACGTGCGGCAGCCGCCGTGTTGACGGTATCCGCCAATCGCCGCCCCAATTCTGCCATGCGCGGATAGGGATTCTCCCGCTCTAAAACGGCCAAGGTCTTCAGGCCGGCTGCAACGGCCAGCGGGTTGCCCGACAGCGTGCCGGCCTGGTAGATCTTGCCGGCCGGTGCCAGCTCGTCCATGAACACCGCGGCCCCGCCGACCGCTGCCAGCGGCAGGCCGCCGCCGATGACTTTGCCCAACGTGATCAGATCCGGCTTCACGCCGATCATCGACGCGTACGACGAAAGGGCGAAACGGAAGCCGCAAATGACCTCGTCGAAGATCAGCAGCGCCCCGCAGCGGTCCGCAGCGTGACGCAGCTTGACCAGAAAATCGGGTTCCGGCAGGACGAGGCCCATGTTGCCGGCAACCGGCTCCACAATGATCGCCGCCACCTCCGACCCTTTTTCGCGAATCAGCGCCTTCACCGCATCGATGTCGTTGTACGGCGCGACGAACGTGTCGCTGGCGACATGCCGGGAGATCCCCAGAGAGCTGACGGTGCCGCCGGTCAACAGGCCGCTCCCCGCCGAAACCAGCACGCTGTCGCTATGGCCGTGATAGCAGCCGTCGAATTTGATGATGCGCTTGCGCCCGGTCACCCCGCGCGCGATGCGCAGCGCGGTCATGACCGCCTCGGTTCCGGAGTTGACCAGCCGCACCCGTTCCAGACACGGCACCCGTTCGCTCAGCCGCTCGGCGAAGAGCACCTCATCCGGCGTGTTGATGCCGAAGGTCGTGCCCAGGGCCGCGCGCGCCTGGATCGCCCCGACGACTTCGTCGTGCGCATGCCCGAGGATCATCGCGCCCCACGAGCAGCAGAAATCCACCAGCGTCCGCCCGTCCGCCGTCTGAATGTGCGAGCCCTTGCCGGACTCGACATACAGCGGCGTGCCGCCGACACCGTTAAAGGCGCGCACCGGACTGTTGACCCCGCCCGGGATCACCCGGCACGCGCGCGCAAACAACGCATCATGATTGAGCATAGCATCATCCCTTATGCGACCTCGATCTGCGCCTTTTCGCGCAGCTCGTTCACATAGGCGGTCACCCGTTCGCCGCGGCGCGCGTGGCGCAGCAGATCGCGGATTTTGTCGTGAACCTGGGCGAAATCGACCTCCCCTGCAGGCTCATGATCGGTCTTGAAGATGATGTGGTAGCCGAACTGCGTTTCAATGATGTCGCTCACATCGCCGACTTTCATCGAAAACGCGGCCGCGTCGAATTCGGGCACCATCATGCCGCGGCTGAACCAGCCGAGGCTGCCGCCCTCTTTGCCGCTGGGGCACATGGAGTGCGCGGCGGCCTCGTCGGCGAAGCTCTTGCCCTCCAGCACGCGCTCGCGGATCGTGCCGATCTTGGCCTTGGCCTCGTCCTTGGAGGTCTGCGTGTCGCCGTCCGGAGAAATGAGAATGTGCTGCGCCAGCACGCGCTCGCCCTTGGCAAACTCGTCCTGATGCCCGTTGAAATAGGCTTCGATCTCGGCTTCGGTCGGATCGGGTTCGCCCGCCACCGCCTTTTCAATCAACTTGTCCACGCGACGCCCGCGCCGGAGCTGTTCGCGAAACGCATCCTCGGAGGTGTTCTGCTGCTGCAACGCCTGGCGGAAGGCCTCTTCACCGCCGACCTGTTCGACGATCTTCGCGACCTGTTCGTCCAGTTCGGCGTCGGAGACCGGAAGGTCAAGTTTGGCGGCTTCATCCATCAACAGTTTGGTGCCGATGGCCTGTTCAGTTGCCTTCTGCACCAGCGCCGGAAGCTGCGCCTTGATCTGATCCTGCGACATGCCGTGCTCGGCGTAGAAACGGACCAGCCGCTCCAGCTCAAATTGAATCGCGTCCTGCGGAATCACCTGCCCGTTCACTTTGACTGTCTTCTGCATCGTATCCTTTCAAGAAGTGGCGTGCGCGCCGCTCCGTTATTTTTTTGCCTCTTTGGTCCAAGAATCTTTGAGCGTCGCCGTGCGGTTGAAAACCGGCTTGCCCGGCCGCGAGTCCACGGTGTCCGCACAGAAATACCCGATCCGCTCGAACTGAAAGCGTTCTCCCGGCTGAGCCTGAGCCAAGGCCGGCTCGACCCACGCGGTGACAGTTTTGAGCGATTCGGGATTCAGGAATTCGGTGAAGTCGCGCGAGCCGTCCGCCAACGGATCAGGCACGGTAAAGAGTCGGTCATAGAGGCGCACCTCGAGCGGCGCCGCGTGCGCGGCCGACACCCAGTGAATGGTTCCCTTGATTTTGCGGCCGTCGGCGGCGTTGCCGCCTTTGGACGCCGGATCATAGGTGCCGTGAATCTCGGTCACAACGCCGGCGGCGTCTTTGACGACGTGCGTGCAGGTGAAGAGGCACGCGGCGCGCAGCCGGACCTCCTGCCCGGGTGTCATGCGGAAAAACTTTTTCGCCGGCACCTCCATGAAATCCTCGCGCTCGATATAGACCTCGCGGCTGAACGGCACCTGGCGCGTGCCGGCCGCCGGATCTTCGGGGTTATTCAGCGCCTCGGCATACTCGACCTGCCCCTCGGGATAATTGTCGATCACGACCTTGATCGGATCAAGCACCGCCATACGCCGCAGCGCGCGCTTGTTGAGATCGTCCCGCACGCAGTATTCCAGCAGCGCCGCGTCGGTCTCGCTCTCGTACTTCGACACGCCCACGCGCTCGCAAAAGTCGCGGATTGCCTCCGGCGTGTAGCCACGGCGCCGCAGTCCGCACACGGTCGGCATGCGCGGGTCGTCCCAGCCGGTTACCCGTTGTTCCTGCACAAGCTGCAGCAGCTTGCGCTTGCTCATCACCGTGTAGGTGAGATTCAGGCGCGCGAACTCGCGCTGCTGCGGGCGGATCTTGACGCCGTTGCGCACGACCAGCATGCCCATCTCGTCCATGCGGTCGATCACCCAATCGTAAAGCGGCCGGTGCACCTCGAACTCCAAGGTGCACATCGAGTGGGTCACCCCTTCGAGCGCGTCTTCGATCGGATGTGCGAAATCATACATCGGATAGATGCACCAGGTGTCGCCCGCATGATAGTGCGGCACATGCAGGATGCGGTAGAGCACCGGATCACGAAAATGAATGTTGGGCGAGGCCATGTCGATCTTGGCCCGCAGGCAGAGCGAACCGTCCGGGAACTCCCCGGCCCGCATGCGGCGGAAGAGCGCGAGATTCTCCTCGGCGGAGCGGTTGCGCGTCGGGCTTTCCTTGCCCGGAGCGGTCGGGATGCCGCGGTACTCCTTCCACTGCTCCTGAGTGAGCCCGCAGACGTACGCATGCCCGTTACGGACCAGATTTTCGGCGATTTCGTACATCGTGTCGAACCGGTCGGCCGCGCAATAAAACCCGTCCCCCCAGTCAAATCCGAGCCAGCGGATATCCTTCTTGATGTTCTCGGCGTATTCGTCGGATTCCTTGGATGGATTCGTGTCGTCCATACGCAGATGGCACTGCCCGCCGAACTCTTGCGCCATGCCGAAATCAATGCAGATCGCCTTGGCATGGCCGATATGGATGTAGCCGTTGGGTTCCGGCGGGAAACGCGTCACCACGCATCCGCCCGTCCGTCCAGCCGCCACATCCTCAGCAATCCACTGCTTGAGGAAGTGCCGGCTGGTATCCGATTCCACTGTCTGTTTCTCGTCGCTCATGATTGTTCCGGTCTCTGTTGAATGCGTTCCGTAAAAAATTAAGGTTTCCACACGCGCACGCGCAGGCCTTTCTGGCGGCCCCACTGCTGAGCCTCACCATGCGAAGGGAACCAGAGATCGAGCCGGTTACCTTTGATCGCACCGCCGCGATCCTCCACGCGCCCAAAACCGTAACCGGGCACCTCCACGATGGTCCCGAACGGCAGCACCGCGGTGTCGGCGGCGAGGGTGCCCCGCCGCGCGCGCGTGCCGCTGGCCGTGATTCCGACCTCCTTCGGCTTGCCCTTGTTAGGCCCGCTGCTGATCACCGGCGCGCCCAACCCGAACCAGCTCCGCTCCCAACTGCAGCAAATTCCGCAATTGCAGTAGCCGGTCACCTCCAGCGTCATCACCAACGGCGCGCGTCCGCCCGGCGGCCGGATGCGATCGGTCATGCAGCCAGCCCACCAGACCAGGAGCGGCAGGCAAAGTCCGGCCAAGGCGGCCGGAATGCGATCGATCCAGGCATGCCGTGCCCGTCTGTGAGGAAGCGTGGACATGTGGTTGGTAGCTTAGCAGAACCCCCACCGTCCCGCAATGCCGGGGAAGGAGAAGGAGTAATCGGTTGGTGGCCGGGGGGCGGGAGGAAGGAGAAAGGGGGCGGGAGGAAGGAGGAAGGAGTTCGGCGATGGAGCCAATGGGTTACAACGGGATCTCCACCCTTCCGTCGCGCAGGCGTGCATCGTGCGCAAAAATCAGCAGCCGCCAGCGGGCGGGTTGATCCGGCACGGTGAACGAAAAGCGGGCAGTTCCATCGCTGTCACACACCCCATGCGGAAGGAAAAGGCCGGGCGCCCGCATCGCGGCCTCTGCTGGCGCGCTGACCGTGCCTGCGGCACCGGTTTCGTGAATCTGCGGAACCGACGCGGCGGTGCGGTCTGGGCTAGACGGCGCGTCGGCGTTTTGCAGGCGCATGCCGCATGCGCGCCACGTGCGGTAGCGCCAGGCGTCCGGTTCGCGTTGATGGCGCCAACCGCCACACAGCAGCGCCAACGCGACGCCGTGGTTCTGAAACTGAAAGCCGCCGTGCAGCGTGCTTGCGCCGGCCTGGCCCCCGAGACCCGCGCCCCGCCACGCCGGCACGTCGGCGGCGTCATCCGTCGTCAGCAGTGCGAGCAACTCGGCCACACATCCGGCGCCGTCCGGATCCGTCACCTTGACCGTGCAGGCGATCCGGTCGCTCGGACGCATCGTCGGCGGCACCCCATCCACGGTCACCGTCAGGTTTTGATCACGGCGCACGACCTCCACCCACCGCTCACACGCATAAGCTCGGTTTTCTTTGACACACAACGAACGAAACCAGAACCCGCCGCGCGCCGCCGCATCGGCCGGCAGTTCGAAGCGCTGTTGCGTCACCTCGGGATCGGTACGCACCCGCAGCCATTCAAGGCCGTCCGACTCCGCCAGCACCAGCGCCGAGGCGCGCGCGTAGCCGCTGCCCCACACTGCGCGAAAGGCCTCTCCGGCGGGAACACGCCACGTTTCGGCTTCGACATGGACGGGCACCGTAAAAGGCAGGCGCCGCGCGTCGGGGTCGAGCACCCGCACGTTACGTCGAGCGGCCACGCGCCGTCCGGTCGGATCGCGCGTTTCATAAACCAGCCGGTATGCGCCGGCACGCAACGGGACCGAACCGGAGGCGGCACCGTTTGTGCCGGTCCTAACGTGTTCTCCGACCAACACGCGCGACGCCTCCCAGGCGTCGAGGGCGTCGTCATCGCCGGTGCCAGGGCACCCCCCGGCGTCCGCACGGTCCGCCAGCGGCAAGTCGGGGCGCTTCACCCATTCCGGCGGCTTGAGCAGGAGGACCTGCAGTTCGCCGGGCACCGCGACGGGCGTGCCGCCGTGCGCCTGCACGCGCACGTCAAATCGGACCGGCCGCGATGAGGTCTGCCACGCGTCAGTCACCAGCGACGCATGCCATGCCGCCTCACCCATTGTCACCGGCAGGCGCGCGCGTCCGCTCCGCCCCCCGGCGGCCGACACTTCAGCCGTCACTGTAAACACACACGACTCGGGCACCGCTTCTTCCCCCGGCTGCTGCGGCGCCTTGGCAAAGAACGTCAGCGCGAAAGCACCCTGCGCGTCGCTCACGGCGGAACCGGCGGTCAACGGCACCGCCGCGCACGGAGCGTCCCCTTGCGGTTGTCGCGCGACCCGCCACGCGATACGAGCCCCTGGCACGGCCGCGCCGTCCCGAGCGACCCGTCCGTTGACCGTCAGCACATCGCCGAGCCGCACGCCGGGAACGGGCGAATCCAACTCAACATCAAGCGCGGACCGATCCCCCGCCACGATCTGAATGCCCGTTGACCCCATCCCTTTGGCGGTGAGCGTAAAGGTACCGGGCGGCGTGTCGCCGGGAATAACCATCTCGCCCGAGCAGGAACCGAACGGTGTACACGTAGCGTCCTGACCGGCCAGATGTCGGCCTGAAGCATCCAAACCCGCAACCGTGACGCGTGAGCCGGCCGCCGCATACACGCTGCGCGACACCGGGTCGTCCATCCAGAAGAATCCTTTGTAGCGCAGCGTTTGTCCGGGACGGTACACGTTCCGGTCGGTCATGAATGTGGCGCGGGTAACGGGAGCTTCAAACCGTGTGCGCGCATTCCCCTTCCAGACCGGGGTCCACGTTTGCGCGGCATCTCCCTGCCGCTCGGCAAGGATCATGATGTCGCCCGCATGTTCGCCCAGCACGGCGAAGCCGCCATCCTCCCCGGACATCATCACTTGCTCGCGCTTGAAGCCGCCTTCGGCTTGCCTGCGCCACACCGTGACACGAGCCCCAGAGACCGGCTCACCTTCGCGCGCCGACAGCACATACCCGTGAACCTGATCGGGTTTCCGGTCGATGACCAGCGCCAGCCGTGAAACTCTGAACAACGCCCACTGGATCGGCGCACCCCCGGCTGCAAAGGCCGCATCCGGCGACACATACAGCGCGTAGAGACCGGCCGGAAGATCCTGCGGCACCGACATGTGATGGCTGCGGGTGCGATAGTTCCCCGCCGGCGGCAGCACGACCGACCATTGTTTCAGCGGCTTGCGCGTCAACCAGCGCCCTCCCTCCGCGGCGTCCGGCGCCTGAGTGTCACGCGGCACGAAAGCCTCATCGAATGGCACGCGCACCGCGCGGAAATGAAGCTGCGTCAGATTCTTGTAGGAGACCTCGAACTGCGGCCACGGCGCGCACCAGACCCGCTCCGTCTTCAGCGCGAGCGAAGGCGTCTCGATCCGGGCAATCAAATTACGGCATTGCGCGGCGCCGATGCTCGCCGGATGTGCGGCCGCGCCCTTCTGCGCGACGACACGCGCCAACGCGACATCTCCAGCCTCAAAAGCAAGCTGTGCACGAAGCGCGAGCGCGCGCGAAGAAAGAGGATGCGCCCGCCATTTGTGCGCGAACCGATCCAGCGCCGCGATGTACCGTTCCTCCCGCTTTTCCCCCGTGACAAGCGGGTAACAGAACTGCAGCCGATTCAAATCGGCATCGGCATACGCGGCAGGATCATCATCGCTCTCGTGGAACACAAGCAACACCTGCCAAAGACGCAACGCCCGCAACACGCGGGAGCGGCGCGCCGCCTCATCCGGAATCAGAAAGGTGAAGCCGGACACATCTTGAAGAGCGGGGCCATCAGGTTCCAACGTAACGGACTCCGTGTCGTCGAGCCCCTCTTTCCAACACCAGGCATAGAAGTCCAGCAGATCATACGCGATGGCATCGAACAGCGTCGGGCGCAGCGTCTCCGGCACCGTGCCCGCATCAAACAACGCACCGTACATCGCGACAGGGATCTGTTTGAGGACCGTTTCAAAGGAGAGCGCGCGCTGATAGCACCGCTCGGTTTCCGTCACCAGTCGGCTTTCGTTCCATACCGCGCATGAGTCCGGATCGCCGGGGGAGGCCGCGCCTTGAACATCGGCACCGTCCGGCCCGCCGCGACGGCGCTCGACTTCAGCCCTGTAGCGCTGCGCAGCCATGACCTCAAGCACAGGTTTCACCGGGTCAGGCGCTTCGGCCGCAGCGGCGCGCAACCTGTCCGCCGCCATCCCGGGCCCCGCCAGTGACGCCTGCGCGGCAAGGTCGGCCCGCCAAGCCGCCGCGCGCGCCGCGCGATCCCACGCCCCGTCGAGGAGAGACGTCTGTTCGAGCGCGCGCAGCGCGTCGTCCGCAGCCTTGCGGTCGCCCCGCTCCAGCGTTTTCGACACGCGCTCCCAGTGCGAGTCGGCGTTTGCAGCAAGCCCCGGCATTGCCAGCGCCGCGAGCCAGAGGCTCAAAGTGATTTTCCTCATGAACATGTCATCCAGCGTCCGCTCTCCGTTACCGGACCATCAACAGCGAACCGTTCACGAAGATGGACAGACACACGTTCTGCCCCTCCACGAACAAACGGGCACCATAACCGGGAGGCAGCCCCGCGACAGACCAAGCGGAGAGATTCTGCGCGCCCTCAAGAGAACCAAACGAGAACAGCGGCAGGTTGCCGACCGTCCAAGCGCCCGCCTCAAGCGGCACCCGAAGCGTCACCGTGCCGCCGCCCGCCAGGGAAAGTTCGCCGCTCACGGCAACCGCATCCGCGTCGGACGCGTTCAGATCGATCACGCACGTTAACCCGTCGCCCAGCGTCAGGTTGCCGGCGACGGCAAGCGTGGCGCACGCGGCGTCGGCAAGCCCGGGGCTCAGATTTTCGGTGACAGCGAGCGTGCCGTTCGACACCACGCCTGATCCGGACAACGCGACAACCGACTGCTCGCCGCCATTCATCGTCAACGCAGCGCCCTCATGCAGAATCACGCCGGTGTGCGTCACGGGCAGCGCGTAGCCCGCCGTCTGCACACCGAACCACTTCTGGTTGAGATAGGCGTCAAGATCCGACCGCTCCTGTTCGGTGATGACGCGGTCATACACCAAAAACTCCGCCAGCCGCTGGCCGCCGTAACGGTCGCCCATCAGACGGTCAAACGCGAACCCGTCCGCATAGGTGCCGCCGCTCCACGTCATCACGATGATCTGATAGCCGCCGGACAGCGAGGTCACCGTCGTGTTGACCGGCACTCCGTTGGTGTAGGCGGCGGTCGGCGTGGCGGCGCCCCACGAACTTGACAGCATGTAGTTCCGGTAGGTGAAATTTGTAACCGCGATCTGTCCGCCTTCCGGAGGCGGCCCGCGGTGGAAGGTCGTGGCGTTCGTCGCGCCCAGCAGGTAGCCGCCGCTCGTCTGGCTGCCGAGCACCCACGCGACGGTCCGCATACCGGTGAGCCGCGCATTCCACAACATTCCGGCGCTGCCTGCGATGCCGTAGGGGCCCATGTCAACTGCCGGCAACCCCGCGAAATCATTGCCGCGCAGTGTCGGTGCGCTGCGTCCCGCAAACGGTCGTGCGTAGCGGCCGTTGCCGGTCACATCGCGCCACTCGGTCACGCCTCCGGTTGTATCGGTATCGATCGTGCCGGGACAGGAAGCATCCACCCAGAAGAGCGTGCCCGCGGGCGGCGCGAGCGGAGCGGCCGGCACTGCCAGATTCAGCGTGCCGGCGGTCACCTCCACCGTGCCCGTGAACGCGGTGGTGTCGCGGAGCGTCAATGTGTCGCTCCCGACCTTGACGACCGCAGCCTCACCGATCAAACGATGGACTGTCATCGGCGAACCGTCGGCTCGAATCCCTGTCTGATCGGCAACTTTGACCGTGCCGAGACCCGCCCCCGGAGCCGTCCGGCCGAACCACTTCGCCATGAGGTAGTTTTCCGTTTGCACGCGCTCGTATTCGGTGAGAAGACGGTCATACACGATCACCTCCGCCAAACGCAAACCGCCCGCCCGGTCGGCGAACGCTCGGTCGCCGCCGAACAGATCGGCGGTCACCGCATCAAGCGTCAGCACTTCGATCAACTGATAACCGCCCGACAGCGCCTGCGAGGTCGGGTTCGCCACGCGGGCGCCATCCAGATAGGTCGTGCCGTTGACGACATGTGACGAAACATCCCACCCGTAGAGCGCATTGTCCTTGGTGATCGGCAGGAACGTGTTGCCTCGGTTGCCGCGATGGAAGTGCGGTGTGGCGGTGCCGCCCAACACGAATGCGCCGCCTTCCTGACTGCCGAGCACCACAAAGACCGAACGGACCGATGTCACGGCCGTCTCCCATTTCAGACTGGACCCCGTGGTTCCGAACGGACCGAAACCCACGGCAGGCAGGCCGTTCAGGTCATTCGTCAACAGATACGGCAGCCGGTATCCCGCGCGTTCGACCGCAGCGTTGGCGACCGGCGCCCGCGATGTCCAGCGCGTAATGAAATTCGTGCCGTTTTCCTGCACGAACGTCATTGCATTCGTTTGCGTGGCATCCACGTGAAAAACCGGGAACGGCGCGGGTGCCAAGTCGGACGGGGCCACAGCGGAAACCGTCCCCTCTTCCACCTCGATCGCGCCGGCCAACCCCAGAGGTCCTCTGCCGAGTGCCAGCGTGCCGCTGCCGCTTTTGACCACCGTGCCGCCGCCGGTCAACTGGCCCAGCGCTGCCGTGCCGTCGCCCTCCACGCGCACGGAAAATGAGGGAACCGTATAGGAGACCGCAGGGATCTGCGTCAATTCAGGCGCACCGTATCCCGGTGCCGCGCGGTTCAGCCATTTGCGCATGAGGTAGGCTTCGGTGCCGCGCCGCTCCGCATCGGACAGCGCACGCGTGTAGAGGATGACTTCGGCCAGGCGCTGTCCGCCCGACCGACTGCCCGTATCGCGATCTTGCGCAAAGGCGCTGGCGCGCGCGGGCGTGGTTGGAATCACGCTGACCACGCAGAAGCCGGAAGGCAGCGCGGCGAACAGAGGTTCGACGCGCCAGCCGTTCACGTAATTCGCGCCATAAACCACCGCGCGGCTGGCCGTGGTGTCGCCGCTGTAGTAGAGCGGTCCGTTGCCGTTGCGGAAAAAGTCCTGCGGCTGTCCCGACACCCCGCCCAGTACTTGCGCGGCGCCTGACAGACTCTGAATAACAATAAACGCGGCGCGGATCGTGTTGTTCGTGTGATTCCATGCGAGCGCCTGAAGCGAACCGATCGCCCCAAAATCCACCACTGGATATCCGTTTTGCGCATGTGCCAGCAGCGCAGGCGTGTTGAACCCCGGTGCCACCGCCGCCGCGCGGCCGTTGCCGCGCCAGTCGTGCCAAGCGAGCACCCGGCCGTCCACATCCAAGGTCAATGACTCGGCAACACTGGCATCCACATGAAAATAAGCATCCGCCGCCGGCGTCTCCGGCACGGCAGCGGCGGTCAAACGCAGCCCGCCGCCGGCCAACGCGATCGTTCCCGCATACTCCTGCGCGTCAGCGAGGGCGAGTTCGCCGGCTCCTGTCAGGGAGAGCCTGCCGCCTCCCGAGAGGCGGCCGATCGTCGTCACCCCGCTGTCGGGCGTGTTTACCGTGCGTGTGCCCAACGCGTTCAGGTCATTGACGGTCGGCGCTTGCCCGCCCAGATCCCAGCGCGTGTCACCGAACCATTTGGCCATGAGGTACTCTTCAGTCTCGATGCGCTCCAGTTCAGTCAACGGCCGATCATAAATGATCACCTCGGCCAGCCGCTGCCCGCCGCGCCGATCAGGAAACGTGTTGCGATCCGTGGCAAAGCCGCCGGCCGTCACGTTCGTGGCGATCTGGCAGGCGATCACCTGATAACCGCCGCTGAGCGCCGAAGAGGCCCCCGCGCGCAGGCCGTCGATATAGGTTTCGACACGCCCGCCGCCGGGATAGGTATTCCAATCGTGTCCCCAAAGCTGTGAGGACGTCTGAACCGGATAAAACACGCCGTCCGGAGCGTTGCCGCGGTGGAAATGCGCCGTGGTCAGCCCGCCCAGCAAAAAGCCGCCGCCGTTCTGACTGCCCAGCACCCAGAAGACCGCACGGATTGACGTCAGTTCAACCTGGCCCTGCGCGTTGAACCAGTGCATGTAGGGGCTGGTGCCGAAGGTGCCGAAATCCACGACCGGCCGGCCGTTCAGCGCGTCCGCCAGCAGCGTCGGCTTCAACCCGGGCGCTTTGGCGTAAAGGCCGTTGCCGTTCACATC
>Ga0265294_10007207_pt1 | contig 13235 bp, 9 predicted proteins | sample MunlanPumphouse3_FD_192504 | JGI IMG/M metagenome (GOLD analysis project Ga0265294, IMG submission 192504) | Groundwater microbial communities from a municipal landfill in Southern Ontario, Canada - Pumphouse #3 | ecosystem: Environmental > Aquatic > Deep subsurface > Groundwater | place... | reverse complement strand
TATTAGATAAATATGAAAAACGAAAGAAGGTGTAGATTATGTATGATGGATTATCTATTTCACCTATCGATATATATCCAGTAACTATTCCTGTATTACAATCGCAACCCAGTCAATCTATACCTTTAATACAACAGCATAGAGAATTTAAAGGTGAACGTGTAGAAACAGTTATTTCTAGTTACATTTCATCGCTTTATTTAAGATTAATAAATTGGAATAATGTATATTTGGTTAGGTTCCCCGCTTCTTTATTAACAGTTCCATCTATTATTTTTGCTTCCAATAATAGAAATGGTATATGTTTAAATATGGATTTGTCTACAGCACGATTAGATTTAAAAACAAATAATATAGGTATATCAGATTATACTGCTTTTTCTGCTTGTGTTGTATATGGTATTAACAAAATACTATTTAACAATATGAAAGATGAACAAGTATTATCGGATACATTTAATGCTATGTGTGGTTTCTTATATTCACTTATCATTAGATGCTATATTAAAGATATAGATATTAGCACTATATCCGATCAAGACATTGCAAATATGTATTACTTAGTTTGTAAACTTGTTGCGTCTTCTTATGTAAGAGTATCTGGTAATCTTAATGCTCTTGTTACTGTAGCAACTCAAAGGTTCTTTATTAAGGAAGATGAAAAGACAAAGAAAAAAGTACCTACGGTAAGATTTAATATTGAACATTTGCCTAAAGAACAGGAAATATATGATTTCACCTCATTATTTAGTATATTAGATCAAATGGATATTTTTCCAAATATTACATTATCAGATTTTAGAACTAAAGTATCTAAAATGTTTTCGTCAACATTGTTAAGTTCTTTAGGGAATGGTTTAAACTTTGCGAGTATGTTAGCTTCATGTAAATTACCTTCAGAAATATTTAGTCAGCGTATATTGTCTATTAGGCCTGCTTCAATTGTCCGTATTTCTAAATCATTAAATAAATATGTATTAGAATTAACTAATAATACTTTACCTATACAAACAAATAATGATTTACCACCAGGATGGTAATTAATTATGAATCAATTAGGATTTAATGTAGATGCTACATTGAAATTTCAAAATAAAGAACTAAAATTAGATCGTGAAATATCATTAGTTAAAATACATTTAGGTGAAAATATATTAGTACCAACACTTCAAATGACATTTTATGTTGACAGTAGTTTAACAAATCAACTATTTAAACCATATACTGTCGATTTAACTATTGTAGAACGTAATGGTAAAGCAGACGATAAAACATATATAACAGGTACATTTTTAAGTTTTTCGAATAAAACAGATATGGTAAAAAGAGAACCAGATAAACCAACAAGAGTAGATAGAGTTAAAATAACACATACATATCTTTTACAAAGTGCATATGCTATGTCGAACACACATACAGGCGGTTTATTTCATTCTAAAACAATAAAGAATGTAATACAAACAATATGGCCTAAAGTAAACTATGGATTACAATTAAATTTGGGTAATTTTGATGAAACAGATGTGTATGAAGATATTTTTTTACCTAATGAATCTTTTGCTTATTTATTAAGGTATATGTCCCAATATTATGGTTTTTATAGTAATGTACCTTTAATTTATACAGATTTAAAATCTTTTAATATTAAATCCATTAATGAAATAAAAGATCCTCCTATTACATTATATTTGAGAGAATCTGCTACAGAAAAAGAAATTAAAATAGATCAATTAAAATATGGTGTATATACATTACCTGTTTTTCAAAATGCTATAAATAGAATAGTTACACAGTTACCTAAAAAAATGAATATTATTAAAAATGAAAAAAGTACATTATTTTCAATAGAAGAATTAGATATGAAAAATCATCTTAGATCTATAGATGTTGTTCAAAATACAGATTTATATGATAACTATTTTAATAAATTTATAGAACCTAATGTAAATTTTCTTTCTAATAAAGCAAGTTTGCTTCCATTGAAGGAAAATATTTCTTCTATTTTAATTAATACAGTTAAACCTACTAGATTATCTATACCAGATCCTTTTAGATTTAATCATTGGTTTGTGGGTAGAAAAGTAAAAATAGATTTGACGCATCTTATGCATTCTGATTTAGATGTTACATATTATGTTTCAGATCTTATGTTTAATATTAATCAAAATGAAGAAAAACATTGGAGAGGTTCTATAGATGTATTATTAAAAACAGCGTCCACTAGAAATGTGGAGGTGTAGTAATATGTCTAGCATATTATTAGAAGATATATTTGATAGTAAATTGGATGAATATTATAGAGAATTTTCAAAAGAAGAAACATTAGAATATATAGATAAGTTAAAAGAACATAACAATATAGAGAATCAGAAATATTTAAAAGCACTGTTTAATGCTTTAGGGCGTGGTGTACAAGTAAATAAAGTATTTTTTGCGGAATGCACAGCCAATGAGTTTATAGGAAAATTGCAGTATATGGCAAGTTCTTTATTATTACCTTTTTCTGGTATTGGTGCATTGGAACCCTATGTAAATAAGCTATATTATTATTTAACAAATGATTCTTCTTTGGATGCGTTAAGTATAGGCGGTGTATACATACCAAGAAAAGATAAATTATTTGTTTTTGTTAAATCTAGTAAGATAAAAGATTATAAAATTCATTCTGATAAATTGTTATATGTGTTATTACATGAAATGTGTCACCTATATGCTAAAACGCAACCTAAATCTTTTAAAAGTATATTTTGGTCTTCTTATATATTTCCTTTTTATAAAGCATTTTTTAAAAACCTCAATAATGAGTATAATCTTAATGTACCAGATAAGGTATTATTAGAATATACAAAAATATATGCAGAATCTTTATTGGAGATGGAAAGTACTCGTAATTATAAAAAATTAACAAGTATGTATAAAACATTAGATAAGCTACATACTAAACTTACATACTTAGTGTATACTTTATTCTTAAATGTTTATACAGAAGAAGAATTTAAAGCAGAATCTGAATTATATTTAGCAGAAGTATTTCATCAATCTTATAAAGATATAGGTATACACTTACCAAATGTGTTTAAGCTATATCAAGAAATACTATTCCCTAGTGAAATAGTATGTATATCAGCATTTGTCAATAATCAAAAACCAGAATTTGTAAAAATGTTAAACACAATTTTCACATAAAAGAGGTTAATTATTATGACCAGACCTAAAAAACAAACACCAACAACTAGTAAAGTTTCTGAATTAACACCACAACAAATTGTAGAGGAATATACTAAGTGTGCTCAAAGTGTGGAATATTTTTTAGGTCATTATGCTTTAGTGCCTGTTCCGGGAACAGATTTAATGACACCTCTAAAGTTGTGGAAACCACAAAAAAGAATAACAGATGCGTTGAACGATATTTGGACAAATAAAGAAAAAAATGGATTGGTGTTAATGGCTTCAAGACAATGTGGTAAAACACAAATAGTTGAAGCTGTTTGTGTTTGGCTCATGTTGTTTAATCCTAATTATGTTATATTGCATTTAAATAGAGATTTACCTCAAGGCAAACAAACAATTAATGAAATTAGAAATATGATAGATAACTTACCTTTTTGGTTAAAACCTCAATTCGAAATAGATAATAAACAAGAAGGATTTAAGTTTGCTAATGGTTCTCAATTTGTATTACAAGCAAGTAATAAACCTAAAGATAAAAAGTCTGCTAAAGGTAGAGGTAGAAGACCCATGTTTGTATGGGTCGATGAGGCCGCATTTATGCCTTTAGAGTCTCACTTAGCATCGATATTACCTACAACATCCAGAACATTTTTAAATGCTAAAAAATATGATATACCGTATGGTATAGTTTTTACATCGACACCTAATGGGCGTAAAGGCACTGGAGAAGGTTATTATAATATGGTAATGGATGCATCCACAAATCCAAATAGTATATATCATTATGTATCTATTTATTGGTGGGAATGCCCCGGGTATGATGCTAAATGGTTTTCTGAACGTTGCAAGGAAAATCATTGCAGTGCAGAATCACCAAATCAAAAAGTACAGCAAGAATATAATTTAATGTTTATTGGTAGCGAAGATAGTATATTTGAACAAAAAATAATGGAACTTATTCAAGATGCTCAAAAGGCAAAAGAACCTATGCGTAAGTTTAATTATGTTGATGGGTATATACATTGGTGGGATATACCTTCACCAAAATATAGGTATATTGTTGGTATAGACACAGCTACAGAACACGGTACAGACTTTTCCACAGTGTATGTTGAATGTTATGAAACAGGTGTACAAATAGCGGAATGTAAAGTTAAATGCACAGTTAAACAATTTTGTAATTATTATATTCCTCTTGTTATAGATTTGTTACCTAATAAAGTATTAGTTATTGAAAGAAATGGCGTGGGGAATCAAACCATAGAAGAATTACAAGATAAGTATTTACATATCATTTTAAAAGATGATAAAAATGCTACAGAAAGAAATGCTAAATTAGGTATACATTCTACAGGATCTATTAGAAATTTAGTAGTGGAACAAATATTCAATGTGTTTAATACGGAACACGAAAATATTTTATCGTATAATTTAAGAATGGAAGCCGCAGGATTAGAAAGAAAATCTTCGGGTAGAATAGAGGGTCAACCAGATGACTTATGTTTTGCTTTAGGTTGGGTTAAATATGCTAAAACATATTGTGAATTAACTCCTTATTTTGGTATGGGTTCTAGAATACAAAATTATGATGAAATAGATTTAAATGGTTCTGTAACTATTTTAGAATCAGACACAAACGATACTGTAAATATAGATTTACACACTTATGACATGTTGTATGGTATAGATAAAGATAAACATGATGCTATAGAATTATACCAGAAATTTAAACAGAACAAATCTAGGAGTAGTAATAGTGGATATAATGAAGATATTTTTTCTTCTGTTGAAGATCTAATATGATTAAAGGAGGCTCGTATTATTAATATTTATAAATTATTGCGCGAGCTATGCAATACAACAAAACTTGTATGTAATGCAAGTATGTATAGTGATTTACCGTATTATTATAATTGGAATTTAGATAAAACTGTTGCAGATAAGATGTTGAACGGATACAATGTTTATTATAACGATTTGTGGAATTATATTCAAACTAATAAACAAATAGTTGTGGATGAAGAAAACAGTATGTTTAAAACACCTCTTATTAATAATGAAGATGGTGTATATTTTAATGTACTGAAGATAGACTTCCAGCGAGCATTTACAAACTATATTAAGAAAGTATTAAGCAAAGAACAATTAGCAATAGTACAGATGTTTTTTGAAAAAGCATCTAAATTATACTTACCAACATCTGCTAAGAAATTTTTATACAACTATACATTAACAAACATTATTGTTAACTTTATAGGTAAACATAAATTAGCAGAACTAAGACGTACAGTATATGAAGACGTATTATATCTATGTTATCAGCTCGGTGATATACTTAAAACAGAAGTCGATGGTGCGTATGTTGTTACTCCATTAAAAGAATTACCTATATTCGATGTATATGGACAATTAACAATTAAAAGATATAAATGGATTATTTGGAATAACCCAATTATGATAGGTTTAAATGAAAATAAAAGTATACCTACTATTAAAGGTTTGGGTAAGAATTCACCTAACATTTTTTATAAAACGCTTGAAAATATAGTTGCTTGTAAAGTTAATACGGAAAGAGATCAATGTATAGAAGATTTTTTGTATTCACCTAAGATTCATATTTTAGATTGGTGTTTTAAAACAGATGATGGTGATAAGATAGAACTGTTATTAAAATCTTCAGACGTTTCTATTCCGTCTAATACAAATGAAGATATAGAAGATTTGTTCGAATTACAAAATTCTTTAGATAGAGATAAATACTTCCAAACATTAGAAAATACATTGATGGTTATTTATGAACTAATAGGTTGAGGAGTGTTAAAATATGAGTATAAATTTAAAACGATTTGTTACACTTCTCAGAAGTATGTCTGAGCATGATATAATTTTACCTGTATTGGTTGACGTTATAGAAGGACAATTGGAGGAAGATAATATTATAGTAGATTCATTTTCATTAAAAACAGCACCATTTGGTGTTTTTTATGATATGGATAGTAATAAAATATTACTTAATGCCGTGACAATAGAATCGTTATTACAAAGTAATACGATAACTAGACTTATTAATTATTTAAAAAATAAAACAGGTTTGATGTCAGATAAATCTTATATTAAGGGTTTATCTAAAAGTAATTTAGGATTGTTCATCGGTGCTATATTATATTATGGTATACACATCTATAATAGATTTAATAGAGGCGAACTTATTAAAAACGCTTCTACTAAAAGATGGTATATAGAATTTTTATATAGAAACATATATTACTATAGTGGACAGTTAACAACAATGCCACGGCAAGCCGCCATGCTGTTATACTATCCATACATGTGGTTAATATTCGAACAATTTGAAATGCCTATGTATAGAAATTTATCATTTACAGAAGATAGAATTAATAAGATATTGGGTACATTTTCTAATTACAATAAGTTAGAAATAGAACCTAAGTTAGCGCAAATGGGATTAGACCAACCATCATTAGATATATATCATAAATGGTTTATAGAGTTTAATAAAACATTAAAAATATTATTTTATAATCAAAATAAAAGAATAGCTAATTTATCACAAGATATATTAGATGAGAATGAAATAGAAATTTTAAAATTTGAAGCATTACAAAACGCATACGATGTAATTAATACAACGAATGTAGTTTCATATAGGTTTCCAACACCTATTTTTAGAGAATTATTTGTAACATCAGAACCACTAGCACAAAGTTTGTTTGGCGTCTACATAGATGGTAAAGTTGCTGGACATGAAGATTGGCAAAAAATTAGTGCTAGGGGCATCTCATTACTAGGTTAAATACTATTATTAAAATTATTTGTATTGTCTTCGAAAGCAACTCAAATTATAGTCGGAGGTAGATACAAATGGCGTACAATATTTTCCCAGGCGTTTATACAACTATTAGGGACGAGTCCTTCTATGTCCAACCTTTACCTGGAGCAATCGGTTTTATATGTATGTTCTCAGAAAAGGGACCGGATAATGTAGTTCGCATGACTACAGGACCGCAAGATTTAATTGCAACATATGGTAAGGGCGATCCTGCAAAGTATGGACAGGGTTGGTATGTTGCGATGCAGTATTTGGGTATTTTAGGTAATCTATATACAATGCGTGTAACTCCTTCAGACGCAACATATTCTGTGCTTTGTTTGAAACACGATACAGCAGATTTAGATAGCGATGGTATCGACGAAGACGTATTAACAAATATCGTACCTTCTTCAACTATTTCTCTTAAATCTGTTATAGATACCATGTTGATTGACAATGATGCAGATGTTGTATTTTATCCTGTTGGGCGAGGTTCCTGGTATAACAATTTATCTGTAAAAATCACACCAGCACTTACATATGAAAATGCTTACGTTATTGATATTTATCAAGCTATCGAAAATGTTAATGTACCCGCATTAATAGAATCTTTTACAGTATCTTTTAATAGAGATATGAAAGATGTAAGCGGTGAAAGTATGTTTATTGAAAACGTACTTGAAAGGTACAGCGAATATATTAGAGCATCTGTAAGCGATAGAATAGATCCATTAGCTGGGGACACTTGGCACTTCGAATTACCTTTTAGTTCTTGGCTTCCACTCTCTGGTGGTACAGATGGTTCTATGTATGATGCTTATGGTAAATTAAATTGGGATGTTGTACAGAATGATTTAGCAAATGCGTATGTTGGTTTAACTGTTAATCCGTTAACAGGAGAAACTAGTGAAGAAGTTGTCGATCCAGATTGTTTAATGTTTAGTGTTGTTTTCGATGCTGGATATCCAACACCCGTTAAAGATAGAATTATTGACCTTTGCGAATCTCGAACAGATTGCTTTGCGTTCTTAGATAATGGGGACAATAGCAGACCTCAAACCGCGCTTACAACAAGATCTGTTACTCATAATTATCAAACATATCAGGCCGCATTATATGAAATGTATACAAAAGTTTATGATACATTTACTGGCCAATATATATGGATGACACCTGTATATCATGTAGCTCGTGCATTTGCTAAAACAGAAAGAGATTATGATATTTGGTGGCCGTTCGCCGGATTAAATAGAGGTACTTGCAACGGTATTAAAGATGTGCGATATAGACTTGTAGGTGGATATAAAGATCAATTTAAACTATCCCAACTTAATCCTATTATGAGATGGGCGCAAGGTGGAGATACCATTTGGGGTAACTGGACTTGTCAGAGCAGACCAAGCTCTCTTCAAAATATACACGTTGTACTTTGCTTACTTTATATTAAAAGAGTACTTGAATGGAACTTAAAATATTTTATTTACGAATTTAATGATTCTTATACACACAGCATTATTAAAGATAATGTTAATAAATTTTTAGGCGATCTTCAGTCCAGAAGAGCATTAGAATGGTATTCCGTTAAAGTGTTTGCTAATGATTATGATAAGAAAATTAATAGATGCCAAGTTGTGATTGATTTGAGAGTTACAGGTGCTATTGAAGTCATTAGCATTACATTAATTGCCCATTAAAATCATTAAATATTTATTAATGATTTTAATATTATATTAGGAGGTTGAGGTTTTATGCCTAATCCATTTTTAAATAGTAAATTCGATAAATATGATCACCCAGATTCTTTGCGTACAATTTTTGGAGGTAACAGTACTTTCATCGATCCATATACTACTGGCTATCACTATATTAGTTTTTATTTACCTCAAAAATTAGAAAGTAGTTATGGTAAATTTTTGAATACAGTTTGTTTGAGTGTTCAGATTCCGGGTATTACTGTTAATACAATTGAATATAACGGAACAAACAATGCACACTGGATTTATCCAGGTACTGTAGAATATGATGATAGAAGGTTTACTTGTAAATTTATTGAATTTGCAGGATTGCCTATTCTTGAAATTATGGGTTCGTGGGTTAATATTTTTAGAAATATGATTTATGGTATTTCAGATCCAGACAATGGCGGAACTTCTCAAATAGATTTTAAAGGCCGTGCGTTATACGCCACAACACTATTTGATGGTAAAACAGTACAGTTTGCGGCCGCATTTACTGGTGTATTTCCTACAAAAATACCTACAGATGCGTTTAGTAGTGAAAAAACATCACATGAAAAAGTAGAACACGATATTCAGTTTAGCTTCGATCAAATGTACACAGGACCAAATGCTATTACATCAGCACAAAACTTTGTAGATACATTTAGAAGCAATTCTATTTCTCACATTACTACAATGTACAACGAAGCAACACAAAGTTAATAATTATACTGATTCGAAGCGCCGTTTAATATTAAACGGCGCTTCTATTTTTTTATTGTGGGGTGTTTGATTTGACAAACATTAGAACTAAATATATTCCATCTTTTGACCCCTTTGATGTTAAAAAAGAATTAGTCGATTTAGCAGAAAATTATTTTCAAGTAGGTAACTTAGATGTTTACGAATCTGGTTTTCTCGGTTATTTAATTCAATCTTTGACATTTCTGACTTCTGATACGTTATATCAAAATGCTATGGCGTATAATGAAGCATTTTTAAATAGAGCAATATTACCAACATCTGTTTCAGAAATAGCATCGCAGTTAGATTATTCTATCGTAAAGACTACACCCGCTAGTGGTTATTTAACTTTAGTGATACCTATACCTAATAATGAAGATTTGTTAGTTAAAATATCTGCTGGATCTGCTGTGTATGCTGACAATATACCTTACAAAGTTAGAAACAGTTATTATGTAGAAAAAAATACAGAAGGAATACATATAACAGAACAGAATATAGAAACGGGTTTAATAGAAAACATATATTACAATATAGAACTTAGAGAAGGTGTATTGTGTTTAGTATTTAATGTGGAAATATGGCAAATAGATATTTATTATCATGAATTTAATTTTGAAAATCCAACATTATATGTTTTTTATGAAGAAATTGTTTCGGGATATACTGGTCAAATACATGATATAGTTATTAATGTTGATGGTGAATTATATAAAGAATTAATATCTATTTATCAAGCTAAATCGGATGATAGATGTTATGAATTAAAAGTAGATAATGTTACAAATACATTATCTATAAAATTTGGTAATGGTGTTTATGGGTATTTACCTAAAACGGGTGCTAGTTCGTTAGTTACTGTTTATACTACGTTAGGTTTTGAGGGTAATGTTGTCGCAAATTCTGCCGTATTAGCCGAACGTATTATAGATAATATAAGCGGCAAACAAATTATTGTCGAAAGTTATAATCCAGTGGCAATTACTAATGGACAAAATAGCGAATCGTTAGAAGATATAAAAAGACATACTAGAGAAAATATTAGTGCGGCAAAACGTTTAGTAACCGAAAATGATTATAAAGGATTCCAAGGTGTAACAGGATTAACCAATGTAACAGCACTACCTGTATTAAATAGACGAGATATTGTTGGTAATGATATTACATTATTTACAGTTATGTATGATAATACTAATAAACCTATACCAACTGCTAGTATTCCTGTAGAGTTAAATCAAGATTATCCTGTTATAGCACAAGGTGAAGAATTGGAACATAATGGTGTTTTATACAAATCACCATTTAGAGTAGAGTTGGATGATTCTTATGATATTCCGAGAGCAAAATATACATACAGTTTGTATTTATTATCTATAGCACCATCGTTATTTAGTAAAGGATCTATAGAAGACGTGTTAATGGGTGTAAGACAAATACAAGCAAAAATACAAGAAAATAATAATCACATTAGTTTTATTTGTGATGTGTATAAGTTACAAGAAATGGATGGTAATAAAATTGCGGGTGTTTTAAAAATAACAGGATTAGATCCTATACCTATTAGATATTCTAAAGTGTATGAGGATAAAGTTACAATTAATATATCTAGCGATGTTATGAATTCATATGATATACCAACAGGTAGATTCACATGGACATTAGATTTATATTATGAAGATGAACTATATAATACATATAAAGGTGAATGGGAATTATATAAGTATGGTGTTTCCGCAGGTGAAACTATACATGCTGTTGGTACAGGTATATACCCGAATTCTTTTTTAAACTTCGTTTCTTTAAATTTTAAAACATTAATTAATAGTGATAAAGGATATTTTAATATACCCTTAGAACAAGCTAGTGAAATGGATGCATTTGGCAATCCGGTTACGGCAGATAGAATTAAAGTATTAATTAATATTTCTGCACACACATATGAAACAACATTAAACGGTGTTAATAATGGGATCTTTACATTTGTTACACCTTATATTAATTTAAGTGAAATAGAAGCAGGTGAAATACCTTGGACAATGGAAGTATTATATGATGGTGTAGCATTAACTACATATAATGTATATAATGGTAATATAACAATACTAAATCAAGGAAGACGACCTGTAGAAGATGTTATTAACAGTCAACCAAGTATTGTCGGCGAACCATTAATACCTCTTATTCATTTGGGGTTAAATAATATAATAGTTACAACAGATAATAATGGTGATTATGTTTTTATTACTACTGTAAGCAAAATGCCTAAAAATAGAGCGCAATATATAGAGTGTAAATTAATCATAGAACATGAATTACTTAATATGACAGAAACTATGTTATTTGATGGTGAAACTCAAGAAGATTCAAATCAGATAGTAGACGAAAATAATACACCTAGTTCTGTTGTTACATTTATATCTACACCTATTACACCATCTGCAATACCTATTGGTGCTGTTTCTTTTAAGGTAGAATTAAGTTATGACGGTGAAGTGTATTCTGTGTATAAACAAAGTGCTGTATTTCATCACGATATGACAGAAATTTGTTTTAGCAATATTAGTCAAGGTGAAAACACTGCTAATTATGCGTGGGCTGTTCCTGTTGTAGAAAAAACATATTATGATCAAAACATTGTTTATTTGGATCAGTATGTTTTTAATGTATTGGCGACATTACGAGATAAATTTTATATGTACAAAATGTTAACAGATAGAGTTAATATTAAATTTGCTAAAACGTATGGTAAATCTGTTAATATGAGATTGAATTCTTATAATCCAGTTCCCGTAAAAACATATGATAGCGAATTTTATATAGATACTACTCCTAATATACATGTAAAAATATTTGTTCCTAAAAGAGCGCAATCCACAATACCCACTATTATAAATGAATGTAAAAATGTTTTATATACATTTTTACAGTTGAAAGCAAATTTTCATACTAATATTTATAAGAGTGAAATTTCTAGATTTTTACACGATGCTGTAGAAGATATAGAATTTTGTGAGGTATTAGAACCTTTTGAAGATATAATATATGATTTTCGTTTAGATAATATACCACGCTCAGAACGTATAGAGTTATATAAATATTGCCCAGAATTTATATGGTTTGATAAAGATAAAATAAATATAGATATTGTTTTAATGTCTTAGGAGGTGTTGTATTTTGAAAAATTTGATTTCTACAATATTACAACATACAATACCTCATGTTGTTGCTATGGAAGAACTAATTGTAAAAGATGCTAGAGAAGCTTTACAATTAGTCGAAACACCTTGTGGACGTTTTGTTTTATCAAAAACATTAGTAGATAACTATATGAAAACAGCAGATATTTCTAAAGAACTAATTAAAGAGATGGTGTCCAATATGCCTGTTACTGGATGGGTGACAGGCAATCCTTTTTATAATCTGTTATCTATATACTTGATTACGTTCTTAGCTACAAATAAGATACAAACAGCCGTAGCTACCGCAAGATTTTATTCTGCTGTAACGTGTAGTTATCTAAAAGCAAAGTATTTTCCTGTGTGTGATGAGGAAGTATTGCGTTATTCTATAACACAAATGCATGGTGCATCTGTTGTTAAACAAGGATTTACTAAACTGTGTATTAAAGTAGCAGATGCTACATTATACAAATATGCACAAGCTATGGTTAATACATTAGATAAATATATATTTTATAGATACTTAGTCGACATAAGAAATAAGTTAAACCAATCTATGAAGATTATAGCTTACAATTATTATGGCATTCA
>Ga0265294_10007206_pt1 | contig 13237 bp, 11 predicted proteins | sample MunlanPumphouse3_FD_192504 | JGI IMG/M metagenome (GOLD analysis project Ga0265294, IMG submission 192504) | Groundwater microbial communities from a municipal landfill in Southern Ontario, Canada - Pumphouse #3 | ecosystem: Environmental > Aquatic > Deep subsurface > Groundwater | place... | reverse complement strand
CAAAGCTGGATGCAGATAGGTTATTGCAACTTCTTTATGTGTTCTTTTTATGAAATCATCTACCATACCGCTGCCTAAAGGTCCCGGTCTATATAGGGCCACTAAAGCGATAATATCTTCAAAGGTTTTAGGTTTTAGGTCTCTCAGTAAAGCCCGCAGCCCCGAGCTTTCCAGCTGGAAGACCCCAATAGTATCCCCGCTAGAAAGAAGCTCATACACAGCTGGATCATCCAAAGGTATGGCGCTTAAATCCAACTCTCTTCCTTGACTCTCTCTCACCATGGAAACGGCATTATTAATCACGGTGAGAGTTCTAAGTCCTAATAAATCCATTTTCAAAAGTCCGATTTCCTCAACAGTTTCTTTAGCAAATTGCGTACAAACCAAACCTTCAGAGGTTCTTTGCAAGGGCAAATAATTAGCTAGGGGCTCTTCCGAAATCACCAAACCGGCGGCATGTGTGCCCGCATGGCGCGGAATACCTTCTAAAGCCTGTGCTGTAGTCAAAAGCTCGCGGACCGTTTCATCTTCCTCTTGCATTTGCGCTAATTCCGGCGAGACTTCTAAAGCTCTGGTTAGGGTCATTCCCACTTCCATCGGTACTAACTTGGCCACCTTGTCCACCACAAAAAGGGGAACCCCCATTGCCCTGCCTGTATCCCTGATGGCTGCTCTAGCAGCCAAGGTTCCGAAGGTGATAATCTGAGCTACTCGATCCTGCCCATACTTGGACATGACATAATCAATTACTTCACCCCGTCGTTCATAACAAAAATCAATATCAATATCGGGCATACTTACTCTTTCCGGATTAAGAAATCTTTCGAAGAGCAGGTCATATTTCAAGGGGTCAATATCTGTTATCCCCAAACAATACGAAACTAAACAACCGGCGGCTGAACCCCGCCCCGGTCCCACAAAAATTCCCTTCTCTTTGGCAAAACGAATAAAATCCCAGACAATGAGAAAATAACTACTGTAGCCCATCTTTTTAATCACAGCAAGTTCATAATTTAACCGCTCTTCTTGCTCTGGTAAAGCCTCACCATACCTCTTTTTTAAGCCCTGCGTAGATAATTCTGCTAAATAACTATCAGCAGTATGTCCAACTGGGACTTGGTAGGGCGGCAGATGGTTTTCTTCAAAGCTAAAATCAACCTGACAACGCTGGGCAATCAAATGGGTATTTTTTAAAGCTTCGGGGTAATCACCAAATAAAAGCTGCATTTCCTTTTCATCTTTTAAATAAAACTCGTCCGTCTCAAAACGGAAACGCCCTTCATCCTTTAAGGTTTTCCCTGTTTGAATACAAAGCAAAATATCCTGGATAAAAGCATCCTGACGGCGTAAATAATGAACATCATTAGTAGCCACTAAAGGGATACCCGTCTTACGGGCAATTTCCACCAAGCCGGCATTGACCTGGCGCTGTTTGGGCAAACCATGATCCATCAATTCGAGATAAAAATTATTCTCCCCGAATATTTCCTGATATTGTAAAGCTTTTTGCACAGCCTCTTCCTCTTGATGTTCTGAAAGCAAAGCAGGAATCTCTCCGGCAAGACAGGCGGAAAGACCAATTAAACCCTTACTATACTCCTGCAGCAAGGGCAAATCAATGCGGGGCTTATAATAAAAGCCTTCTAACCAAGCTGTGGAGACCAGCTTCAGCAGATTGGCATAACCTTCTTGATTTTCTGCCAAAAGCAAGAGATGGTAGGGGGAATCATCTAAACCACTCACCTTGTCTAATCTACTGCGTGGGGCAACATAGACTTCACAGCCGATAATCGGTTTAATCCCCTCTTTTTTCGCCGCTTTATAAAAATCAATTACCCCATACATGACCCCATGGTCTGTAATAGCTAAGGCTTCCATCCCCAAGCTCTTAGCTTGCTTAATTAAATCCTCAAGCTTACTGGCACCATCAAGAAGACTATAACAGGTATGATTATGTAGATGAACAAAAGACACGTCTCTTTCCTCCCAGCTAAGATTCTTTAGTTTGAGACCCTCAGGTTTTATAGGTTAAATTACTTCTTAAAGATGCGTGAATTTACTAAAGCTTTAGCCTTTAAACTTCCTTGACCATAAATAGCTACATCAGCCAAACAAGATTTCTTCTCTAAATGGATAATCTGAGCATAAATCTGGACCGTATCACTAACCGCCAGAGGTTGTACATTCTGCAAGGACAGATTATTCAGCACCGTTTTAATCCGATACTGTTTGCGAGCTACAATATAGGCGGCTGTAGAAATAATGGTCACTAACGTTCCGGGACTGGCCGTTCCATCCTCATCAATCATAAATTGCGAAATCTCACCCGAAAGTTTGATCCCCTTCCCATTTTCCCAATTCTCCAATTTGAAACCACTCATGACCAAGTTATCCACAGTTTCTCCCACATGTGGCTGCTTTTCCGTCTGCTGAATGGCCGAGAGAATATCCTGTCGACTGACTACACCTACTAATTTCTTCCCTTTAACAATGGGGACCAGTTCAAAGCCTTCCCAAACCAACAAACGGGAAAGATGGGTTAATAAGGTGGTCGGCTCTACCATTAACACATCCTTCGTCATTACCGAAAGAATGCTGGCCTGCCGATCGGCACCAGCAACATCCACAGCTGTTACCATCCCTACCACCATCATATTCAGGTCTACCACCGGGAACCTACTATGCCCAGTTTGTAAAGACTTCCGATGCCAGTCCTCCACGATCGCTTCGGAGGTGAGATAATAGACGTCTTTGACCATAATGTCTTCGACAAAAACAAGTTCTTTATCCGTTAAGCGGTCATAAATCCCCCTGTTTAACATAGAAACTGCCTCAAAAGTGTTAAAGGGACAGGAGACAACACTTACCTTTTTCTCCTTAGCAACCTCGATAACCTCTGGAGACACTTTTAAAGCCGCTGTTACAATAACATGCGCCTCCGCATTGATGGCCAACAGTTGTAATTCCGGTTTATCCCCCACAAACAAAAGAGAATCTTTCCGCAGATACTGTTTTAAGGTTTCCGGACTATAACTGCCAATGACAAAATTATTGGGAGTTTTAGTTAAGTTTTCTGAACCAATTAAAATTTCTCCTTCTATGATTTTAACTATTTCATTTAAAGTAAGATCTTCAATTTCCTTTTCATCCTCAGCCTCGATCCGAATAGTACCCACTTTAGGTATTGAACTAACTAAACCTTGATTCTCGGCTTCTTTAATGGCACGATAGGCAGTACCTTCACTAACTTTAAGTTCTTTGGCAATTTGACGGACTGAAATTTTAGTCAGCACCGCCAATGATTTAATGTGCCGTAAAATCTGTTGATGTTTAGTCGTCCCTCCATCGGAAATGGTATTCATACTCTGCTATACACCTCATTTTCTGTAGAAAAATGTCCTTTCTTCAAGTATAACAAACTGCTTAATCTGTTACAATATCCTCTGGTCCTGAAAAAGGTGTATTAATACAGTTTAGACTCGTTTTAGGTTTTTCTTTTCATTCTTTGATACATTATTCCCCCGACTCGCCCTGATTCTTCTGCTGTTAATTCAGCCCAGCCATCTTTTTCGATTTTCTCCCAAAGCCCCAATTCACGGGCAATTTCCATTTTCAATAAATCCTGTGCGGTCAGTTCTTTCTTTTTCTTAACGATTACTCTCACCTCGCCCTCATTCATTGTGATTATTTAAAATGAAGACCGCTTCTTAACACTTAGAATAACCAGGCTACAGAATCTTTTCACTGAGAATGCCCGTTAACCCCATTCTCTCTACCCGAAGCTTGATCGCTTCTACATCTGTACTATAAAGGCCTTTGTTATTCATCTGCTTATAGTATTCTCCCCCTGAAAAAGTATAACGATTCTTCAAACCTTCAGGCGTTTTAATTTTTTCATTAGCATAAGCAACTAGGTCACCGATTACCAAAGAACGAGGTAATTCCAAAAGGGGCATTCCCAAATAGAGGCGGATACTATTATGCCCGGCTAAACTACCCGTACACATGGCTTCCGTATGTCCTACAAACAGACCAGATTTTTCCCCTGCACACAGCAAGTTATCCAAGCCATCCACCTTTAAAGCATTATTGCGCGGTGCCATGGATAAATAGCGAATGGAGTTCCCTTTTCCCCCTGAATAAGGGTCATCAAAACGGGCGAACTCAAAACCGGGGATTTTGCGCAGCTTCTTTAACGGATAAAAAGAGGTCATTAATTTTGCATACCCCGTATCCAGCAGAATAATATTCTCGGCGAACTCTTTTAAGGCGTACTGTTGGCAGACCTTATAATCTAGTTTTTTTAAATTAACCTCTTCCGCGGGAATGGAGACAATCACTACTCCCTCCCTGTCAAGTTTTTCTACGATCTCTTTGCCGAGGGAATTCTTGGCTAATTTACAGGAACCGCTATAGGCCCCATAGGATTCATCACCACGCTGTCCCAGGAGGTCTTCTACTCCTGCACGTTGACTAATACTTACCCGCGGTCCATATGAGGGGCAACGCAAAATACACATCGAACAGCCATTACCATAACGGAGACAATTCCCCATCGGACCTGTAGACCCTGTTGTTTCAATAAAGACATCTCCCTCTTCGGTAGTCTCATCAGCCAAAACAATACTCTTCAGCTTTGTACCTTCTTTGTTGACATTAATCGCTCTCGTCTCCAATTTCAGCCTTATACCCATTTCGATCAGTTTGTTTTGCACGAGTGGTTCTACTTTGCTCACATCATATAAAGAGGCATGTTTATGCCCCGGAAAATTAACATTTTTATGTCTAGTGACCTGGTCCGTAATCGCGATTAAATCCCCAGCCCCTAAGGCTATTAACTCCTCGGCAGCTGTGAATCTGCCGTTATTACGCATTATTCCCCCTACATTGCCTAACCCAAGCAACATATCTGTTTTTTCCAGAACTACTACTTCAGCGCCAGCTTTTCTGGCAGTAATCGCAGCTGCACAGCCGGCCCAACCACCACCGATAACAACGACTTTAGCCACTAATTTTACCTCCCTCCGAATATTTCTATAGGATCTAATTGAGATTTACATCTTCTCACTCTGCTTCCGTCAGCTAATCTCGTCTGACAGCTTCCGCAAATACCTTCCCCGCAACAGATCTGAGCATTGTTTGAACAAACCAGAGATACCTCCGGTCGCACCTCCTGAATGATGCGGGCAATTCCCTGATGTAACAGTTCCGAGCCACCGCTATAGATCAACTCTACTCCCTGATGAAGCAGACTTTCCTTGATATATGCCGAAATTTCTTCTGTCAGCGTAAGTTTTGCTAAATCTAATGCCTCCTTTTTTAAAACACTGCACCCTAATTCTTGAAACAATTTCATGGTTAAATCCGCCTTAATCCAGCCTTCGTCCAAGACAACCTCTACTTCATTACCTCCCTGTAAGAGCTTTTTCGCTACTGCTAAGGCCGGAGCCTGCCCGATACCTCTGACAATCATTAAGGCCTTTCCCTTTTGAAAACTCTTTAAGTACTTCAAACCTAAAACTCCATTCCAATAAGGGCCGCGTAAAAAAATTCCTTGCTCCGACTTACCTGCCGCCTCTGCCAATTCTGCGGATTCTACCGTATCTGCTGTATCTGCTGTATCTGCTGTATCTGCTGTATCTACCGCTTCGCCCAATCGTAGATATTTTGTCTTGATACCTTTCTCTTGAATAGCAACTTCAATCGTACCAGCTCTTTCATCTGCTCTCATCACTGAGATAGGCATATCAAAATAAGCCGTATCTTGAGCTGTCCTTAAAAAAACATAGGCTCCCGGCTGATTGAGCTCTCTAGCTAAAGTTTTCGGCACCTCGATCTTTAATAAGGTAACTGTTGGGGGAACGTTATTTTTAGCTAAGATGCGACAATACTCACCTTGCCGGTTATCTTTATTTCGAGAATGATTCCAGATATACTCTTGGTAAATACAGACACCTTTCCAATTGATACAATCACAAAAAACCTTGCCTTGTAATTGAGAACACATAATACATTCTCCTGTTTCAGCCAGATAGCAAGGACAATATTCCGTACCGGCATCGATACAATCTTGAATTTTCATGATCCCAACACTCCTTTTCTCCTTTAATAGCTTATTAATAGAGCAGGAAAAGGGTGCCTTTTTACATAAAAAAAGAGCCCTGCTGGGCTCTGTATTTTACGCTTCTTCAAATAAATCGGGATAACAATAAAGGGTCTGTTTATCAGTTGATACCTCTTTAAAATCCTCCAGAAGTCTAGAATATTTAAAGGCAAAATTGAAAAACAAATGGATTTCCGGTTTGCTCCTATCTACGGAACGTAAAATTACCTTATCAGGATAAAAGAGGTATTGATAATCTTGATCACGCCAACAAAGATGGACATTACCTATGGCTAAACAAACATTACCCCATTCATTAATCATAAAATCATTAATAATACCTCGCCCTAATTCAAACTGTTGCCCAATACTGAAACCTACCGTATGATCAGATTTGCCCATAAAGGTAGTAAAATGCTCCAAAATAAAGCGACAAGGTAAACTTACCTCTTCGATCAATCTGCGTTCAGTCGTTAACTTCTCCTCCAGAGCCTTTAACCTACGCATAGAAGGATGACTTTCCTCCTCGGCTAGTTGATATTTTTCTTTGCAACTCCATAACTTTTGACTAATTTCTTCGATTGCTTCTAAATATCTATTATCACGATCTTGCCGTTTTCCACCCTTAGCCCTCCTCGCAAGCTTTACCCTACTCTTTTATTATACACTAAGTATCAGCATTTTTACAATAATAACCAACCTTATCATTAATCATTTCTTCCGGTTGACTTATATCTCAAAAATTCATATAATATAAAAGTAACAAAAGGACATTTTTCATAATAGAAACGGGGTATAGCGCAGTTTGGTAGCGCGCTTGGTTCGGGACCAAGAGGCCGGGAGTTCAAATCTCCCTACTCCGACCACTTGTTAATCTGTCCGCATGTGCGGATTTATTTTTCCCTAAATTTAAAAGGATTTTGCGAAGAGAATCAAGAAATACTTGTTTAAACACTGACTTGGAGGATATGCAGTTATGTTTGGATTTAAATTAACCTGCCCGGAATGTCAACAACCAATTACACCTAAAACAGTTAAATGTCCCTCTTGTAAAAAAAAGGTGTCGCAAAAATTTCTGAAGCGTTATGCCAATGCGATTAGTAAATTTTGGGTTATTATTTTGGGATGCTTTTTATTATTCTTAATCATACCTTTTCTTTTCTATGATTTACTGGGTACTACTTGGGTTGGTATCATTATTCTAGCCGGATTGCCTTTCTCCCTTTTTATCGCCTCTTTAGTTACACGGGCAAGCTTAAAAAAAATTTAAGAAGAACTTTTTTTCTCACCAAGAGGTTTACTAAGCAGGAGTATTATACTCCTGCTTTTTTGTCTGTGGAAAGTACGTCAAAAACCCTCTCCGGTGGGATTCCTTTTTTCACTTCAACCTTCCCGATACCTGTGGGAAGAATATACTGCACTTGGCCGTTTTCCACCTTCTTATCATCGTGGATAAACTTAAGTACACCTTCTACATATTCTGAGGAGAAACTAAGGGGCAAACCCCATTTTTGCATTAAAGAGAGCACCGCTTCTACTTCCGACTTGTTGATCATTTGCAAACTTTCCGCCAATCGCAAAGCCATAACTATACCTAGCGCCACCGCTTCGCCGTGACGATACTTCTCAAAATTCGTGGCTTTTTCCAAGGCGTGTCCAAAAGTATGACCCAAATTTAAGATTTGGCGTAACCCTTCATCCCGCTCATCCTGCCGGACAATTTCCGCTTTAATCAAGAGACAGCGTTCAATCAATTGGAGAACGACTGTCTTCTTTTTAGCCAAAATCGCCTGCGCATTTTCCTCTAAAAAACGGAAGAAATCTCGATCCCATAAAAGAGCATATTTCAGTACTTCCCCAAGACCCGCCCGCCAATCTCGCAAGGACAAAGTCTCTAAAGTAGTTATTTCGCTCCACACCGCCTTGGGCTGATAAAAAGTGCCAATCATATTCTTGCCGCAGGGATGATTTACCGCGACTTTACCCCCGACACTGCTATCCACTTGTGCCAAAAGCGTGGTCGGGATCTGGATCAAGGGAACTCCCCGGTGATATAGAGCTGCCGCAAAGCCCGCTAAATCCCCTACCACACCGCCACCTAAGGCTAATAAAGGAACCTGGCGACTTAAATTTTTCCCTAACATAGCCTCCAAAATTTTCCCCGCATTAGCCCAAGTCTTGGCACCTTCACCCGGTTCGATTAAATAAAACGTAGGCTGATATCCTTGGACAGTCAATAAATCCTTCAGCATTTGTCCATAATAGCCATTTACCTGAGTATCGCTAACAATAAAAACCTCTTTTTCCCTACTAAAATCCGCTAATCCTGCGATACAGTGAGATAAAATATGATATCCCAAGAAGACAGAGTAGCTTCGCGCTCCTAAATTGATTTCTATCCGCCGAAAACTGTCTGGCAAAAAAATCACCCCCAAAATGAATTATCTCTTAAGGTATTGAAGATAATCCCGATAATTCAATAAGGTCTCCTCAAAATGATCTCCACCAAATTTCTCCATTACCGCTGCAGCCAACACCCAGGCGGTAACTGCTTCCCCTACGATAGCCGCTGCAGGCACAGCACAAACATCGGCGCGCTCTACTGCCGCCATAACCGGTTCTTTGGTCTGCCAGTCCACACTAGCTAAAGACTGAACCAAGGTGGGGATCGGTTTCATCGCAGCCCTCAGCACGATCGCCTCACCGTTACTGATGCCGCCTTCAATCCCACCAGCGCCATTCGTCCGGTGGCCAAAGCCTTGCCCATGTTGATATATTATTTCATCATGCACCTGAGAACCGAATAAAGAAGCCGCTCCAAATCCGCAGCCAATTTCCACCCCTTTGATGGCCGGAATACTCATCAGTGCTTGCGCTAGCTGTCCATCTAAGCGGCGATCCCAGTGTACGTGAGAGCCTAAGCCTGCCGGAACTCCTTCCGCCCTAACCTGGATTACCCCACCCAGAGTATCGCCCCTCCTTTGGGCCTCATCAACTGCTGTAAGCATTTTCAAAGATGCTTCTTGATCAGAACAATAAAAGGGATCTGCCTCCAAAAATTGATTCTCCACTATCTGGGGAGCGACCTGAGCCTGAATATCCCCGAGGACCACAACCTGACCTTGTACCTTTATCCCCAACTGAGACAATAACTCCTCTGCCACCGCTCCCACCGCTACACGGATTGCGGTTTCTCGTGCACTGGCTCTTTCTAAAATATTACGCAGATCTTCCTGCCGATATTTTAGCCCCCCGGCTAAATCAGCATGTCCAGGACGCGGTGACTTGACAATCCTCTGCTCTAGTATTGCCTCGCTCCCCGCTGCCATTATCTCCTGCCAATTTTCCCAATCCCGATTATAGATTACTAAGGTTAGGGGAGTACCTAGGGTCACCGAGCCTCTCACACCGGAGAAAACCTCAACTCTGTCTTCCTCCAGCTTCATCCGTTCACCCCGACCATATCCACCCTGCCTCCTCTTTAAGAGGAGATTAATTCTGTCCAGATTCAACTCCAGCCCTGCAGGTAGCCCTTCAATAATTGCTACTAAGGCTCGACCGTGGGATTCTCCGGCAGTCAAAAAACGCAACATCCTAAGCCCACCTCTCCAACTCTTTGAGCATAACCTCTCGCGGCGCTTTACATCCAGCCCATTTTTCAAAGGCGATCATACCCTGATGTAAAAGCATTTGTAAACCATTATGGGTCTGACACCCGCGCGTTTTAGCCTTCCGAAGAAAAATAGTCTCGCGTGGTTTATAGATTAAATCAACGACGAACTGACCTTTCGCAAACCATTTCTCCTCAATCGGAAGACTTTCTTGCTCTTGGGGAAACATCCCTAACGATGTGGTATTAACCAGCATTCTGTTTTCGGCAAAAGCATCCCTTAAACCATCCGCATGCCAGTCTCGCACGCTAACAATAGCACCCAAACGCTCCAATAAAGAGGCCAATTCCTTGGCGTTCTCTCTGGTACGATTGACAATCGTAAAGTTCTTCATCCCCGCTAAGGCTAAGGTTACTCCAATAGCTCTAGCAGCACCTCCGGCACCTAAAAGCAAAGTAGTTTCTTTCGATTCTAATAGATTGGGGTTGGTATCAAGTAAAGCACTTAAAAAACCGGACCCATCCGTGTTATCCCCCCACAAACGCCCTTCCTGCCAATAAAAAGTATTTACGGCACCGATCAAGCGTGCTTCCTGCGTTAGTTCATCAAAATAAGGAATAATCTCCTTTTTAAAAGGCATTGTCACATTGCCGCCTTGAATCCCCAAAGCTCTTAGACCTTGCACGGCTTCGCCTAGTTGCATCTGCTCTACCTCTAGAGCTGTATAAACACAATTCATCTGCAGTGCGGCAAAAGCGGCATTATACATCACCGGAGAAAGTGACTGTTCGATCGGATTCCCCAATACCGCAAATACTTTTGTTTTTCCATTTACAGAAATCATCTATTTCCACTCCTTAATTCGTCCAATAAACTCCAAAATCCGGGAAAGGATACCTCTACCGCTTCAGCATCTTCAATCATGGTTTCTCCTGCAGCACCTAAGGCCGCAATGGCTAAAGACATGGCTATACGATGATCACCATAGCTTTGACAAAGAGCTCCCTCTAAAGAAGCTCCTCCCCGAATACGTAAACCATCGTCTAATTCTTCAATCTGTCCCCCTAAACGGGTCAAACCTTCACAAATAGCTAGAAGCCGATTACTTTCTTTAACTTTTAACTCTTGCGCATCTCTAATTTCTGTAACTCCATCAACGAAAAGAGCTGCCACTGCCAAAATAGGCAGTTCATCGATCAGCCGGGGAATAATCCGGCCTCCTATGGAAATTCCGTGTAAAGAACTACTTTCAACTTCGACGGTGCCTCTGATCTCACCGGCGATTTGCACTTGCTCTGATATCCGCAAGTTTCCCCCCATCGCTTGAAGAATCTCCACAATCCCACACCGAGTGGGATTTAACCCTACATCCTTAATCACGATTCGACTATCCGGCACAATCAGACCGGCGACTAGGAAGAAAGCAGCTGAGGAAAGGTCTCCAGGGATCAATACTTGCTGTGCCTTTAAAACTGGTAACCCCTTAACCCGAAGAACCTGCTGTTCTTGGGCAAACTGTTCTTTTTTCACCTCTGCCCCGAAAGCTTCCAACATTAGTTCTGTATGATTTCGGGAGATCGTCGATTCAATTACCTCTGTCCATCCTGAGGCATAAAGACCAGCTAAGAGAAGGGCCGACTTGACCTGAGCACTAGCAACAGGCAAAGAATAGCTAATCGACTGTAAATTCCCTCCCGTAATAGTTAAGGGAGCAAAAGCCCCTCCCTGATGTCCCCTGGTCTGAGCACTAATCTGAGCCCCCATTTGTTGGAGGGGTATCGTCACCCGCTCCATCGGACGCGCGCAAAGTGAAACATCACCAGTTAGTACAGAGGTAAAGGGTTGTCCTGCCAAAACCCCGGCTAAGAGCCGCATTGTTGTTCCAGAGTTGCCCGCATCTAGGACTTCTTGTGGTTCTTGCAAGCCCCCAAGACCACGACCTTCCACAAAAATAGTAGACGTGAAGCGGTCACTGGCGGATTGATCTTTCTGTTTTTCTGCAATAGATATGCCCAGCTGGCGTAAACATTGGCAGGTATTTAAACAATCTTTGGCTGCAAGAAAACCAGCTATTTCCGTTCTTCCTTCCGCTAAAGCTCCTAAGATAACGGCACGATGAGAAATAGACTTATCCCCGGGAACGCGGATAACACCTTTTAAACCTTCGGCTAAAGTAACTTTCCTTCGCATCATTAATCAATCTCCTAAGTGCAGTGTGGCAGGGGGAGTGTGGCAGGGGGACGTTTCGTTTGCCACATTTTTAGAGATAAGGGGACACACCGCCCTTTTTAAAGGTCATCCTAGTTGCGGAATGTTCCCAAAAACGTGGCAAACGAAACGTCCCCCTGCCACACTTACGTTCTTTCCATGACAGTAGCAATTTTTTTTACTTCCTGGATCAAATTATTAAACAGACGGGGTTTAATACACTGGGGTCCGTCACATACTGCTTCCTCGGGATGATTATGTACTTCGATCAGCAAACCATCGGCCCCGGCAGCAACTGCTGCTCTAGCCATCGGTGCTACCAGCCGCCATTTTCCTGTGCCGTGACTGGGGTCAACAATGATCGGTAAATGGGTAATTTCCTTTAAGATTGGTACCGCCGATAGATCTAAGATATTACGAGTAAAAGTATCATCAAAAGAACGAATTCCTCTTTCGCATAACATTACCTGAGAATTGCCGTTAGACATAATATATTCAGCTGCCATAATCCATTCTTCAATGGTAGAACTTAAGCCCCGTTTCAAGAGTACAGGTTTATCATATTTCGCTACCTCCATCAAAAGCGGAAAGTTTTGCATATTCCTGGCCCCAATCTGCAGGATATCGGCATATTGGGCCACCATTTCCACCTTACGGGGATCCATTACCTCCGTAATAATATACAAACCCGTCTTTTCGCGGGCTTCCGCTAAATATTCTAAGCCTTTCTCCTCGAGACCATGAAAAGCATAGGGCGAAGTCCGCGGTTTATATGCTCCGCCGCGCAAAATCCGGACACCGCTTTCTTTTACGATTTGGGCAATCTCGAAAAGTTGTTCCCTACTTTCCACGGCACAAGGTCCGGCCATAACCTGAACCTGTTTTCCGCCGATCGAGATATCTCCCACCTTGATTACCGTATCTTCCTGCTTAAACTGCCTGCTTGCTAACTTATAGGGTACCTTAATGGGGATAACCCTTTCTACCCCTTCAATAGCTTCCAAGGCTTGTTTCAGATAATCATACTTATCAGCGCCCACCGCGCTGATGAGAACATTGTTGACACCTTTAGACTGATAAATCTGATAGCCGTTTGTTTGTAACTTCTTGACTACCTTTTGGATAGCGTCCTCTCCCAGACCGGGTTTCATGACGACAATCATGGCAAATCTCCCCTTCTCTTTCAATCACTCCGGCAACTACTTTTGTCACCTTTACCCTCAATGTATTGCCAGATATTATCCCAAAGGAGTTTACTAGAATGAGGCGAACCCAAGTGCTGAGCCATTTCCCTCATTTGCTGCAAGCGAAGTGG
>Ga0265294_10007205_pt1 | contig 13238 bp, 12 predicted proteins | sample MunlanPumphouse3_FD_192504 | JGI IMG/M metagenome (GOLD analysis project Ga0265294, IMG submission 192504) | Groundwater microbial communities from a municipal landfill in Southern Ontario, Canada - Pumphouse #3 | ecosystem: Environmental > Aquatic > Deep subsurface > Groundwater | place... | reverse complement strand
AAAACAGAACTTCCGCTCGCAAACAATCCTATCGCCAGCATTAAAATACCGGCAATAATTTTTTTTAGCTGCATATTTTTTTATTTTTAAACGAACACCGCTCCCCCCTACCAAGAGAGCGATGTTCTTCGCTCCCTTTGGACTAGAAAGGGATTTGTCCGCACAATATACAACATTTAGCCTTATACGTCAAAATAAAATTTGCCGGTTTCAAACAGCTAGCGCGGCTCCCGCTTCCGGCGAGAGAACCATACAAGATCAAAATATTGCCGTCTCGCTTTCCCGGAAAGGAAAGAAATTAACCGCGGCCTGCAGAGACCAAAGAAACTTTTGCCCAAATCGCCAGACACCCGAACCGTAACCGCACAAGCCAATCTGCCCAAATCTGCACAGGTGCCACCTGTGCAAAAACTTGCACAGGTGGCACCTGTGCAGATTTGGACGGGGGTTGGGCTAATTAAAAAGCGCAGATTTTTCTGCGCTTTTTGCTTCTTTTTTTCTTCCGAGCCGATGAAGAGAATTAAGGCAAAGATTTTCCTAGAATATCAATAATGGCAGCTACAATCAGAAAAAAAACAATATACGGACCAAGCCAAACAATCAAAACAGAAATAGAAATGGCAAAAATTTTTTCAATTGCCTTTCTTTTTTCGGCTCCTGCTTTCTTAAAAGAAACAAGCAGATAAAGCCAAAAAGATATAACCAAAATGAGAAAAAAATAAAACAGTCCCAATATTATGTTCATAAATTTAAATGATCTTAGACGAAATTCTTTCGTTTGTCGGAGTTATAGCCCTTAAAATAAATCTTGTCAAAAAAGCGAAACTTTAAAGTTCCTGTCCCTGCGGCTATTCTTTAGGAAAGAGCTAGAAGAAAAAAATTTCTTCAATTTTTTTTCCAAAAAATTTAGATATGTCATAGGCCAGCTTTAAAGAAGGCACATATTTCCCCTGCTCAACAAACACAATTGTTTCCCTTCTAACGCCGACCTCTCGCGCCAAATCTTCCTGGGTAAGCCCTTTGGCCAAACGGAGATCTTTTATCTTTGTCGTCAGTTTATTTTTCATTTAATTCTTTTTTGGAAAAATAACGAAACAAAATGCTGTTTAAGATTAGAATAAAACAAGCGGAATAAGCCAAAAAAGAACCCAATGCTTCAAAAGACGGATTTCTTGATTTTAAGGCCATAAAAACCATGGAAGAAACCGCCGCCAAAATAGCGTAGATGGAAATTGTCCATCGGGAAGCATTACCGGCAATATAATAGTCCCTTTCATCGTTGATAACGCCTTTAACTCTGCGCCTCATGAACAGAACAACGGCAAAAGCCGCAACAGCGGCGATTATCGGCAAAAGATAATTGCCTTGGACAACGAAAAATGAAACCATGCCGCCCAAAACCGCAGCGATTACCAAACGGATTTTATTGTAATTTTTAATATCCATGCCTATTTTTTAATGTTATTTTTTATAACTATACATATGTTAGATAAATATAACATCATTGTCAATCAAAATTAACAGAGGCCCGGCCTCTGTTAATTTATTGTTGGGAGATATAAAACAAAAAATCCGTCAATTTCTTGACGGATTTTTTAATTTAATTAGAAAAAGTTAGCACTCAATCCGCGTAATTTTGTATTTTGCCACTCCTTCCGGGGTCGGCACTTCAACGGTCGCGCCTTTGATTTGATCCATTAAGGCCTTTCCCAATGGTGACGCATAAGAAATTTTATTCTCAAAAGGATTGGCTTCGTTGGCTCCGACAATCATATATTTATTGTCCATTTTTCCGGAGCTTAAAAATACGGTGGATCCGACTTGGACTTTGGAGCAGTCCTTATCCATCTCAACGACTTTTGCGTTTTTAATCATTGCTTCTAATTCTAAAATACGCTGCTCCAAAGAAGCCTGATGTTCTTTGGCTTCGGTATAAGCCGCATTCTCGGAAAGATCACCGTAAGAAATGGCTTCTTCAAGGTCTTTTGCCACTTCTTTACGCTCAACGTTTATCAAGTGATCCAGCTCTTTTCTTAATTTTTCCAGCCCTTCCGGGGTTAAATATTCTGTCATAATTTAATTTAAATAAAGATATGATATCCAAAATTATATCGGTTTAAAATATCCCGGTCAATGCCTTCAAGCGGCTCTAAAGACGGGAAGATATTCTTTTAACAAAAGCTGAAAATAAAGTCAATAGCGGCCTTAATCCTGGAACTATGACAATATAAAAAGCAATGTTATGAGCTTCAAATTCCAATCTCCAAGATTAATGCCCGGCATTTTCATCAACGGCCTCTTCTCTTCGGCCTTCAAGTATGGAATCAGACGAAGAACCGCCTTCATTTTCTTGAACAGCCGGAGCGTTCTCCGGTCTTAGCTCTTCAGGAGTAAAATACCAGTTTAAAATTTCTCTAGCCGGAGCGTTCGCAATGCTAAGATGCTGGTAAACGTTCTCCAAAATTATGGTTAAAGCTATCGTCGGCTCTTCATAGGGCGCGAATGACGTAATCAATATATGATAATATTCTTTTTTGGAAGTTTCCACTGTCCCGGTTTTGGCCGCCGCTTCAACGGGCAGAAAATTCAAACTGGTTGCCGTTCCTCCATAAACACTGACCGTCTGCCTCATCCCTTCCCTTACCACTCTTAAGCTCTCCGAAGAAATAAAGTTTTCCCTTATCAATTCCGGCTTTATTTCTTTAATAATATTGTTTTCATCGTCAACTATTTTTGAAACCAAACGGGGCGAATAAAGCTTTCCTCCGTTCGCTATGGCCGCAATAGCCATTGTCAGCTGCAGCGGAGTAACCTTTAAATATCCTTGGCCGATGGAAATATTATAAGTGTCTCCCGGATACCATACTTGTCCCGTTTTAGCTTCTTTCCATTCCCTATCGGGAACAAAACCAAAATCTTCTTCGGGAAGATCAATCTTTGTAGCGGCGCCAAATCCGTAAAGATCAAAATATTTTTTAATCCTGTCTATCCCCAGGCCTTTTTGACTGCCATAACCGCCTCCAATCATATAGAAAAAAACGTCGCAAGATTCGGCTATAGCCTTCCTCATATCGGTCGGACCATGGCTTTTCCAGTCGCTTTTAAATGTGCCGTCCTTTAAAGCTATGCCTCCTTCGCAATTAATAATTTGATCGGCTCCGATAATTTTCTCTTCCAAGGCCGCGGATGCAAGCAAAGGCTTGACTGTTGATCCCACGGGATAAGATCCTGAAACCGCCCTGTTGAACAAAGAAAAATCGGGATCGTTGATTATTTCCTCATATTCCTCATGAGAAATGTTTTCCGAAAAGACATTATTGTCAAAACTGGGAATGCTTACCACAGCCAGCAATTCCCCGTTTTGAGGATTAACCGCCACGGCAGAAGCTTTTTCAAGGCCGTAGCTTTCCAATGTTTCCGATAAGGTTTTATATATTTTTTCCTGTAATCCGGCGTCTATGTTTAAAATCAAATTTTCTCCGGTTTTTGGCGGAGTTTCCAGCCGGCTGTCCAGTATTTCTCCTATGGCCGTTCTTTCAAACTGCATTAGCCCCGGCTTCTCTTTCAGATAATCGTTGTAATAAATTTCCAATCCGGCTCCCGTTTCTCCTTCGCTTGAAACATAACCTATTATCGGAGCAAAAATCCGCGAATCAGCATAATTCCTCTTCTTGCTTTCACCAATTTCAAACCCTGTCAATTCTTCGGCTTGGGCGTTGAAAATAATAACTTGATTGATATTCAAGTTTTCGGCCAGGATAAATTCATTTTCTTTTTTCTCTGCAAAGCAATCATTAATCTCTTTTTGCATATCCAGCCAGTCTCTGCTTAAAAGCTCGGCCAGCCTTCGCAAGGAAGCCTCTTTCTGCAAATTTTCTTTTTCAAACTTTTCTACATCGCAAATCAAATCAAAGCTTGATTCGTTAAAAACCAATTGCTTGTTGTTGCGGTCATAAATTACCCCGCGCTGGGCTTTCAGCTCCTGCGCTAAAAACCTGTTTTTCCGGGACTGCTGCAAAAGCTCCTGGCTTTTAGCTGTTTGCAGATAAGCCTCTCTTGAAAAAAGAACGGCCATAACAAGCAGAAAAAAGAAAAAAAGGAGCCAAATATTATGAACGGCAATCGGCGTTTCCATTTTGCAGGAAGCGTCTCCTGAAAATTTTTCCCTCTTTTGGGCAACATTGTCCCAAAAAATTTCATCCGTTTCTATTTCTGTTTTAGGCTTTTTAAGCTTAAAATCTTTTAGGTTTTTGGGAAATTGGCAATTCAACATAACGCAAAAAAATAAATTTTAAAATAAAAGAAGCCGCAACCAAAATTAAAGCATTAAATCCGAAAAAATACAAAGGACTGTAAATATCCAAGAAAAACCCTCCAAACGCCGCACTCCAAAACCCCAAAGAAGAATAACGGTTCTCAAATAAATTAATCAAAATTGCCGCTGTCCAAACAAGATGAAGATGTCTGCTGATTATTGAAAAAAAACTTGTCTCCAAAAGGGCAAGAATCCAAAATCCGAAAAAAAGCAAAATAATTTTTAAAAAATTAGGCGTCAATTTAAAGGTTTAAAATTTTTAATTATAAAAAGGTTATTAAGATTTTCTATTCTAAACAAAGGCTCTATCTCAATCTGCAGAAAAGAAGCTGCGGCTTGGCTTTGGATTTTGGAAACTTTTCCCAAAGCAATTCCTGAAGGAAAAATCCCTCCCAAGGCGCTGGTCGCCAAAAGATCTCCTTCTTCTACATTTTTATTCTTTTCCACCAAGTCCAAAATCAGTTTTAAATTTCCTTGGCCCTTGGCTAAAGCATAGAAATCTTTTCCTTCTATCTCAACTCCTGCCGCGCTCTTTGTGTTGGAAATCAGCATAATCCTTGAAAAATCTTCGTAAACCTCTTCTACTCTTCCCACCAGCGATCCCTCTTGGCTAAGAACAACTTGGCCCGTTTTAACCCCCTGTTTCTCCCCTGCGCTAACCATTAAAAAGTCTCCTGCCGATTCTTTTAAAACCATTTGGCATGGGAAAAGGGCGAAATTCTCTTTGGCTCCCGAATCCAAAGCTTGTCTCAAGGCGTTATTCTCTTCAGACAAAGCGGCTAATTCGGCGCTTTTAGCCAGTAATTCCTGATTTTGCTTTAGAAGCCTTTGGTTTTCCTCTTCCAGCTTGTAGCTGAAAAAATAGCCTTGAGAAAAAGCAATGGCGGCCTGGCTTTTGTCGCGCAAAAAAGACTGGAAAGAAAAAGAGTTTTTATAGAAAAAGTTTTTTAAGCTGTCGGGCTTAAAAATAAAGTTAAAAGATAAAAAAAACGCAGCCAAAAAAATTGCCGAAAATATCAAATTTTTCTTTGGCGGGTTGGTCATTTTTTGATTATATCCTTTAAAAAGTTTTTGGTAAATGCCTTTTCCCCTTTGTTTTATATGGATAAAAGCATGTTCAAAGGTTCAAAGATAACAAAAAAACCGCTTTATTCCGATCATTATAAGAGAGCTACCTACTTTCGCGCCATTAGACACTATCATCGGCCTTGAGAGATTTCACTTCCGAGTTCGGGATGGGATCGGGTGGAGCACTCTCGGCATAGCCCCCTTATAATAACCGCAATAAACGGCTTTATTCTTTATAAAAATTACTAATTACTAGCCAAAGGAATTTCCATATTAGTAGTGCTCGGCTAAATCCATTGCTGAACTTACACCTGCACCCTATCAAGGTCATAGTCTCTAACCTGGATAATAATGAGTCTTAATCTTGGAGTGGGCTTCGAGCTTAGATGCTTTCAGCTCTTATCCCGTCCCAACTTAGCTACCCAGCGATGCCCTTGGCAGAACAACTGGTACACCAGAGATTGGTTCATCCCGGTCCTCTCGTACTAGGGACGACACTCCTCAAGACTCGGCGCCTACGGTAGATAGGGACCAACCTGTCTCACGCATATTTTTCTTTTATTACTAAAAGTATGGACTATATCACCACCCTTTATATCAAAGGGGATCGACGTATTATAGAAGATTTCACCTTCTATCCAATCCTTGTTCAGGATTAAGTCTCTACGGGGTCAATAAACCTTTTTGCTTGAGAAGTTGTGCTACTTTGTTAGAAGTATTTTTTCTCTTTTTGGAATAGTTCAATTTTTTGAATTCGTCTATTTGGCAACAAAGATCTAAAAAATCTTTTGCGCTGGCTATCTTTTTCTTTTTCTGTAGAATTTTAATCATCAATCTTACATTCTCCTTTTTCAAGATCACATAAGGCTTAAGCCAATTCAATATTTTTTCTATTGAATCGACGTCTCCGATGATATATTCTACTATTCCGTCTTTTCTCGTTCTGATATAACCGCTTCCTATAAATTCTTTTATTTGTTCTATTCCTCTTTTATTCTTTTTAGATTGATAAAACACTACATAAGGACATATCTGATACCTATAACGATAAGTATCGTTTTTAGTAAGCTTGACATAGATGCTTCCATCACCGTCAAGAAAACCTGCGATATACGCTTTTAATGTTTCTTTTATCCTCATAAGAATAGGCTTATGACTTCCCTCGGTATCGTCCTCGTATACGACAGTATAAAATACAAGGATTTCACCGATATTAGTCGATTTTTATCTTATTAAGTTGCCTTAATAAGCCGCCAAAGTTAAATTAACTCAACGGTTTGAACCCAACTCACGAATCACTTTAATCGGCGAACAGCCGAACCCTTGGGGCCTTCTTCAGTCCCAGGATGTGATGAGCCGACATCGAGGTGCCGAACAGAGCCGTTGATGTGGACTCGCGGGCTCTACTAGCCTGTTATCCCCGGGGTAACTTTTGTCTGATAATCTCCCTCGGTTCTACTAACCAAGGTCGGTTCACTAAGTTCTGCTTTCGCATCTGCGCGGCATACCCGCCTTGCAGTTAAGCTGGCTTATGGCTTTATCCTATCACTCCGATTTCCATCCGGAGCTAGCCAACCTTATAAACTTCTCCGTTACTTTTTAGGAGAAAAGCGCCCCACTTAAACTACCCACCAAACACTGTCCCTCGCTGTTCGTATTTATGCGCAAAATGTTTGCGAACAAATACGAACAGCGGAGTTAGACTTCAAACAGCAAAAGAGTGGTGTTTCATTGTCGGATCCATCCTGGCCAAAACCAGAACTTCATATCCTCCCACCTACGCTACGCATTTACCGCCTAAAACCAATATTTGGCTATAGTAAAGCTCCCGGGGTCTTCCCGTCTAGCCGCAGGAAAGGGGCATATTCACCCCTACTGTAATTTCACCAAGCAGCTCTTGGAGACAGTTCTCAAGTCGTTAAGCCTTTCATGCGGGCCGCAACTTACGCGGCAAGGGATTACGCTACTTTAACACGGTCAGAGTTACCGCGGACGTTCACCAGAGGCTTCAATCAGTAAGCATATACCTTAATGGAATATACCTCCAACCTTAACACTCCGGCACTGGTCAGGCCTCAGCCCCTATACATCCTCTTACGAGTTAAGCAGGGACCTGTGTTTTTGATAAACAGTCGCTTGAGAGTCTTTCGCTGCGTCCCCTCAAACAAAAGGAGGGGAAGATCTTATTCCGAAGTTACGATCGCTTGTTTGCCTAGTTCCTTCAAGAGCTTTCACTTGTTCACCTTAGTACGCTAACACTAATCCACCTGTGTCGGTTTACGGTACGGATCCGCTATATTTTAGCTCCCTCAAAAATTTTCTAGGAAAATTGTCAAATTAAGTTCATCTATCCGTAGATAGACTTCCCCTCTCAAGCTTTCACCTGAAAGGACAGAAATCCGATAATCTGCTTAAAAATCCAATCTTCGTCTTTTTGAAGGAAAAACATAACGGAGGGACGGAATATTAACCGTCTGTCCATCAGATTCGCCTTTCGACTTATCCTAAGGACCGCCTAACCCTTGGCTGATTTTCATTGCCAAGGAAACCTTGGATTTGCGGTGTTCCGGATTTTAACCGGAATTGTGGTTACTCATGCCAACATTCTCACTTCTTAACGCTCCACCAAACCTCACGATTCAGCTTCAGTGCGTTAAGAACGCTCCCCTACCCATACATTTTGCATAACAAAATATATGCCTTGTCTTCGGTATTAAGCTTTAGTCCCGGTAATCTTCGGCGCAAGACTCCTTAGCTAGTAAGCTGTTACGCACTTTTTAAAGGGTAGCTGCTTCTAAGCTAACCTCTTAGCTATCTGGGGAGTCTCACTTCCTTAAGATACACTTAGCTTAAATTTAGGGACCTTAGACGAAGGTCTGGGCTTTTTCCCTCGCGACTACGGAGCTTAGCCCCCGCAGTCTAACTCTTCCTAAAAATGGTATCGGTATTCGCAGTTTGGTAAAAAGACCTAGGCAAAGCCCACGGAATTTTTTCCAGTGCTCTACCCCCGATACGTTACAAAGGAAGGCTAGCCCTAAAGCTATTTCGGGGAGAACCAGCTATTACCAAGCTCGATTAGCTTTTCACTTCTTACCACAACTCATCCCAGAGTATTGCACAGCTCACGGGTTCGGTCCTCTTTCCTCCTTTCGGAGAAATTCAACCTGGTCATGGTAAGCTCGCCTGGCTTCGGGTCTTATCTTTTCTCTTTAAACGCGCTATTAACACTCGGTTTCCCTATGCCTCCGGACCATAAGCCCTTAGACTTAGAAAAAAGATAAACTCGTTGGCTCGTTCTGCAAAAAGTACGCCATGACCCCGTTCCAATTTTGCGGCGCAATAAAAAACTTTGTTAAAAAACAAAATTATTGCGCGTCAAAATTGGAACAGGGCGCTGACTTTTTGTAGGCAAGATAGTTTCAGGTTCTATTTCACCGGGGTCATCCCCCTGCTTTTCACCTTTCCCTCACGGTACTTGTACACTATTGATGACCAGATTATATTTAGCCTTGGCAGGTTAGTCCTGCCTGATTCCCGCCAGGTTGTCTTGGCCTGACGGTACTCAAGATAAGTAACAAAGAGCGCGAATTAGTTTTCGCCTACCGGACTATCACCGTCTATGGTGGCCCTTTCCAGGGTCCTTCGGCTAACTAAATCGTCTAAATTTTCTCTCTCAAGAACATTTCTCATCCGACTATTGCGATGAGAAATGCCCCCGACGTTAAATTCTTACTACCCCTGGCCGCACCTCGCTATGCTCGGGTGGAATTTTCAATTTCTAATTTTCAATTTTCAAATAAATATCAACGACCAAATGTTTAAAACATTTAGAAATTAAAACATTATTTAAAAATTTGCTTGCCTGCCGGCAAACAGGAATTTAAAAATTTGTCATTCCATACCGAACGCAGTGAGGTACGGCTAGGTTTGGGCTGCTCCCCTTTCGCTCGCCGCTACTAAGGGAATGGCCCCGCAGATGCGGGGTTTGTTTTCTTTTTCCTCCGCTTACTATGATGATTCGCTTCAGCGGGTTTGCTATTCGTTAAAACGAATTGTTTTGGCTTGATCGCCAAAACGGGTTACCCCATTGGGAAATCCCCGGTTCACAGGTTGCTAGCACCTCACCGAGGCTTATCGCAGCTACGCCACGTCCTTCATCGCTTCTGGTCTCAAGGCATCCTCTATCTGCCCTTATTTTTTCCTTTGACTAGTAATTAATAATTTTTGTATCTTATTTGGAAATGTTTCCAAATTATGTAAAGCTTCTTTCCTTTCTTTCAGCTATATCTTTAAAATTAAACTAAAAACCGCTTTTAAGCGGTTTTTAGCAAATACAATGAAATGCTTTAGCCGCTTATCGTTTTTCAAGTTTAATTTTTTCTTCTCTAATTGACATTAACAGAATAATTTTAGCAGAGAAAAAAAGTTTGTCAATAGCAGCTGCGGCAAATTTTTATCTTAAAGAAACTCTTCCAAATAATTACTTGGAAAGTTTGTCTTTGGCTTGCTGGATAACTCTAGCTGCGGCTTCTTTTCCCCCAAGCCCGAAAGCCAAGCCAAAAGCCAAAGAAAGGGTAGCCACAAAGCCTGTCAACAGGGTGTTAATCAAAGTTTCAGCTATTCCCAATTGAACCAATATGGCCATGCCGGAAAAAATATAAATAGCCCATTTTGCTATTCCTCCGATAAATCCGGAGTAATTAATTCCCATTTTTTCAACCCAAACTTTAATAATCTTTTCAATCATATCGGCAACTACGACGCCGACTACAAAAATAGCGGTAGCGACTATTAAATTAGGCAGCCAAAACATAACCCTGTTTAAAAAAGCGTTAAATTCTGAAAAGCCTAAAATGGTAACAGCGATAGAAAGAGAAACGATCACCAAAATCCATTTTACGATTGCGCCGACAAAATTGGCGGCATTAACCGTAACCTCCGCTTTCCTCATTGCTTCCCTCCATTCCTCCCTGTCAAATAATTTATTGAACCCTACTCTCGCCAAAATTTCCGCAACGAGTTTTCCCACTCCCAAAGACACAAGCCATCCGACAATGAAAATGATTAAAGCTACCAAAAAATTGGGAATAAAAAGAATGAATCCTTCCCAAAGTTCGGATAAAGCCTTTGAGGTAATCGTATACCAAAGTGCGTCCATATTTTTTTAAAAAATACGCTTAGTTTGCCGCTAACCAGCCAGCCAATGGCCGAGAGGCGGAAACCCGCATAAAATTTAATTGGTTATCTTTATTTATTGGCTGATTTGCAATCTTATAAAGATGCAAAAGATATTTCTATTATATCAATAAACGAAGAAAATACCTGTGGATAAAATAAAAATTCAAATTTGTCAAAAAATCAGCTTTCTAAAAATATTTTCAATTTATCAAAGGCCTTGCGGCGCATACTGATAGCTTTCTTCTCTTTAAAGCTCATTTCTCCAAAGCTTTTATCAAAGTTTTCCGGCCGGAAAACATCGTCCCAGCCATATCCCATTCCGCCTTTCGGCTTAACAATTTCGCCATTAATAAAACCTTCAAAAAAATAAAATTCTTTTTCGCTTCTGGCATAGCCTATGATTGTCTTCGCTTTTGCTTTTTTATTTCCCATTTTTTCTGCTATTTCCGCCAATCCTTTGTTCCCGATGGTTTTTAAAAACCACTTTATCAACGGTCCGGGCAAACCGTTAAGGCAATCCAAATAAAGGGAAGTGTCTTCAACTATAAACTCCCCTTTTTTATGCTTAAAAGCTTCAAACAATTTGGCTTTAATAATTTTCTTCGCATCAATCTCCTGAACTTCCGGCAAATCAATATCCATTTGCTCAATCTTTTCCAAAATCGCTTTTGCCTCCTTAAATTTATTTTTATTTCCGGTGATAAAATAAAGGGACATAATTTAATTAGAATCTTCTAGCTTTTCAGAGTAAAACTGTCGGCCATATCGGCAAAAACCTGCCGGTAGTCCTCCCAGCTGTTTTCAAGCGTATTAAAAGATATCAGCCAAACATCATCTCCTTCTCCTCTGATGGCTATTATTAAGACTTTAAAATCAATTTCTTTTTGATTAAAATTCACTTCCGCCGCCCAAGCTTCTCTGTCGTTTATCTTTGTTCCGTTTTCTTGGCTAAAAACCGCTCCGGGAATACTTTCATCCAATTGCTCTTTGACCGTTTGGAAATAATCGCCTAAAGATTTTCCCTGAACAGTGTCGTAGCTAACGGCCGCATAAGTTTTAAAATTAATCCTTTGCGCCGCTTCATCAATAATTTGTTCATTCTCATTAACGGCCATGGCGGAAATCCCCACTCCCGCCGCTGTTTGCTTCCATCCGTCGGGAAGAACAATCTCAAAATCATTAGTCGCCAGTTTATTCCCGTTTTGCCCTTTTTCCAATTGGTCTTTAGCGTTCTCTTGCCCGAATGGCATTCCGTTCCCGTTAAAATTTCCCGACAATTGATTTTGCCGAAAAAAATAAAAACTGATCGCTAGAGCCAAGACAAAAAATAGAGCAATTAACCCGATATATTTATTTTTCATAATATTTTAATTATTATTTTTAATAATTAAATAATAGCATAAATAATATCTTCCCAAAAAAGCAAAAGGCTAATCTTTTTGATTAGCCTAGCTTCAAATGAAAAATATTCAGAACCTTCTGCTTCCTCTCTTTGAAAATCTTTTGCCATATTTTCAAACGGGCAAGAGAAAAGAGTCTCTCTTGAAAACAACGCTAACTTTGCCTTTCTCTTGTCCTTTCCGTTCTGCAATATGCCTCTAAGTCAAAATATTGTGGCTGACCCCATTTTCGCACCACGGCGAGAGTTCGGAAATAATGTTCAAAATTTTTAAACAATCTCGTATTTTGATGACACTTCCTCGAGAAATTTCTTTGTTTCCGCTAATTCATTAACAAACAATCCCCCCACCAACATCATCATTTTTAAGTGACTACCATCTTCTTCTTTTTTATAAAAATTATTGCAAAAAATTTGCCCAAACTGAATAATCAAATCTTCATTATCAGGTTTTAATATTTGGGAATATTCATTGCATCTTTGCCAAAATAATTCTCCAAATTTATTTTTTTGCTCATTATCTTTAAAATATTCGTCAAAGACTTCATGTTGTAATCCCCCAATTATATTTTTTGTTTGCAAACAGTCGCCAAAAGTTATTAAAATTGCCTTCATTACCGCAAACAAAGAAACTACCATCAACTCCTTGTCTTGGTTTTCATCGATTGAAATATTTTCATCTTTTAATTTCTCTTTAAGACCTATAACCAATGCTCCATACCCTGCATCAAAAAAATCTGCTAGCGTTTCAATTATTTTCTCGGTAGTTATTTTTTTTGAAAAAAACCCCATATTATTTTATTATCTCATCCACGCTCACCCTAAGAGCTTTTGATATACTCTTGAGTGTGTCGAGAGTGAGATTTTTGTTTTTACCAGCTTTAATTTTAATTATAATAATTGGAGTTGATAATATCTTATATTTTCTCTATAAAACTTTTGTCTTTTTCTAACCCAAGACAAATATTTTTTACCTCGTTCAACGATGTAGCTTTTGATATTTCATCGGATAATATTTTAACAACATCTTTTGACATATCGTATCCAATTTTTCTATTTAAACTATCGAGAAATCCAACGCTAAAATCATGAATCGTTTTTTTGGGTATAGATAAAAAACCAAGTAAAAAAACCTTCATATCGTCTGCTCCATAGCTAATTAAGATTTTATTACCATCATCTAAATTGACTTGAGCGAACTTTGCTTTTTGGTAATTTTTTATACTACTCATATCCTTAATTTACTTTTTTATTTTTTATCCATTCTCAAATAAATTA
>Ga0265294_10007204_pt1 | contig 13241 bp, 12 predicted proteins | sample MunlanPumphouse3_FD_192504 | JGI IMG/M metagenome (GOLD analysis project Ga0265294, IMG submission 192504) | Groundwater microbial communities from a municipal landfill in Southern Ontario, Canada - Pumphouse #3 | ecosystem: Environmental > Aquatic > Deep subsurface > Groundwater | place... | reverse complement strand
TGATTGATGACCATATATATAGAAATTTTAGAGTAACAGTACCAGGAGACTATTGGCTATATACCGGGAATAAATGGTTTTTGCTAAATCAGCCGTTTGGCAAAATGAAACATATTTTTAAAAAAAGTTATATATTTAGAAAGATATTCCTAGATATTGTAGACCGCTATAATAAACAGTTTTATGTTAATTATTTAATAGATAGTTTGAAGCAAATGGATAAAGTAATAAGAGAAAAATATAAATCAAAATTAATAATAATAAAATGGCATTCTGATTCTAATGTTTTGGTAAAAGAATTACAAAACACAAATTTAAAGTTTATATTATTGCCAAGTTATAATGAAGAAAACAGCTGTATAATAAAAAACGACGGTCATCCTGCACCAAAAGCTAATGAAGAAATTGCGCAAATATTATATAATGATATAAATAATATTGAATAATTAAACGGTTGTTTAATTGATTAATATTTTATTCAGGAAATTTATGAAAAAACAAATAAAAATTGCAAAAAGTTCCGGATTTTGTTTTGGTGTTAAAAGAGCTATAGACCTTGCAGAACAAATAGCCGAAAAAAACAATAAAGTTTATACTTTTGGTCCTCTTATCCATAATCCTCAAGAAGTAGAACGATTGGAACAAGAAAATATAAAAGTTATAGATGATTATTCAAAAATAAAAAATGGTGTTTTAGTTTTAAGGACACACGGGATACCTTTAAATATTTATGATAAATTATCCAAAAATAAAAATTTAAAAATTTTAGATGCAACTTGTCCTTTTGTAAAAAGAGCGCAAGATATAGTTAAAAAATTAAGTGATGAAAGTGAACAAATAGTTATTATAGGAGAAAGAACACATCCGGAAGTTGTTGCATTAGTTTCTTATGGTAAGGGAAAATGTATAGTTGTTGAAGATATGCACGATGTAAAAAATGTTAAAAAAACAGATATAATTTATGTTGTCAGCCAAACAACGCAAAGTCCTAAAAAGTTCAAAGAAATTGTTAATAAAATTTCAAAAATTTCAAAAATAAAAATATATAATACTATATGTAAAGCAACTTATGACAGACAAAGTGCAGCAGAAAAACTTGCAAATAAAGTTGATGTTATGATTGTTATAGGCGGTAAAAATTCCGGCAACACAAGAAGACTTTATCAGATATGTTCAAAAATAACAAAAACGCATCACATAGAAAATGTTGATGAAATAAAAGGAATTTGGTTTAAGAACAAGAATATCTTTGGTATAACAGCAGGGGCATCAACACCAAGTTGGATAATTTCTAATGTTAAAAGGAGGATGAAAGAAGTATTGGAAATTGTAAATAAGAAAAATAAGGAGAAACAGAAGTGAATAAAAAAAATAATAATTTAGATAATTTAACAAAATTTGAAGATGATGAAAATGTAAGTATGGCAGATTTATTAGGACCTGAGACTAATATAAATCCCGGGCAAATTATAGATGTTGCTATTGTTGCTGAAACTGATGAAGGATTTATGGTTGATTTAGGGATGAAAACAGAAGGCATTATACCTAAATCTGAATTTGAAGAAGGATCTATCCCTAGTGAAATAAAAGTAGGCGCAAGTGTTAAAGTATTTGTAAAAAATGTGAGAGGTAAAACAATACTTTCATATAGAGAAGTATTAGAAAAAACGGCATGGGATACATTAGAAGAAATATTCAAAAATCAAAAAACTATTAAAGGAACAATAATTAAATCAGTTAAAGGTGGTTTGATTGTTGATGTAGGGATCAAAGCTTTCTTGCATATTTCACAAATTGATACGGTTTTTATTAAAGATACAGATAAATATATAGGTAAAAATTATGAGTTTGCTATAACGGAATTTGATAGAAATGAAAAGAAAGTTTCGTTATCAAGAAAAAAATTATTAGAAAATGAAAAATTAGTACAAAAAGCATCAATGTTAGAAACATTAGCAGAAGGACAAATTATAGATGGGACAGTTGCTAGGATTATAAAATCCGGAGCATTTATTAATTTAGGCGGTATTGATGGTTTTTTACATATAGGTGAACTTGCATGGTATAAGGTTCAGCAAGTTGAAGATATTTTAAAAGTAGGGCAAATCATAAGAGTTCAAGTTGCTAAAGTTGATAAAGAGCAAGAAAGGATTTCTTTAAGTATGAAACAACTTGCAACAAATCCTTGGGATAGTGCAAGTGAAAAATATATTGAAGGTTTAATTATTAAAGGAAAAGTTACTTCAATAATGCCTTACGGAGCATTTGTAGAATTAGAGAAAGGTGTTGAAGGTTTATTATCTGTTAACGAATATGCTTGGAATGACAGTGAACATCTTTTTAAACAAGAAGTAACAGTTGGCAAAGAAATAGAAATAAAAGTTATTAATTGTGATAAAGAAACAAAAAAAATTGCTCTTTCAGTAAAAAAGATGTCTCAAAATCCTTGGGAAGATGTAGCAAGACATTATATGCCGGGTAATAAAGTAAAAGGTATTGTCAAAAATATTACTCCATTCGGTGCTTTTGTAAAATTACCGGAAGGGATAGAAGGGTTAATTCATATCAGTGATTTTTCTTGGTTAAAAAATGTTAAACATCCTGAAAATATGGTAAAAAAAGGTGAAGAAATAGAAGCAGTTGTTCTTTCTGTAAATCCACAAAATGAAAAAATTGCATTATCTGTTAAACATTTAGTAGCAGATCCATACAAAAAATATAAAATAGGTACAACAGTAAAAGGGAAAGTTGTAAGAGTTACAGAATTTGGTATTTTTGTTGAAATTGAAGAAGGTATAAATGTTTTAATAAAGAAAAATGAACTTTCTATGGAAAATAAAAATCAAGAATTTCCAAAGGAAGGCGAAGAAATAGAAGCAACAATTATTAGAGCAGAAATAAAAGAAAGAAAAATAGAAGCTTCTATTAGAAAATTTGAGAAATCAATGGAAAGAGAATTGATAAAACAATTTGCTGTAAATGATGACAGGCCAACATTAGGTGATATTTTGCAAGAGGATAAATGATAGATTATTTTAATGGAACACTATCTTCAAAAACACAAAATAGTGTTATTATTGAAGTGTCCGGAATTGGTTATAATGTAAATGTTACGATTGCGACTAGTGAAAAACTTCCAAGAGAAGGTCAAGAATTAAAACTTTACATTGTTGAATCAACAGGTATGTATGGCGGACTAATTTCTCATTATGGTTTCTTATCAAAAGATGAAAGAGAAATGTTCCTTTTAATAAAAGATGAAGTTCCTTCAACAGGTGCTAAAAAGGCTATGGAATATCTTGATAAAATTTCAAAGTCATTTGCAGATTTTAGAAATGCAGTTGTCAGCAGAGATATTTCAATGTTGTGTAGTGTTTTTGGTTTTACAAAAAAAACAGCAGAAAAAATAACAGCTGCATTAAAAGATAAAATTACCGGAATTGTTATTACAGATGTCCAAAAATGGATAGGGATTACAGGGGATACGAATATGTCAGAAGCTATAGCAGGATTAGTAGCTTTAGGATATAAAGAATCTCAGGCAAGAGTAGCTGTTGCTAAAATTGTAAATGACAATGATAAATTGCCTGTAGAAGAAATAATAAAAGCTTCTTTAAAATATCTATAGTTTGGGAAAATAAATGGATGAAATAAAAAGAATAGTTGAAGCAGACCAAATTACTCCTGAAGAGAAACTTGAAAATACTTTAAGGCCGCAATGTTTGGATGATTTTATAGGACAAGACAAACTTAAAGATAATTTAAAAGTTTTTATTGAAGCATCAAAAAAAAGACAGGAAGCATTAGATCATTGTCTTTTTTATGCGCCTCCTGGTCTTGGCAAAACGACACTTGCACATATTATTGCTAAAGAAATGGGTGGTAATTTAAGAACAACTTCAGGTCCTGTTTTGGAAAGAGTTGGAGATTTAGCTGCCATTTTAACTAATCTTTCAGAGGGTGATGTTTTTTTTATAGATGAAATCCATAGAATGAACCATTTAGTAGAAGAATCTTTATACCCTGTAATGGAAGATTTTGAACTTGATATTATTATTGGTCAAGGTCCATCGGCAAAAACAATAAAACTTCCGGTACCAAGGTTTACCTTAGTAGGAGCGACTACAAGAGCAGGTATGTTGTCCGGTCCTTTAAGAGACAGGTTTGGTATTATAGAACATTTGAATTTTTATGATGACAATGAACTTATGCAAATAGTCAGAAGATCCAGCAGTATTATAAAAGTTAACATAGATGATGATGGTACAGTCGAAATAGCAAAAAGATCAAGAGGAACTCCTCGAATTGTTAACAGATTACTTAGAAGAGTGAGAGACTTTGCAGAAATCAGGACAGGCGGAAAAATTAATAAACAAGTTGCACAAGAGGCATTAGCTGCTTTAGGTGTTGATGATAAAGGTCTTGATAAAATGGACAGATTACTTCTTAAAACAGTAATAGAAAAATTTAATGGCGGACCAGTTGGTGTTGATACAATAGCTGTTGCTATATCTGAAGATTCAGAAACAGTATCAGATGTTTATGAACCGTTTTTAATACAATCTGGTTTTATTGCAAGAACACCCAGAGGAAGAATTGTAACAGAACTTGCATATAAACATTTAGGGATAGAATTACCAAAAAATAGTAAACAAAAAGATTTATTATAATGCAAAAAATTTTATTACATACATGCTGTGCTCCATGTTCTGCATCAACAATATCTTTATTGCAAGAACAATATGATATTGTAAGTTTTTGGTATAATCCGAATATTTACCCACTTCAAGAGTATGAATTAAGAAAAAAAGCATGGCAGGAATATATGCAATTTTTAAAAATAAGAATTACTGAAAAAAATGCTCAATGGCTAAGTAATGATGAGCTGTATGAATCTGTCTGGTTAGATAAAGCTGTTCGTTGTGATAAAGGAAGATGTTATTTTTGTTATGAAAAAAGATTAGAAGAAACGGCTATAAGAGCAAAAGAACTTGGAATATTGAATTTTTCAACCACATTACTTGCAAGTCCTTATCAAAAACATGAAGATATTCAACAACTTGCACAAAATATAGCAGAATTAAATGGGTTAAATTTTGTTTATATTGACCCAAGAAAAATTTTCTATACAGGTGTAAATCAGGTAAAAAAAATAGGATTATACAGCCAAAAATACTGCGGATGTAAACTGAGTATTAGAAAATAATATTTTTATTGAAAAATTTAACTAATTAAGATAAAATAAAAAATGAAATATTTTTTTATAAATAATGGAAAGATTATGGAAAAAAATAGAGGTTTTACACTTGTAGAATTGGTAATAGTTATAGTTATAGTTGGAATTCTTTCAATAGTAGCAGTTCCTATTTACAGAGGGTATACTAGAAAAGCTATGCTAACAGAAGGTAAAAGTTTAATAAGTGCCGTAGAAAATCAAGAAAAAATTTATTATGTTGAATTTGCAAAATATTACTCAGCATCTCAGACTGCATTTGATACTATACTTGATATTGATGCAAGAGCAAACAAATATTTTACAGCTTTCCAAGTTACAGTAGCAGGAGCTGCATTTACAGCTACAACTACTGGAATAGGCGGGGCTACAGGAATGAGTGTTACATTAAATAGTACAGATATTAAAAATAAATCTGTTATGACTGTAAATGGTGTGAGCGACTAATTTCTATTCTTAAATCTAATTTATAACATTCATAGAAAATGCTATTAAACTATATTTTTTATAATTTAATAGTGAGTTCTATTGCCCTATACATTCTAAATATGTAAAATATAAAAATTATCAAGAGTTATTTGGAGGTTGGCATATGTCTAACAAAAAGATTGGTATTATTACTTCTGGTGGAGATGCTCCTGGAATGAATGCTGCTATTAGAGCAGTAACAAGAGCAGGTATTTTCTCAGGGTTTGATATTGTTGGTTTTAGAAGAGGATTTAAAGGTCTTTTAGACGGTGAATATTTAAATCTTAATATTAGATCAGTAAGCGGTATTATTAATCTTGGCGGAACAATGCTTCATACAGGCAGATGTCCTGAAATGAAAACAGCAATTGGTTTAAATAAAGCAGTTAAAATCATAAAAGAACTTAATATAGACGGGATGATTGTTATCGGCGGTGATGGTTCTCTTGCAGCCGGTAATGCATTATGTAAAAAAGGAATAAAAGTAGTAAATATTCCTGCATCAATTGACAATGATGTATATGGTACAGACGAGACTATTGGTTATGATACAGCTCTTAATACCGCTGTTTCTGCAATAGATAAAATTAGAGACACTGCAACCAGCCACGATAGAATATTTGTTGTAGAAATTATGGGAAGAGAACATGGCTTTCTGACACTTGATGTTGGTATTGCTGCCGGTGTTGAATTTATTATTGTTCCGGAAATAAAAATAAAAATGGAAGAATTATATTCACAATTAAGAAAAGGTAATGTCAGAGGAAAAACATCTGAAATTATAGCTTTTGCAGAAGGTTGCGGCAGTTCAATGGAATTTGCAGATAAAATATCTAAAAATACAGGGTTAGATGTAAGAGTCAGTAATTTAGGATATATCCAAAGAGGCGGTACTCCGACAGCTAGGACAAGAATTTTAGCATCAAAATTTGGTGCATATGCAGTAAAACTTCTTGCAGAAGGAAAATCAAATCTTTTAGTTGGTCTTATTAATGGACAAATAACGACTACTGATATACCAACAGCAATCAAAAAAGAGAAAAGTTTTAATAAACTTGCTTATGAAGTTTTAAAGAAGTTATCAATATAATAAAGGGAATACAATGATAGATGCACTTTCGCTAATTAGAAGAGGAACAAACGAAATTATTTCAGAAGAGGAATTAAAAAAGAAGTTGTCTTCTGGAAAAAAATTAAGAATAAAATTAGGGGTTGATCCAACAGCTCCGGATTTGCATTTAGGACATAGTGTTATTATAAATAAACTAAAAGTATTCCAAGATTTAGGACATCAGGTTATATTTTTGATAGGAGATTTTACTGCAAAAATAGGAGATCCTTCCGGAAGATCTGCTACCAGACCTATGATGACTCAGGAACAAATTTTAAATAATGTTAAAACTTATCAAGAACAAGTTTTCAAAATTTTAGACAAAGAAAAAACAGAAGTTGTTTTTAATAGTAAATGGTTGTCAGAATTAGGAATAGAAGGTTTATTAAAACTTGCTTCTAAACATACTGTGGCACAAATGCTTGTCAGAGATGATTTTGAAAAGAGATATAAAGCAGATGTTCCAATAAGTATAGTTGAATTTATGTATCCATTACTTCAGGCATACGATTCAGTAGCATTGCAGGCAGATATAGAGCTTGGCGGCAGTGATCAGAAATTTAATTTGCTTCTTGCAAGAGACATGCAAAGAGATAATGGACAAGAACCACAAGTTGTTATTACAATGCCGCTTCTTGAAGGGACAGACGGTGTCAGAAAGATGTCGAAATCATATAACAATTATATATCATTAAATGATAGACCTCAGGATATGTTTGGTAAAGTTATGTCTGTGTCAGACGAGTTAATGTATAAGTATTATGAACTTTTAACACAAGACAATTTAGAGCAGGTTAAACAAATTCATCCTAAAGATGCAAAAGTTAATTTAGCAATGATATTAGTTGAAAGATATTGTAACAAGCAGGAAGCTGTAAATGCAAAAGATGAATTCGAAAAAATATTTGCAAAAAAAGATTTCCCAACTGATATAGAAGAATATGTTTGTGTTGATAATAAAATAAAAATATCGGAATTGTTATTTATATCGAAAATGGTAACAAGTAAAAATGAAGCCAGAAGATTGATTGAACAAGGCGGAGTAAAAATTAATTCTGAGAAAGTTACAGCAGATGATGAAATCGAAATCGAAAACGGTATGATTATTCAGGCTGGTAAAAGAAAATTTAAAAAAATTTTTAAGAGAGGATAAAGATGAAAAAAATTGGTTTAATGTTAACGATGTTCTGTTTTTCAGTTATGTTGTTTTCTTGTTCTTCTGCTCCAAAAATTACAAGAGTTGATGCTGATGAAGCAATTGATTTAAGTGGGAATTGGAATGATACGGATTCAAGACTTGTAGCTGATGAAATGATAGCAGATTCAGTTGTAAAACCTTGGATGGATAATTTTATAAAGCAAAAACAATCAAAGCCTAGAATAATTGTCGGAACTGTTTTGAATAAAAGTGACGAGCATATTAATACAGAAACTTTTGTAAAAGATCTTGAAAGATCTCTGATTAATACAGGTAAAGCAACATTTGTTGCATCAAAAGAAGAAAGAAATGAGATAAGAGATGAAAGAATGGATCAGGCAGATTTTTCAGAAGCATCAACAGTGAAAAAATTCGGTAAAGAAATAGGCGCAGATTTTATGCTTAGAGGTCAAATAAATACCATTACTGATGCTATAAAAAATCAAACTTTAAAATATTATCAAGTAGAATTAGAGCTTATTGATGTTGAAACTAACGAAAAAGTATGGATAGGTCAAAAGAAAATAAAGAAGGTTGTAGGCAAGAGTAAGTACAAAGCATAATTTATATGAAATGTTATAAATTCAAATATTTGATTATAGTATTTCTGCTTATATCTTCGTGTGCAGGTGTGCAGAAATATTATAATCAGCTTGAATCTTTTATGTTACAAGATAATCAGGCTGCCGCAGAAACATTGGCAACTGCATCTAAAGATGCTTATGGCGAAAAGAATGAACTTTTATATTATTTAGATGTTGGGATGTTAAGCCATTTTGCTCAAAAGTATAAAGAAAGTAACTCTGCTTTTGAAGAAGCAAAAAGAATATATGATGCAAATTATACAAAAAGTATTTCTTCCGGACTTTTTTCCCTTTTTACTAATGATAATACTGTTCCATATTATGGTGAGCCTTATGAAATGGCATATACAAGTATTTTTTGTGCTTTAAATTATATTATGCTTGGAATGAACAACGAATCTGTTGTTGAGGCAAGACAGATAGATAATTTATTTAAAAAAACTACAGCAGATTCTAAAGGGAAAGCTTTTTATACAGATGATGGTTTTGTTAGATATTTGATGGGTATTGTTTATGAAAATGCCGGATATTTTAATGATGCAGTAATTTCATATAAACTAGCGATAAAAGCATATCAAAATAATATATATATAGTACCGATTCCTGAAGATTTAATAAATGATTTATATACATTATATTATAACTTAGGTATGGGGCAAGAAGCATACGATTTAAAATCAAAATATCCAACGGCAAAAAGAATAGACAGTCCTCATACCGGAGAATTAGTTATTATTGATTATAATGGTTTAGCTCCAAAAAAAATAGAAAACATAATAGAATTATCGTTTTATAAAGCATGGCCATATTTTAATAGTGCACAAATTACAAATGAAGATCAGGCAAAAGCAGCAGAAGTAAGATCGGTAGTTCAAGCAGGTTTTTCCGATGATTATATAAAAGTTTCTTTTCCTAAATATTATAGGTACAATAACCAGGTAACTTCTTTTGCAATAGAGCAAATTAATAAAGAAAATAATGTTGTAAGTAATGAAATAAAAAGTTATATGGTAACAGATATTGGGACATTATTAGAGAATGCTTTGGAAAAGAAAAATGCTTTTATTTATGCAAGAACTATCGCAAGGGCTGTTGGCAGATATGTTTTAACTAAAACAGTCTCTGACAGTGTTAAAAAACAATCAAATAATGAATCATTAGGAATATTAACAAAAAGTTTATTAAATATTGCAACAAGTTATATGGAAAAAGCTGATACAAGATCGTGGAGAACTTTACCTGAAAACATTAATATGATTAGAACAAGATTACAAACAGGAACTTATGATATGAACATAAATTATTTGGACAATTATTCAAATGTAGTAAGTTCAAAAAGAATTTCTGTAATAATTCAGGAAAACAAAAAAACTTTTATATTAGTAAATTCTTTTATTAATTATAAAGGTAACATACAAAATGTACAAGAGTGTAAAAGCAATAACCAAGAAAATAAAAACAATGTACAAAATGTACAAGGAAACAGAAGACTCCGTTAAAGTATACGGATAAAATTTTAACATGAATGATTTAAACAATTTAATATGTCGTGAAATAAAAATAGACGTGACCAATATTTGCAATCTTTCATGTCCTTTATGTCCTGATACCGGAAGAAGAACAGCCAAACAGCAAGATCCGGAATTAATGTCTTTTGATAAGTTCAAAAAGTTTGTTGACGGTATAAAGGTTTTTCCGGAGCAGATTTCTTTCGGGAGTAAACATGAACCTTTAATTAATAAATCAATTTTTCAAATGATAGATTATATAAATACAAAGCAAAAATGTTTACAGACAACAATATTAACAAATTTAAATTTATTAAATTCAGTATCTGATTTAATAAATTCCAAAGTTAAAAATATATTGATAGGATTAGATGGAATAGATCAAGAGTCGTATAGCAAATACAGAGTTGGCGGCAATTTTGATGTTGTTATTAATAATATTAAATTAATACAAAAATACAAAAAAAATAATAATTTAGAATATCCAAAAATATCAATAATTTTTGTTGTTTTTCGTCATAACGAACATTTGATAGAACAGGCAAAAAGTTTTTTTAATCAATTAGATGTAGATATTTCTTTTAGAAGGACAGATGTTTACAATGGTTTTGAAGATTGGGTGCCAATAAATTTTGATAATGCGGATGTTAAAGAAAAATCAAAACTTTGTTGTGATGAACCATTTAAAACTGTAAACATAAATGTGTTTGGAGATGTATATCCTTGTTGTGCAGAAGAAATTATAAAATTCCCTATTGGGAATATTTTTAATGAATCATTTGAAAAAATATGGAATGGCAAAAAGATGATTGATATAAGAAATTTTTTGTTGAATAAAGTACAAAAAAAAGATATTGCTTGTTTATTATGCCCTATATATAAAAATAACGGATATACAGATGTCTAAAAATATTTTAGATTTAACAATAAATTATGATTCTGTTCTTGTTAGAATGGGAGCAAATAAATATAAAACAAAAATTGATGACAAAATTAAAATATCAATTATAGAATCTATAGATTTTGCGAAGAAACTTTTCCAGCCAAAATATGCAGTTTCTTTTTCTGATAAAAAAATAAAAGCAAACAAAATGTTTCTGGATGATTTTCTTATAGACAGCAAAGATATTTTTAAATTATTAAATAATTCGGATATTGTTTGTGGAATTGTAGCAACTGTTGGTAATTCAATTGATGATAAAATAAATTTATTATTAGAAGAAAAAAAACTTGCGCTGTCTTATATATATGATGCTATTGGTTCTATAGCAATAGAAGAATTAGTTGACAATATTTGTGATGATATTAAATTAACAGAAGCTAAAAAAAATATTATATGTACTAGAAGGTTTTCTCCAGGTTATGGAGATTGGGCAATTGAAAATCAAAAAACATTTCTAAAATGGTTGGGTGCGGAAAAAATAGGAATTAGTTTGTCTGAAAGTTGTCAAATGTTTCCTAGAAAATCAGTATCAGCAATTTTCGGTTTAGAAAGGGAAATATTATGAATAAATTAGAATTTAAAGAATTATTAAGAGAAAAAGTTTTAATCTTAGATGGTGCAACTGGGACTCAATTACAAAAATTAGGCTTTTTAAAAGATGTATCTACTCCTGAAGAATTGAATATAAAATATCCGGAAAGAATAAGACAAATTTATTCATCTTATATATCCAGTGGTTCAGATATTATACTGGCAAATACTTTTGGGGCAAATAAGTTAAAACTTAAACAGTATAATTTAGTTGATAAAATGTCAGATATTATTCATGCAGGTGTATCTATAGCAAAAGAAGAAGCAAACAAAACAAATTCTTTTGTTGCTGGTGATATATCATCAATAGGGTCTTATTTATATCCATTGGGGGCAGTATCATTTGATAATGCTTATGAGGCTTTTAAAGAACAAGCACAAATTTTAAGAGATGCCAAAGTTGATTTGATAATAATTGAGACAATGACAGAAATAAAAGAACTTAAAGCTGCTGTTCTTGCGACCAGAGATGTTTATGACGGACCAATAATAGTTCAGATGACATTTACAAATGACGGCTCTACAGTTACAGGAACAGATATTTTGAGTTTTATAGCTATGTCAGAAAGTTTACAAGTAGATGCTTTAGGTATGAATTGTTCTGTCGGCCCTAAAGAACTTTTAAAATTAGCACAACTTATGGCAAAAAATACCAATTTGCCAATATCATTTAAGCCTAATGCAGGTATGCCGAAACTTATAAACAGAGAAACAATTTTCCCTGGAACATCAGAAGAATTTCTTGATATTTCTTTGCAGGCATATGAAAGCGGGATAAACCTTTTTGGCGGTTGTTGCGGAACAACACCTGAATATATAAAACTTCTATCAGACAATTTAAAAAATAAAAAACCGATAAAAAGAGAATTTATAAAACATCATTTGCTTTCCAGTAGAACTAAAGCTGTAGATTTGAATTTATTGCAAAGACCTATAAAGATTGGTGAAAGAATTAATCCTACAGGTAGAAAAAAGTTTCAACAAGAGTTATCAAAAAATATATTCGGATTAGTTAAATCTGAAGCTAGGCAGCAAGTACAAAACGGTGCAAATATTTTAGATGTGAATATGGGATTACCCGGGGCAGATGAAACTTCTTTGATTGTTCAGGCAGTTAATGAAATACAAGAAATTGTAAATGTCCCTTTATCTTTGGATTCCAGTTTTCCGGAAGCTTTAAATCAAGCTTGTAAACATTGTGCAGGGAAACCATTAATAAATTCAGTTAATGGCGAAACTGAAAAATTAGATTTAATATTACCTATAGCAAAAAGATACGGTGCAAGTTTAATAGCCTTAACGGTAGATGAACAAGGGATACCAAATACATGGCAAAAAAGAATAGAAATAGCCGGAAAAATATTAGAATTTGCTGATAAATATGGTGTTAACAGAAGTGAAATAATTTTTGATTATTTAACATTATCAGCTAGTTCATCACCGGAGCAAGCTGAAGAAACTTTGTATGCTGTTAAACAATCTAAACTAAAATTTCCGGAATGTAAAACATTGTTGGGTGTATCAAATATATCGTTTGGTTTGCCTTCAAGACAAACTATAAATTCAACATTTTTGAAAATGGCTTTAGATGTTGGCTTAGACTTT
>Ga0265294_10007202_pt1 | contig 13243 bp, 11 predicted proteins | sample MunlanPumphouse3_FD_192504 | JGI IMG/M metagenome (GOLD analysis project Ga0265294, IMG submission 192504) | Groundwater microbial communities from a municipal landfill in Southern Ontario, Canada - Pumphouse #3 | ecosystem: Environmental > Aquatic > Deep subsurface > Groundwater | place... | reverse complement strand
CTGAAAACTCCGGTTTCAAAAATCAAATTTTTAAAGAATATTACGACCGCATTATCTGTCTATGCGGCAATACGTCTTCTGGCCATCCTATCAATCTGGTTGACGGCTTCATACTTCCTCATTTCAAATGCCAGGTACTTTCCGGACATCATCTATTCATTGCAAGATGACCTCGGAATGGATATCATTTTCAGAGCCATTTTTTTGGCAATGCCCTATTTATTGTTTCTAATCTATTTATCCAAAACTATTTATGGAAGACTATCAAAAAATGATTGATAGAATGATCAATGATGGTTATTGCACGATGCCCGACAAATGCAAAGCCATCTACGACATAAACATATACTATCAAGATTTGCAGGAAATTATGGGGAAAATTTATCCGGACCAATCCTCTGACTTTTCTTTTGCCGTATTTCGCGCAGCACTCTATCGTTGGGATTTAGGCCATGATTCAACGACTGATTACGAACTGTATAAGCTGTACCTTCGAAACAGGGATATCAACGAACTTCGAAGCCACACCTTTTTATTACCGGAAATCATAAAGATCAAAAGCAACGATGAACAACTTTCAAAAAGATTCAAGGACGACATCGCTTCTCCCCAAAAACCATTTATTATCAGCTCTTTTCATTATTCGTCCTACAAATCATTGGTTAATTATCTGATATACAACAGATTTACCGTATACATCATCGCTTCGAACGGTATCATCAACCAAAACAGGGACAACCTGGATTTTTATGTCAAAGCGATGGACCATCAATTTGGAAAGCATTCAGATGTCAGATATATTGGTGCAGAAGATTTCAATTCCATGTTGACATTGGCTGAAATTTTATCCGACAAAAAGATTGATCCTAAAACAGTTTTCTTGCTTTTCCCTGACGGAAATATTGGGAATAAACAAAACATTGACCCAAAACGTTTTGAACAAGTCTGTTTTTTAGGAAAAGAATTATGGGTCAGAAAAGGCGTCTTCATGTTTGCCGAAATGTTCAATATCCCAATTTATAATGTAATAATAGACAGTGATATACGAAATGATGTCTGTATCAATATTGAATTTTACATTGAAAATCCAAAAATATTTAAACATAATGGTAAAAATATGTTGATATTATTTTACAATGTATTAGAAAATTATTTACTTTGCGGGAATCTACACAAATGGGAATGCTGGGTATATATTCATTCTTGGCATGAGCATTTGACACCACCTGTAGAGGACAAAGAATTTGTGTCAATAAACAATTACGATGAAAATCGCTTTACGCTGATCTCCATCAAACAGGACAAATATGTATTTGATTCAAAATACTATATATCCTACCCTATTCAGAGAAATGGAACAGAAACGTTAATGGATATCATCCTAAAAACAAATGTCACTTTATGACCAATGCCCTCTTTCTTTCGCTATCGCTCCTGCTGATGCATAACGGTATCAATCTGTCAGGCATCATTGTCAACAATGAAGGAATCCCCATTGATAACGTACGGGTATATATCAAAGGTCACCATACGGAAACATTTTCTGACGACAAAGGAGCCTATTCCATAAGTGATTCAGAGAATCCCGATTCAACCATTTTGTGTTTTTCCGCCATCGGATATGAGCAGACTGAAGTTTTTGTAAAGTCCGGAGATATCCAAAAGATTACATTGATTAAAGAATCTGTTAACATAGATGAAATCGTTGTCAGGAGCGACCGCCACGGTAAAATAAATAATTATGCCGCCCAAAAAGTTGAAATAAATCCTTTTGAAGTTTACACCAGCCCGACTGCATTCGGAGATATCCTGGGAGTCCTGAAAATCATTCCAGGTGCACAAAGTCCGGGAAATGACGGCAAACTATATATCAGGGGAGGATCATCGGATGAATCAAAAACGTTCGTGGACGGAATGATGGTTTATAACCCATACACGCTGTCCCAAAAAAACGTATCAGTCCGGGGCAGATTCTCTCCCAATATGTTTCAAGGGGTGGCACTTCAGGCAGGAGGTTATGGTAGTGAGTACGGACAAGCCCTGTCCGGATTGCTCTCGCTGAATACCAAAGACATACTGGATCAACAAATCAATTTGTATCTGTCTTCAACAGGGGTGGATGGAGCCATTGTCAGTTCCACCAAACATTCACAGATATATATGGGATTGGCTTATACCAATATGCAACCTTATGGTCGGATATTTAAAGATGATTACCATTGGAATAAATATTATGAAGATATCTCAGGAAATTTTCTCGGAATATTCAACCTTTCCAAAAAGCTGAAAGTCAAGACACAATTTTCCTTCAGTAAATCATCCGTTGACTATGCCCACCGCGATATTGACTCTATCCTTTTCAACAACGATGTTTCTGAAACCTATGTTTGGGGACAAACCACCTGGAATTATATCATCAGCAAGAACTCAAAATTATTTTTCGGATCCAATCTTACCATCGATCATTTTCTTGGAACGGACGTGAGCCTTCAGGGAGACAGCGTACAAACCGATGTGCTTTTTAATCACAACAAAATCTTTTTTGAACACAAAAAAGGTCGGTTCACTTACACAGTAGGATTTGAGGCATTCCATTCAAAATTCGACCAGAATTACGTCTTTGTCAACACCTATGATTCAGACCTCACCAACTTACTGATATCCAATTTCTATCAAGTAGCATTTAATCCGATTGACAAGACATGCCTTTCACTTGGATTAAGAGCAGAATATGCCTCCTGCATTGATAAATACAACCTGGCACCAAGACTATACGCCTCGCACAAATTCAATGACAATCACATCCTGTCATTTTCAGCAGGGACCTATTATCAAAACCCAGACTATGATTATCTGAAATTAAACAAGACTCTAGATTTTACAAGATCCGACAATGCAACGCTTACCTATGCCTATGCAAAAAGGAGAAGCAAAATTCAGGTGGATACCTATTACAAGCAATACAGGAAACTGATTACTTATGATGAAGGAATGTTATTCGATACCAACCTAAACAACAAGGGGAACGGATATGCTTACGGAATGGATGTATTCCTGAAGGGATATGTCAGTCTGCTTGAGTATTGGTTGTCCTATTCATACATAGACTCCAAAAGGTTGCACCAATCTTTTAGTCAGAGCAGAATGCCCGACCTGATATCAGGACATTTATTCAAGTTTGACCTGAAGTATTGGCTCTCACCCATCAAATCCTTGCTGGGGGCTGGTTATTATATTGAATCAGGCTCATATGGAGATGTCATGATTAACGGCAGTAATACCCTGATGAAAACACCTTTCAGAAACAGTCTGACCTTAAATCTCTCCTATTTGCCATTTAACAATACAATCATCCATTTTTCCTGCCAAAATGTACTGGGCAGCAATAATATATATGGATATACTGGTTCTACCTACCAAAATAAATACATGGCTGAAACGACACCATCCAAACGTTTTTTTTACTTGACACTCCTTCTCACATTCAATGCATCCAAAATAAATAATCAATTAAATACTCTTTAAAACTTTTATCAAATGAAAAAGAAATTTTTAGTGGCCATGGCCTTTGCGTTAACAACATGCTTTACGGCTTATTCTCAAACTTTCACCTTGGAAATCAAAGGCATCGAAAAAGTCAAGGGTGATATGTACATCGGTTTTTACAAGTCAGCCAAGACTTTTCTTAAAGAAACTTCATACGGCGTCTGTGAAAAAGTGACAGGAAAAACAATGACCATTACCATAAATGACTTACCAAAAGGCACCTATGCCATATCCTTATTTCAGGATGAAAATATGAATAAAAAGCTGGACACAGGCCTTTTTGGCATTCCTTTGGAAAAATACGGATTCAGCAATGATGCCAAAGGTTATACCGGCCCTCCTAGTTTCAAAAAATGCAACTTTATTTTCAATGCAAACAAAAAGATGGTCATCAATCTGTAATGAAAACCAAGTTCAACAAAAAAGAAATAGCCACATACCTTCTTATCAGTGTGGTATTGGCTATTCTAAATAATCAAACCAATCATTTTGCATTTGTCTGGTTTATCTACCCCATGGCTATTTGGGGTGGAATTATTCTGATCAAACGGTTCATAAGATAGTCTGATTCGTTATCGAAGTTTTGAATGGAGTCTGATTTCATTTCTGACATTTAAAAATCCAGAACAATTATTTCACCAGCAAATAGTTTTTGAAGCTCTCGAAATCCTTGCTCATGGGAACGGAAAGCTTCTGTCCTTTCATAAATGCCTGGAGACGTTCCGGAATTTTCACTTCAGCTCCAATGATTTCAGAAACAGTATCCTTGAATTTGGCAGGATGAGCCGTTTCAAGAAATACACCAATCTGTCCGGGCTTGATTTGATCAACCAAAGCACGGTAACCACAAGCACCATGAGGGTCAAGCAGGTAACCGGTTTCAGTATAAACATTCTTCAGTGTATCTGCAATTTGCGAATCATCATAAGTAGCGCCACTGATATCGGCACAGATGGCTTCATGGGAATTTTCATATAAATCAAGGATACGTGCAAAATTGCTCGGATCACCTACATCCATGGCATTGGCAATGGTAGAGACCGAAGGCTTGGGTAAGTATTCGCCCGTTTTCAGATATTTAAAGAAAATATCATTTCTATTGTTGGAGGCAATGAAATGTTTGATAGGTAAGCCCATCCTTTTGGCAAACAAACCGGCAGTGATGTTTCCAAAGTTTCCACTTGGTACACATACCACCATAGAATCTGCTTTGTCAATCTTTTTCAGTTGAGCATAAGCATAGAAATAATAAAAAGACTGAGGCAGAAAGCGGGCTACATTGATAGAATTTGCCGAAGTCAAATCCATATGAGCCTTGAGGTCTGCATCCATGAAGGAAGATTTCACCAAAGCCTGACAATCATCAAATGTTCCGTCCACTTCCACAGCTGTAATGTTTTGACCCAGTGTTGTGAATTGCTTCTCTTGTATTTCACTGACCAAACCTTTTGGATAGAGCACATAGACCTGAATGCCTTCCACTCCGAGGAAACCATTGGCAACGGCACTTCCGGTATCTCCTGATGTAGCGACCAGCACATTCACCTCTTTCTGACCTTGTTTTTTGATGAAATAGGCCAGCAGGCGAGCCATAAAACGGCCACCTACATCCTTGAATGCGGACGTCGGACCGTGAAACAATTCCAGGCTATAGATGTTTTCCTTCACCTTCACCAACGGAGTATCAAAGCTCAGTGTATCATAAACAATCGCCTTCAGGATTTCGGGTTCAATGTCCTCTCCAAAGAAGGCATCAGCCACCTTGTAAGACATTTCCTGAAAACTCAGGGTGTCAATTTCATCAAAAAATGATGCAGGCAAAACGGGTATGCGCTCAGGCATATATAGCCCCCTATCGCCCGCCAAACCGTCAATAACGGCTTTCTGAAGGGATACCGGAGCAACTTTCTTATTGGTACTGTAATATTGCATGGGAAATTGTTTTATTCAAATAAAGCTTTAATAAATTCATTATCCTTCAACAAGCCATAAGAACCTTGAAGAACAGAGAACTCATCGTATACTTTTACTACATCAGGTGTCACACCAGGCTTGTAAATCAGAAAAGGCACAGCCTCTTGCACATGTGTTCTTGTACGGCAATAAGTCGGATGATCCGGCAAAACAGCTATCGTCACCGGTTCGTCCCAGTTTTTGACAGCTTCGAAAATCGGTCCGACAATGCGCTTATCCAGAAATTCAATGGTACGGATTTTAAGGTCTACATCACCTTCATGTCCGGCTTCGTCAGAAGCTTCTAAGTGCAAAAAGACAAAATCCTTTTTCCGTAATTGAGCAACGGCAGCCTCAGCTTTACCTTCGTAATTGGTATTATAAAGGCCGGTAGCACCAGCCACATCGATGGACTCGAGCCCTGCATAAATACCAATGCCCTTAATCAAATCAACGGCAGAAATGACACTACCGGTCTTGATTTGCGGAAACTGTTGCATCAAGGTCTTCATCATCGGTTTGTAACCTGGAGACCAAGGCCAGATGCTATTGGCTGGATCTTTTCCCGCAGCGATACGTTTCAGATTGATCGGATGGTCGGCAAGCAATTCCTGAGACCGGATAATCAACCGGTTCAATTCATCAGCCGTTGCCTGAGCCTCAGGTATCAACGCTTTAATCATCACATCCTTAAATGGCATACCAGGCACATCATGTGGTGGGGTACAATTCAGGAATTTGTTTCCACCTTTTATCACCAACAGATGACGATAGGAAATCCCTTCATGAAATTTCACCGTATCCGAGCCCATTTTTTCTTCCAGAAAGCGGATCAATTCTCCAGCCTCTTTGTTGGAAATATGACCTGCCGAATGATTTTTGATCAGACCATGCTCGATGCAGATGATATTGCAACGCATCGCCATTTCACCAGGGAATATCTTCACCCCCATGCTGGCAGCTTCCAAGGATCCGCGTCCTTCAAATGAGGAACGGACATCGTATCCCAACAAGCTCATGTTGGCTATTTCACTTCCGGGTTGGAAACCATCAGGAACTGTTTCCAGCAGACCACAACGCCCCATTGCAGCCAGCTTGTCCATATAAGGTGTGTCGGCAACCTGTATCGGCGTCTTGTCACCCAATGCAGGGATGACCTCATCAGCCATCCCATCACCAAGAATCACAATATATTTCATACGATAATAATTCTTTCGTTTAAGGTCCTATGGAACTCACTTGTCCATTTGATCATAAACTTGAACGTTTTTACAAACATACTCGTTTCATCTTATCTGATATTCGCGATGCTGATGATATCGGCAAACACTCCAGCTGCAGTAACACTGGCACCGGCACCATACCCCTTGATCATCATTGGATATTGTAAATAGCGTTCCGTCGTGATTTGTATAATATTGTTGCTACCTTCCAAATCAAAGAACGGATGTGAAGCTGCAACCGCCTGCAAACCAACTGAACATGCTCCGTTCTCCATTTTGGCGACGAATCTCCAACGTTTGTTCTCCTTTTCCAGAACTTTGCGTTTTTCTTCAAATTCAGCATCCATTTCACCAATGGTCGCCCAGAAATCTTCCAATGTTCCTTCAAAATATCGATCCGGTACAAAAAGATTTTTCACTACATCTTCCTGCTCCACCTTGTAACCGGCTTCACGAGCCAGAATCACCAGTTTACGGACAACATCCTTTCCGCTGAGGTCTATGCGGGGATCAGGTTCAGAATAACGGGCTTCCTGCGCCATTTTGATAGATTTGCTTAAAGGAATCTCAGAACTGATCGTGTTAAAGATAAAATTCAGCGTACCGGAAAGTACAGCCTCGATCTTCAATATCCGGTCACCGGAGTTGATGAGGTTATTGATCGTGTTGATAACCGGAAGGCCTGCACCCACATTTGTTTCAAACAAATACTTGATTCCTTTTTTGCGGGCCAGGTTTTTCAGGCATTGGTAATTTTCATAAGAGGAAGATGCAGCTATTTTATTGGCTGCAACCACTGAAACATTGTGTTCCAGCAAAGCCTTGTACAATTCAGCTATTTGTCCGCTAGCCGTACAATCCACAAACACCGAATTGAAGATATTCATCTTGATGATTTCATTTTTCATCAATTCAGGAGAATTGGCCTGACCTTGTTTATTCAAAATATCTTTATAGTTCTCCAGATCTATTCCGTCACGGTTAAAGATGGCTTTGTCAATATCTGCGATACCAACCACGTTGAGTTTCAGACCATTTTGAGCCATCAACAAAGGTTGTTGTTGCTTAATCTGTTCAAGCAAACTCCCACCCACTGTACCGATACCAGTTAAAAAAATATTAAATACCTGATAATCTGACAGGAAGAAAGAATCATGAATGACATTCAATGCTTTACGTAAGTATGCCGTATTCGTAACGAAAGAGATGTTCGTTTCAGATGCGCCCTGAGCACAAGCGATGACATTGATACCATTGCGTCCCAGTGTACCAAACAACTTTCCGGCAATACCGGGCGTACGTTTCATATTCTCACCTACAATGGCAATAGTTGCCAAATCGTTTTCGGCAAAAATCTGGTTGATTTCACCCAATTCCATTTCCGACTTAAATTCACGTTGCAACACACGGACAGATTCTTCTGAATCTGCTGAACGCACACCGATGGATGTCGTATTTTCTGAAGAAGCTTGAGATACAAGGAATACACTGATGCCTGCCTTTGCCAAAGCTTTGAATATCCGGTAATTCACACCAATCACACCTACCATACCCAAGCCTTGAATGGTAATCAAGCTGGTGTCGCTGATAGAAGAAATGCCCTTGATGGATTTTCCTTCAGAACTATCCTTGTCATTGGAAATATAAGTACCAGGAGCCTGAGGATTGAATGTATTTTTGATTTGAATCGGTATGTTCTTATGATAAACGGGAAAAATCGTCGGTGGATATATCACCTTTGCCCCGAAGTTGGACAATTCCATTGCTTCCACATAACTGAGTCTTTTAATGACATAAGCATTATTGATGACACGCGGATCGGCAGTCATAAAACCATCAACGTCCGTCCAAATTTCCAGAATAGAAGCATCCAACACAGCAGCCATGATGGCAGAAGTATAATCAGAACCTCCACGGCCCAGATTGGTTGTTTCACCGGTACGAGCACTGCTGGAAATAAAACCACCCATGACAGAAACGGCAGGTAATTCCGAAAATTCTTCCATGATTTTTTTGGAAGTCAGTTCATAATTTAAAATGTTCTTGCCGTAAACTTCATCGGTCTTGATATATTTTCGCGCATCAAAATGCCTTGAATTCAGAAATTCACTGATCATATAGGAAGAAAGACGCTCTCCGTAGCTGACAATTGCATTGGACGTCTTTTCAGAAAAGTCCTGAATTAAAGAGACTCCTTTAAAGATATTCGCAAGTTCATCAAACATCTGGTTTACTCCTCGTTGAACTCTTTCCAAACTTTTATCTTGAAAAAGGCCTTTCAACAATTCATTGTGTTTTTCACGGATAGTCTGGAATGCCTCCTGATAATCCGAATTGCTTGCAGCTGCAAGTTTGGAAGTTTTGATCAACAAATCAGTCACCCCGCCAACGGCAGAAACGACAACAATAACCGGCTCGTCAGCCGATTCTACAATTTTTTTGATCGTGAGAATGCTGTTCACGGAACCTACGGACGTTCCGCCGAATTTCATTACTTTCATAAATGGTCTTATTTGGGTTTAAAATTACAAGACTACGTCGGACCTACAAATGTCCCAAGTGCACCTCGCACCATAATCCTGAATGAATAAAATATTTTTTTTGAAAAGAGAAACGCCTTTTCCGGCGATGGCTCCAGACACACACCGATGCCCTTCTGCCAGACTGTAGAAGAAATTATACCCCCCAAGGGGTCATTGTAGTTCGTATGTATTTGTTATACAGCATACGCCTTTTCGGTTTTTTAGAATGGTGCAAATATATAAATTATTGTTGGAATTTGAAAGACAAGATATTATTTCATCTCATTTTTTTCATTCATCATTTATTGATACATTTAAAAAATGTAACAAATCCTGACAAAAATTAATATCTTTAAATCAAATTTTTGCGCAGTAATTTCTATCATTTTATTCAGGAATGTCATGGAAAAAATAGACAGAAAACCAGCAGTAGCCGGTCAGTTTTATCCGGCAAACCTAAATATGCTACAAATGGTGCTGACAGACTTATTTGCAGAAGCAACGCCAAAACAGCATCAAAACGTCAGAGCCATCATCAGTCCACATGCCGGCTATGTTTTCTCGGGGAAAGTCGCGGCATCGGTTTTCAACCAAATAGATAGTGAAAAAACGTACAAAAGAGTCTTTATCCTTGCCTCATCACATCAGGAAAATTTTGAAGGTGCATCCGTTTATTGCGACGGCGATTTCTTGATGCCCTACGGTAAGGATCTAGTGGACACGACTTTCGGCAAGAAACTGGTGGACAGCTTTCCGGAATTTTTCACCGCCAATCGCAGTCCTCATCTCAAAGAACACAGTATAGAAGTGCAACTTCCTTTTCTGCATCATCTGCTTAAAACAGATTACTGCATTATTCCCATCATTTTAGGAACTTCAGATCCCGATGTATGCAAAAAAATCGCCAGGGTTTTAAAATTTTGGTTTAATACAGATAACCTGTTCATCATCAGTTCAGACTTTTCCCATTATGCGGCATATTCGGATGCCCGAAAAATTGACGGGTTTACAAAGACAGCCATACTCTCGAACCACCCGGAAACACTGATCAATACCCTGACGGAAAACATCAGGAGACAGGTACCCAATCTGGTCACAAGCCTCTGCGGTTGGACTTCTGTATTGACATTGTTGCACATGACCACTGGCAACGACTCGATGGAATACCGTGCCATCGACTATCAAAATTCCGGAGATGCTCCTCTTTATGGTGAAAAAGACCGTGTTGTGGGATACTGGGGCATTTCAGTATCAGAGATTCAACAGAAAAAGAAAACAAAACTAGTTTGAATAGGCAAAGAAAACAAACGGATGAAAACGAATAGAGAAAATTCTGAGAAAAACAATTTCGAGCTCTCTGTATCAGATAAGATCACCTTGCTGAAACTTGCCAGAAAGACCCTCGAAGAAAAAATCAGGCATGAAAAGATGTTTACCCCTGACACTTCCGACTTCTCTGAAAATCTGAAAACCAACTGCGGCGCATTCGTTTCCCTGCATGTTTTTGGAAAGCTACGAGGTTGCATAGGCCGCATGACAGGGGATATCCCTTTATATCGAATGATCCAGAAGATGGCGGTTTCCTCAGCGATCCATGACCCCCGCTTCAATCCTGTCCATCCTGATGAATTGGAAAATGTTGACATTGAACTTTCTGTGCTTTCACCACTGAAGAAAATCAGCGATCTTTCAGAGATTCAACTCGGAAAACATGGTATTCTTCTCACAAAAGGACATAACAGCGGTGTATTTCTTCCACAAGTAGCTATTGAAACCAACTGGAATTTAGACGAGTTTCTTGGACACTGTTCCCGCGATAAGGCGGGATTGGATTGGTTCGGATGGAGAACAGCCGATATTTTCATTTTTACGGCTGACGTTTTCGGAGAAAAGCAAACATCCAAATAATATGAGATTAAAATGTCAGATAAGCATTTGCCCAAGGCGAAAAACAATCAGAAAATGTCCTTTCCTGATATTTTTTACTATTTTTGAAAAAACATCACTTTCATTGTTTTGTAACTTGGTTGTAATACCATTTTCTCACATTTGTGAAAATAAAATCCATTCATAACTCTTTACATCATGGTTCAAAAAGTTGAAGCAGAAATGGAACAACTTCGGAAGGATACACTTGAAATGTGGAAGTTGGTCTATAATCAAATGCAACAAGCGGGTGAAGCTGTTCTCACCCTCAATAAGGATATGGCTAGACAAGTCATTCTTCGGGAACGTCGAGTCAACGCTTTTGAATTGAAAATTGACAGAGATGTTGAAGATGTGACTGCCCTCTACAATCCGGTGGCTGTACAACTTCGTTTCACGCTGGCCATCATGAGGATCAACTCCAATTTGGAGCGCATCGGTGATTTTGCCGATGGCATGGCTCATTTTGTCGTGGATTTCAAAGAACCGGTGCTCGACCCTGACTTGGTCCGAAAACTTCAGCTTTCAGAAATGATTGATCAAGTATTATTGATGTTTCAGACACTTTTCGATGCCCTTGAAAAAGAAAATGCAGATTTGGCCGTACACGTTTTTGAGATGGATAAACTCGTAGACGAAATTTACCACGGATGTTACCAACGACTTAAAGCGTTCATTCTGGAAGATCCGGAAGCGAATGCCTTGGATGCGCTTCAATTGGTCGGTATTTTTCGAAAACTGGAACGGGTGGGTGACCATTGCACCAATTTAGCTGAAGAAATCGTATTTTTCCTAGACGCTAAAGTTTTAAAACATCAAGGAAAAACCAACACAGAAAATTAATAAGCATGAACAATACCCGTATTTTAGTCGTAGACGACGAAGAAGACATTTGCGAAATACTTCAATTCAATTTGGAAAGCGAAGGCTACGAGGTAGATACTGCCCTTTCCGCCGAAGAAGCATTGGAAAAGGATATTCCCTCTTATCAACTTTTGATACTTGACGTGATGATGGGAGAAATATCCGGCTTCAAACTGGCAGCCATGATCCATAAGAATAAACTGACAGAACATTTACCCATCATCTTCATTACGGCCAAGGATACGGAAAATGACCTGTTGACCGGATTCAACATCGGAGCAGACGATTACATATCCAAACCCTTCTCCATCCGAGAAGTGACCCTCCGAGTCAAAGCCATCCTGAGACGAACATTCGCTTCTGAGACATCAGACGAAGCAGAAGTCATCATTTTTGACGAATTGAAGATTGATATAGCCCGCAAAAAAGTATTTCTAAGAGAAAAAGCACTGGATTTGACCAAAAAGGAATTCGAGATGCTGTTATTGTTTGTTGTCCATCCCGGACGCGTTTACGCCCGTGAAGATATCCTCCAGAATGTTTGGTCTGATGACGTCTATGTATTGGATCGGACCATAGACGTCAACATTACCCGCTTACGCAAAAAACTAGGGGATTTCGGAAAACACATTGTTACTAGATTAGGATATGGTTATTGCTTTGATTACCAATAAGAAATCATGCACACCAAAAATCACTACATATCCTTTCACCAGAGACTGTTTCTCTCGATCATATCGACATTTCTGGTATTTATTCTGCTGATCAGCTATTTTCAGTACAAACGCGAAAAGGCCTTCCGAATAGACCTCATGACAGAACAGCTCCAAAGTTACAACAATCTGGTGTTTGAAATGATTCAGAAAAAAGGTCTCTCTGATCATAGTATCCCGGAAATCACCCAATTCCTGAATATTTCAGACCTTCGCATCTCAATCGTGGATTTTTCAGGTAACGTTTTGTATGATACAGCATTGAAAAATCCCGGAAACCATTCTGACCGCCCGGAAATAAAAGCGGCCTTAACGTATGGTAGGGGCGTATCCGTCAGACGAAAATCTTCAACAACCGGCAAAACATTCTTTTATGCCGCAACGCGTTATCCAAACTATATCATCCGGTCTTCAAGGCCATACGACGCCTCTCTCAACCAGCAACTGCGGGCCAACTACAACTTCATACTGTTTACAGCAACACTTTTGCTGATCC
>Ga0265294_10007201_pt1 | contig 13243 bp, 10 predicted proteins | sample MunlanPumphouse3_FD_192504 | JGI IMG/M metagenome (GOLD analysis project Ga0265294, IMG submission 192504) | Groundwater microbial communities from a municipal landfill in Southern Ontario, Canada - Pumphouse #3 | ecosystem: Environmental > Aquatic > Deep subsurface > Groundwater | place... | reverse complement strand
GGCTGTTGCACGGGTGGAGCCAACCCAGGATTCGGACGGCGACGGGCTTACGGACGGGGATGAGGAAAAGGTCTACAAGACCGATCCTTTGAATCCGGACTCCGACTCCGACGGCCTTAAAGACGGGATGGAAGTGTTCACCCATAAAACCAATCCGTTGGATCGGGATACGGATAAGGGAGGCGTGGCGGACGGCCACGAGGTGATCGAGGATCGCACCAACCCATTGGATCCGTCGGACGATCTTATGCTGTTCGAGGTCTACATCCAGTTCGATTACGACACTACGGTGATCAAGCCACAGTATTTCACGGAGATCGATCATGTTGTGCGTGTGCTGCAGCGGAATCCTCTGGCGACGGCGGTGATCGAGGGACATGCGGACCGCAGGTCGCGTTCCAGCGAGACGTACAACCAGGAGTTGTCCGAGCGGCGCGCTCAAGCGGTACAGTCCTACTTGTTGGGCAAAGGCGTCGCGCAGGACCGAACCTCGGCAGTGGGGTATGGCTTCAGCCGACCCAAAGTCCAACCCGATCTTGAGAACGGCAATCCCGAGAACCGGCGAGTGGAAATCTATATTCGCGGAGCCGGAACCAATGCGGACAAGGGCAAGTATATGAACCCTTAAGCTGCGGGCGGGTTTGAGACTGCGAAAGACCGCGAAGGAATCGGGTGTTCTTTTGCGGCTTTCGTGTTGGTGCAGCGCATGAAGATTATTGAACGATACGTGTTGCAGTCGTTTATGACCGCGTTTCTTCTGGCGTGGTTGATCCTCTCGTTTGTGTTGACAGTCGGCCTGTTGGTCAAGATTACGCAACTTATCATGGACGGACTGCCCGTCGGTGCGATCGGCCTCTATATGCTCGTCGGCTTTCCGGAAACGCTCACGCTCACGGTGCCGCTTGCGTTGCTGGTCAGCGCCCTGTTGGTGTTCAGCAGGCTCTCAGCGGACAACGAGATTGCCGCGATGCGGTCATGCGGGGTGAACCTGCTGCAGATCATGCAGTGGCCCATTGTGATGGGAGTTGTATTGACCGTACTGGGCCTTTACGTCAATCACGAGATCGTTCCCCGCGGTCACGAGATCCGGACTAACGTCCGTTCATTGATCAGCGTAGATGTGGGACTGAGCCTGCTTGAGCCTGGACGGATCATCGACGATTTTCCAGGGTTCAAGCTGTTCTTTGAGAAGAAGGAGGGTAACTGGCTGTTTAACGTGTTTGTTTTTGATTACAGCCAGAAAGAGGTGTCGCGGGAGATATGCGCGCAAAAGGCGCTGGTTTCGACGAACGGGTCAGACGTGGTATTGGACATGTTCAAGGTTCGGGTGGATCCTATCGAGGCGGATCGGCCGGGCGTGGCGGTGGCGGATCGTTTCCGGCATGTGATTACCGATGCGATCAAGCCCCGCAAGATAATCCGCAAAGACAAAGACATGAGGTTCGCCGAATTGCGGCGAGAGATCCATGACCGCCTGAATAACACAAGAGGCTTGCCGCTGGTGATGAGGCGCAAAGTGCTGAGTATCGGGCGGACCGAATTTCAGCTGCGGTTTGTCTATGCCTTCGCGTCGGTGTGTTTCGTTATGGTCGGCATGCCCCTCGGTATCCGGACTCACCGCAAAGAGTCGACGATCGGGATGGCTGTCAGCCTTGTCGTGGCGATGGCGTATTATCTGTGCGTGATCCTTGTGCATTCTTTGGATTACTTACCTGCCTTGCAGCCGCATATTCTGCTCTGGGTCCCGGTGGCGTCGTGCGTCGCTTTTGCGGCTTATCTGATAAGGAAGAGCCTGTAGTTCGCAGGGGGAAAGACCATAAGATCGGATTTTGATCGGGACAGATTTTTAGGCGTATGAAGAAAAAACGGTTCAAAAGGTATTACAGGAAAGCACGCAGACCTTTTGAATGGTTTCTCATCTGGCTAGGGCAGATAATCATTCCACTTTTGTCTCGTGGGGAAGTGACACGTCTTGCACGCTGTGTCGCCGACATCGCTTACGCGTTTGACAAAAGGGGCAAGGCGGTATCCCGCGCTAACCTTCGTCTGATGTTTGGGAAACGCATGACGCCCGTGCGTGAGCGGGCCATTATCCGCCGCGCCTATCGGAATATGGCTCGCGTGATGGCCAATATTTTTTGGATGGCGCGCGATACACACGCGCGTATCAAGGATCTGGTGACTTTTGTTCCGGGCGTTCTGGACACGTTTCACTCTAATCTGCCTGTCATCGCGGTCAGCGCCCATTTCGGCAATTGGGAGATTCTTTCTCAGGCCGGCGTGGCTAACGGCATCCCCATGATGTCGGTCGCCAAAATGATCGGTTCGCCCGAAATGACCGCTCGTTTGACGCGGCTACGGTCCACGATCGGACAGCAAATTGTGCCGGCCGACGGCTCCTTGCGCCTCATCATGCAAGCGATCAAGAAGGGCGTCAGCGTCGGTCTTCTGATCGATCAACAGACTCATATCGGGGAAGGCGGGGCCTGGATCAAGTTCTTCGGTGTACCCGCAGGCATGTCGCTGACGCCCGCCGCGCTGTCGCGCAAACTCAACGTGCCCATCGTGTTCGCGTTGTCGTTTCCGCTCAAGGACGGACGATACTGTATCGATGTCGTAGAGTTCTTTCTGCCAGAACCGCAGGTCGATGACGCAATTCGTACCCAGCAACTGGCCGACGCGTTTGAGCGAGTCATCCGCAGACACCCTTCGCTTTGGTGTCTCAATTACCGCCGCTGGCGTTACATCCTGCCTGGTGATGATCCTGCGCGTTACCCTTTCTATGCGCGCCCTGAGCGCCGTTCAAAGGTGAAGGAGCGGGTATCAAGAACAAGGGCATGAGAGAGGCTTTGAGGGTTGAAAGTGATTGGTTCATGGCAAGCCGTTCAAAGGCTTGTTGCGCTGACGCTACATGGTGCCGGGGGAAGCGGGCGGGGGATGTTGGCCTAATTGTTCGGCCTGATACTTGGTGTAACTGTCGTAGTTTGGCCAGCCGCGCGACGTGTTGCGCTTGCCTTGGATGGTCTGGTCGACGCGGCTCATGATGTAGCCGCAGAGTTCAGCGAAACGCGCAACGTGAATATAGAAGGTTTTGGCCTTAAACAGGCGTGCGATTGTGGTGTGGATCTCCGCATGGTTGAATGGGCGATAAGATCCGTAACTGGCGTCGGCCTTCTTATAGTCGAAATAGCGCCCGATCAGGTAGTCGATATAGCCCTTCTTGATGGTGTCGGCGCCGACGGAGTCCGCGGGATAGTTCATCCGCTGCGAACGCTTGCCGGTGAAGGTGACTTTGTTGGCGACGATGCTGTTGTTGAGGGTTGAGTCTTTAACCTCCACCGATTGCCTGGGCCGTTTCGGCGTTGGCCGCTTGGCCGCTTGGCTCATCCATGTCAGCTGCAACTTCTTGGTGTGGACGTCGGCGGGGGATATTTCGCCGTGGGTGATTTTGGCGTGACAGTTCGCGCAGGCGACGATGAGGTTGCCGAGCTGATTGTTGCCAGGATCTTCGTCGAGATGATGGATCTCCAGCGCGGCCACGTCATTGACACTGCAGAAGGAGCAGTGGTTGTCGGCTTCCTGAAATAGTTTTTTGCTGGTCAGTGCCGGGATGGTTTTTCGTATCTTCACGTTCAGGTCCCTCCGGTTGTATCCCTGTGGTCATTTCCAAAGGGGTGAGTTCTGCCAGTTTGCGGGGAAGCCCATTTGAGCGATTGGGACGGCAGGGAAGTCGTTCAACAGTTGCGTGACATGTGCGGGCCAGCGGCTCTGCGGGGCGATTCGGGTAAGGCAATAGCGGCAGATTGTGAGCACACCGAAAATGCGGTTGTTAGGGACCGTATAGGGGGTGTGCCAATCCGGATAGTCTTTTTGAAGGGGGATGTAGGGCTTGATGCCTAACTCCTTGTTCCACAATCTTCCATGGTGGGCGCAGATGTTGCGGATGACCGAAAGGGTGTGGAGCCAGGAGTCGAAGACTCTATCCGGCATATTGAAATGGGACGCAACCCTCTGTTTGACCTGATGCGATGCGCCGCGGAAAAACAATTGCATGGTGCCGAACGACATGATCTCGACGGCCATCCAGATCGGCAGGTCCTTATGCTCATCGCCATACTTGCTTTGGAAGTGTGAAACAAACAAGTCTTTCTTGCACCGTTCCGTCTCTTCGCGGATGCGGGAAAGGAAATCACTGTAGTCAGTGGGTTTAAGACTGGGAAGAGAGATGGGCAAGGTTGCGTAAGCGAAGGGGTCTTTGTAGATGCCAGAGTGGTGATAGGCCAACTGTGTGCGAACAGCGATTTCGATGCGCTCGATCGCATCCATGACCAGCAGGCGGAGACGCCTGTCAAAAGCGTAGTGCTTCCACACCGTGTCGAAGTCTGTGCCGGGCAGAAAGGTCTTGTTGTCGGCGTCACGATAGGGATGCAGGTAGCCGGAGAGGCGGTAATAATTGACAGACGCAAGGCGCTCAAGCATGACGGCCCGATCACCCTGCAAGCCAAGGTCTATCAGATGCTGGACCTGTTCGTCGAAGGTCAGAGGAGGCTTGTCGTACTTCATGCGGCCTCCCTGAAAATAAAAAACCCACCGAGAGATAGCATGTCTTGCGACAGAGGCCCGGCGGGTGTGATGGATTTACTTAACCACAATTCGGGGTTGCTGACAACAGTGAAAATGCAAAAAATCACAAAGAAACCAAAAATTCGAAAAAACGGAGTTTTCCGATCCAGAATCAGCGCGTTTCCGTGGATTTTGTTGCGCATGCGTTCGGCAGTGAGGGTTTTCATGATGTGATTTTCTGCACAATCTCGTCGAAGCGGCTGTTGCTGGGCATGGCGAAGAGGCAGCGACCGTTACTGCGGGCGGCCCAGAGGTTGCCGATGTCGCGTTTCTCCTGGGCGTCCGGCGCGTCGAGAAGGTGGCCGCCTTTGTACTCGATCACAAGGATGCGGCCGTCTTCAAGCTGGCATACGAAGTCGGGGTAGAACCAGTCGGTGGAGGTCTGGAGCCGGAACGAGGTCGCACGCCTGGAGAGATTGCGCACCCAGAACCGGACGCCCGGCATTTTTGAATCGAGGTACTGGGCGCATTTGAACTCTTCGGTCAACTCGCCGCCGGGCGTGGTCTCTTTCAGCTCGCCGGGCTTCGGCCCGAAGTAGTGTTTGCGGAACTGGAACGAGCCCTGATAGATTTCACTGGGTTCGTACGCGATCTCCCTGAAATTGATGGCATAGGCGTCGCTGACCGTGAGGCTGGAGTCGAGGGCGAGGTACTGCGTGTACGCGATGGCCCGCTCGCTCTTGCGGTGCTCGTCGATGCGCTCTTCGATGGTGTCGCGTAGGCGGAAGCGGTCAAAGACCAGCGGCCCCACGTCGGTGAGCCCGTGGCGGGCCATGAGGCCGTTGATGACCTTGCGAAGAAAGACGGCGGACTCCGCAAAGGGGATGTCGTTGTGATCGATCTGGCGGTCGAGCCAGGCGATCAGGTGTTCGGTTGTCCAGTCCGTGCCGCTGATGTTGCCCAGCGCCAGCGTCTGCTGGTGCAGGCGCTTGACGAAGTCGCAGGGTTCTTCGTTCTCGCGGGCGACGTCGGCCGTGACCTCGCCCCGCGTGCCAACGTCCAGCTTGCCAGAGGCAAGCGTCGGGCATTTGGTCGGATCGTATCTCGCGGAGAGGGTCGCGTCTTTGGAACCCAGCCGCCATGGGTGTTCAAGCAGATGGGTGCGCTCGAACTCCAGCAGCTTGCCTTCCTCCATGACGCACAAGAGCGGGACGCGGAAATCCAGCTGCATCTGATAAGGCGAGAGCGCCCGCGGCTGCCCGCCGCCGCCGAGGGTCTTGTCGGCCTCCCGCACCTGTTCGACAAGCGCGGTGATCCGCGCTCGCGCCTCGGGGGTCTTGCCGCAGCTCGCGACTTTCTCGGTCTCGTCGGCGTCGAGCGGGACAAGGACCGTGACGGCTCCCGTCTCGGGCCGGATGCGCACCTTGCCGCACAGGGCGGCCTCCTGAGCCTGGGCGACCGCGGCGTCGATCTCCTCCGGTTGCAGGCGCAGCGTCTGCGGCTGAGCTCCCAAGGGCAGCATGCCCTGGGGCGCGGGCAGGATGATGCGCTCGGCCTCGGCCCTGGTGAAGCCGTTGCTTTCCAGCGCCTCGCGCAACTCGTTCAGAACCTCGGGCAGCGAGTCGGAAACCGAAAGCGCGTAGGCGCAGTTCAGGTCGGGGTGGCTCTTGGGCCGCGCGTTGGGCAGGCGCAGGATGCGTCCGACGATCTGCTCGATGGCCGTGGCCGAACGGGTCTCCTTCAGGCTGCACAGCACATAGGCGAAGGGACAGTCCCAGCCCTCGCGCAGCTTCTGCACGGTGATGATGAAGCGGACTTTGCACTGCGGCGACGCGATGTCGCCCGCATCCTTCAGGTCGTCGTGTGCGCCGACCGAGATCTTGATCTCGTCGCGGCCGATGCCGAATTCGGCGACCAGCCGTTCGCGCAGCGGTTCGCACGCGTCCACGCGCTCAGCCTGTATCAGCATCACCGGCCGCAGGTACTCGCCCGTTAGCTGGGCCTCCGTAAGGGCGAGCTTCTCAAGGTCGGCCCGCAGGCTCACGGCGTCGGCGAGCAACTGGTCCTTCTGGCTCGGGTGGCGCGTGACCACGCGAAGCGGCAGCTTCACCATGTCGGCGGCTTTGAGTTCGGCGGCGGAAACATGGTGCAGGATGTTCGAGGGATGCTTGGAACGCGCGGGCGTGGCGGTGAACTCCACGATGCAGGAAGGCATCACGTCGCCCAGCGCGGCGAACGAAAGGTCGGTGCGGGCGTTGTGCGCCTCGTCCACGATCACCACGGGGCGCCGCAGGCGCAGCATGTTCACCAGCGAGGGAACCGGCTTGCCGTCCGGGCCTTTCAGCAGGTCGGCCTCGCGGCTGGCCGGCGCGTTCAGGAGGTGCTCCTGAAAAACGCCGTTCTGGCTGTAGACCTTGCGGCCGGTGGAGTCCTCCACGCGGAAAGCCTGGATGGTCGAGACGATCACGACGGTCTGGCCGTCGACCGACGCCCGCGGCAGGTTCAGCGCCTCCTCGATGGTGACAACCTCGATCGCGCCGCAGGCCATCTCTAGTGCGCGGCGGTACGGGTGCCGCGCGTCGCGCAGCGCGTCGGCGGTCTGGTCTAGGATCGTGTTGCTGGGCACCAGCCAGAGCACGACCGCGCGGTCGGCGTGCAGCAGTTCGCTCATGGCGAGCCCGGCGGTGTGGCAGGCGAGAAGGGTCTTGCCGCCGCCGGTCGGCACGCGCAGGCAGATATAGGGCATGCCGCGTTCGAGGCCCGCCGCGTGGATCGGCAGGTACAGACCGCCGCCGTTGCCGTTCTGTTCGCTCACCGCGCGGAACGCCTCGGCCGGGCTGCCGTTCTTCGAACACAGCCGGAAGAATTCCCGCAGGGAGTCCAGAACCCGGTTTTGATAGTCTTTGAGAGCGATCATTGGAGAGTCCTTCGAAAAATTACGAAACCTTGATCTCGTACGGCGTCTGGCGGACGGTGATGCGGGCGGCTTGCAAGCGGTCGCGGCTCAAGAGGCAACCGGCGCAGTAGACCACCTTCGGGCCGTCGAAGTCCGGCAGCTTGGCGAGGATCTGGCGCGTCAGCACGTTGCCGCCGTTGGCGCTCTCGTCGCCCAGGATGCCGTTGTAGAGCAGGTAGATGCCGACGCCGCGGCACGCGCCGAGGAACGGCGTGTTGAGCACCCGCGCGCGCGGAAGCGGCTCGCCAGTCTCAGAGAAATAGACGTGCCGGGCCAGCTCGGAAAATTTCACCGTCTCGCGAATCATGCCCGTCTCGTCGAAGAGCGGCTCGCCCAGTTCGCAGAAGCGGAAACTGCCGCCGATACTGTCAACGCTGCCACCCTTTGCGTTGACATAGCCTTCGGACGCTCGCCGAACACGTTCGGCGGTCACTTCGCGGGCGATCTTCGGTTCCATCTCCACGAGGATGAAACGGCGCAGGGGTTTGTCTGTGCTTTGCGCGTTCATCTTCAAAATGGCGTGCCCGGTCGTTCCGGAGCCCGCAAAGGAATCGAGAACGAGGTCGCCTGGATTGGTCGCGATTTGGAACACTCGCTCAAGGAGCCTTGTCGGTTTAGGTGTATCGAATGCGGTCTGCGTTTTGAAAAGGGCCTGAATCTCTTTTCGCGCCTCGTCTGTGTGGCCGACCTCATCGTGCGGCCACCAAGTCCAAGGGACTAGACCTTCAACGTCAGTGAGGTAACGAATTTGACGAGGCACACCATTCCCGTCTTTGCCCCACCACAATCGATTCTCTTGTTTCAGTTTCAGATATTCAGCTTCGATCGTTGACCAGCAACGCCCCTCCGGCGGTTTGTGGGTTTTCCCGTTAGGAGCAGTAATTTCATACATCTGGTTCGGTCGCCAGCCTTGGGCGGTCATTGAAATTGACTGCCACGGCCCCTTCGGATCATCGTTCGGATTCTTATAGTTCTTGAGTTGTTTCTCATCAAAACCGACCCGATTACGCGTTGCCTTGAATCTTTCAGGGTCCATCGCGTAAACAAGCAGATACTCGTGAACGTCACCGATGGCTTCTCGGTTCTCGCGTGAATAGCGTTTCTGCCACACGTTGCAGGCGACAAACCGTTCACGCCCGAAAATCTCGTCCATCAGCGCCCGCAACAGAGAGATTTCCGAGTCGTCCATGGAGATCCAGATGGATCCGTCGGGGCTAAGAAAGTTTTTGAGCAGCGCGAGGCGCGGGTACATCATGCAGAGCCAGCGGTCGTGGCGGTCGAGGGTTTCGCCCTCTTTGCCGACGGTCTTGCCGAGCCAGTCGCGGATGACGGGGCTGTTGACGTTGTCGTTGTAGGCCCAGCCCTCGTTGCCGGTGTTGTAGGGCGGGTCGATGTAGATGCACTTGACCTGCCCGGCGTAGTAAGGGAGAAGGGCCTTGAGGGCTTCGAGGTTGTCGCCCTGGACGATCAGGTTGCCGCTGCCGGGGTCGCCGCAGGCGAGGTCCGGCACGTCCTTGAGCAGGCGGAAGGGCACCTGCTGGTGGTGGTTTACGACGGCTTCTTTTCCGATCCAATTCAGTGTGGGCATAGCGCAAATTCCGGGTCGCGACGCGGGCGGCGGACAACAAGACTCTGGCCACGGGCCGCGTTCAGTTTGGTATCGCTGGAGTTTAGCACTTCGGGAGAGGGCGGGGCGAGGGGAAAAAAGGAGAAGTGCGGGAGAAGTTCATTAGTTCGTTTGTGCGTTAGTGCGGTAATTGGGAAAGGGGCGAGGACGGATGATTGAGGGCGGAGGACGGAGAGTACAGGAGACGGAGAACGCTCAACTCTGAACGCCCAACGCTCAACGTTCAATTGGAGACAGGAGACTGATGGGGGCCCGGCTAGAAGCGCTATAAGCGGGAGAAGCGGGGGCAGCATGATGCCTGGAAGCGGGAGCGGGAATGGCGGGATGCGGGGCGGAGGGATTGCACAGAACGGGGGCGAATGCGCAGCGTTGCGCTTGAGGTTTGGGGAGCTTTCAACAATTATTCCGTTTCGGAGTAAAATACTCCGAATTGTCGTAATGGCAAGTTATTGGATTCCAGAGACTTAAATCAATCTGGCTGTGTGTATCTTTACATCGATAAACGTTCTTGGTATGTTCGCACTGTTCTTGCGTGGAACAGTCAGAAAGGCGGGGAATAATATGGCAGGCGATGTGACGCGGTGTTTCGGCAACGTGAGGCGGTTGAAAGAGTTTGATCCGGAGGTGTTGTGCGCGGCGTTGAGGCACTTTTCCGAGGACCTGGCCAAGGGCGTGATCCATCTGCCCGGCAAGGACGTGAAGGCGGACAAGGATAACATGCCCTATGAGGCGATCAGCAAGCACCTTGTCGAGGGGGAGGTTTCTGAAGAGCTTGACGACCTGCTGTTTTATGTTTGCGAACTCGGCAACGAGGACGGGTGGGAGAACGTCAAGACTGAGGCCAAGGAAAACGGTCTGCGCGTTGATGATCGGTCGGACGGGCTGAGTTACTCGGGGTGTGTGCTTCAGGCCTGGCTGACGGACTGGCCGCACAACAAGGCGCTGCTTGAGAAAAGCGCGGCGCGCACGCAGATGTGCAAGCTGTCCGCGTATGTTTACTGCCCGATGACAAGCGACTTGCGCGAACACTACCGAAAGCCGGACCGCAAAGGGTTGAAGGCTCTGGAGTCCAGAATCGCGGAGCATTTCAGCAAGAAGGGGCACGGCAAAGGAACACGGCTGATCCCGTACGATTTTGACGATGAAATCTGGTTCATGATCAAGTATCCCGGGCGTGTGAAGATCATGCAGGTCTATTCGGACGGCGAGGAAGATGTCGACCGGGTGATCCCGGGAAAATTCGACGCCGTGGTGTACGACAAGGTACACGGTTTTCTGCGGATGAACACGAAGAACGTGGCAGAGCAAAGCCTTTATCGCATGGCGGTAGGCGATCTGCTGTTCGGCGAGTCCAACGTGTTTCGCAATGACAAAAGGTGTGTGACGCTTGAGCCGCTCAAAGGGGAGAGCGCTGGAATTTTCTCGTGCAAGGACATCGCAGGCGTCAAGGAGGTCGAGCTGTGCGAAGTGCAGTTCACGGATCTCGGTGCGCCGGGAAAGACGATCACTTGGAAATGGAACGGCGGACGCAACGCGTCGTTGGATCAGATGCCGCTTTGGCAGATGGAGAACGGCGTGCGCGTGGTCTATCCGCTCAACATCGTGCCGCCCTTGACCGATCATGTGCTGAAGGCGGTGTTCAAGTATACGCTGCGCAACAGCAGGGGGCGCACTGAGACCCTGACCGTGCATGCCGGTAACCGGCTCCGCTATGCTCGCGACTCAGACGCGGCGAAGATCGGCGAGTGGTTGCTGTTGCGCAAGTTTCTGAAGGTCGGCTTTCCGGTGAGGTGACGTATGGATGCTTTATCCGTGTTGGTCAGCGCGGGGATCGCGCATGCGGCGTTTTGCCGCGCCGACTGGCGAAGGCTGCTGCGTGCCGATTTTGAAAGGTTTGAGCCTGACTTCGAGGCGGTTGCCGGTGTGGTGACGGATTCGTATCCGGGGCCTGACGGTGCCGTCAGATACGACGTGCGGCAGCACGGCAAGATTTGGCTCGGGATGCATCAGGACGGGAGTCCGGACACGGAAGACAGTCCGTGGATGCGGCTGTCGCGCGAGGATGTCAGGGTCTGGCGGCTGAATGCGGCGGGATGCGCGCTGGCTGAGAGACTCGCGGGGAGCGGCGCAATGGTTGCCGCCGGGGATGAGGCGCGTGATGAAGTGTTCGGCAATTTCTCGCTGATCAAGGTCGGCAGAAGGAAGATAGATTTGGCCAAGAAATACAAGGCGCGGGCTTTCCTGCGCTTCGTGCACGGATATTTGAAGGGCGAAGACAAAACGTTTTATGTCGAAGAGTTGCGGGTCAAATTCAACCAGCAGTTTGGTGATAAGCTGGCGAATAGACGTTGGAACTCGGACCGGTTCAGGGAGGACCTGTTCAAGGGCGTCGACAAAGAAGATTTCGATGCGCTGTTTGAGACTGTGGACCAAGCCTCCGGCATTTATATGCTGATGATCTAACCGGTCCGCTGATGAACGAAAAAGGCCTCCGAGAGTTCGCTCTCGGGGGCCTTTTTGCTTTTCGGGCGAGTTTCCACCCGTAATCCACCCGTAATCCACGCTGGGCTCCATGCGGCTTATGAAGCCGTGTGCGATGCTTTGGGCATCGAAGAAAAAACAGGCGCGTGATTGAAGTTCGCTGACTGCGCCGGCGCTTCGATACGCAATGGAAAGCGGGTACCTATGAAGAAGTCAAATGACCTGAGACGGGATGTGCTTGAGCAACTGGCGGCGGGAGGCGATGCGGCGGCGGTAGCCGAGCTGTGGCAGGTTTACGGCGTGGACAGGCGGGCGTCGCTTGCGGAACGGCTTTGACGGATCTGGGAGGGCGACCACAGAGGGTCGCCCCTACAGCGGGCGCGGCGCGGCCGGGCGGCGGCGGGCCTGAAAATGACACAGACCGGTAAAAGGCAGGTGCATCATGGCGGTACTGCAGGAGCAGATGAGCAAGAGCGTGAACCCGTTCGCGGAGCTGGTCAAGGACGACCTGGCCCCGGCGGGGACCTGGGTGGCGACGATCATCGACATCCGGGACCAGTTCGGGGTGGTGCGCCCGAGTTACGACAACCCGCAGGTGATGGAGACGCTGGATCAGACCACGTTTCTGTTCGGGTTCCGCGACCAGGCTGGACAGCCGCACCGCATGTCGTCGAAGACGATGCGGATCAGCGGGAACGAGAAGTCGAACCTGTTCGGGTTTCTCAAGTCGGCGCTGGGCGCTCCCCCGAAGTACGGGTGGGACTATTGCGAGATGAAGGGGAAGAAGGTGCTGCTGACCGTGGCCCACGAGCCCCGGCGCAGCGGGCAGGGCGTGTACCCCACGGTGGCGGCGATCTGTCCGGTGCCGGCGGGGTTTGCGGGGGTCGGCGGGATGCCGGCTGCGGCGGGGGCCGGTTCTGCCGGTGCTGCCGCCGGGGGCGGCGCGGCAAGTCCCGCCGCGCCGTTGCCCGCGGCCGCGGCCGCGCCGCTGTATCCGGTTGCGGGTGAGGTTTTGGACGAGCCTCTCCCGTTCTGACCCTTCGGGGAAGAGGAGTCAGGAGTTAGGAATCAGGAGTCGGATGGGAAGCGCCGTGTCCGGCGTTGAAGCCGGCGCGGCGGAAAGGAGAAAAGGACATGGCGATTCTGATGAAGGGTGTTGAGAAGGGGGCGCATTGGTACACGCGGGACGGCGTGCCGATGCACCGCGTGATGAAAGCGGACGGTTCGGGCGACCGGGCGACCACGCTGAAGGACGCGCGGCGTTTGGGTCTGCTGCCGTCCGTGACGGGCGTGATCGGCGTGCTGGCCCGCCCGAGTCTGGAGAGCTGGAAGATGAAGCAGGTGGCGCAGGCCGCCATGCGCATGCCCAAGGCTGAGACGGAGTCGGAGGAGTACTGGGTCCGCCGGGTTGTCGAAGGGGCTTTCGACCAGGTGGAGGAAGCCGCCGATGTCGGGAGCAGCGTCCACGCGGCCCTTGAGGCGGCCGTCGCCGGCGGCGCGTATGACGAGGCCCGGTGGGGCGTGTATGTGCGTCCTGTGCTGGACGGGATCGCGGGCAGGGGGCTGGCTGTCACGGCGCGTGAAAAGACGCTGGTGAACGCGTGCCACGGTTTCGC
>Ga0265294_10007200_pt1 | contig 13244 bp, 12 predicted proteins | sample MunlanPumphouse3_FD_192504 | JGI IMG/M metagenome (GOLD analysis project Ga0265294, IMG submission 192504) | Groundwater microbial communities from a municipal landfill in Southern Ontario, Canada - Pumphouse #3 | ecosystem: Environmental > Aquatic > Deep subsurface > Groundwater | place... | reverse complement strand
CTCGTCACACTTGCATCTTTAAAAGATCACGTTAGCAAGAATAACCATTATGACCTTTATATCCTTTATGATCGTATATCCTTTTCTAACCGCAAACGGGTTAAAGCCTTTGAACAAGACAACGTTACAATCAAGTTTGTTAATGTTAGCCTTCGAGCTATGAGATTAGGAAATAATCTAGGAATTAGAGACTACTACACCAAGACCACTTATTTCCGTTTACTTCTTCCCACATTGTTCCCCAAATTAGACAAAATTTTATATTTGGATTGCGACATTGTTATTTTGGAAGATGTTGCTAATTTATATAATATTGATGTCGGCGATAATTTAATCGGTGCTTCACCAGATTACGCTGTCAACAGTATCGATGAATTCGCTCAATATGTCGAAACCGCTCTTGATCTTCCGAAGATTCGTTATTTCAATGCTGGCATTATTATTATGAATCTCAAGAGAATGAGAGAAACTTTCTTTGAACAAAGAGTCATTAATTTAATTAACACTATGACATTCATGGTCGCTCAAGACCAAGACATTCTTAATGTTATCTGCAAAGGCAAAGTCCAATATTTCTCTTGGGAATGGGATGCTATGCCGGTTGGAGCTGAAATCAAAAATCCTAAATTGATCCACTTTAATCTAATTTTCAAGCCCTGGAGAATGGATGGCGTTCTTTACGAAGAACATTTCTGGAAATACGCTAAGATGGCGGGTGTCTATGAGAAAATTGTTGCCAAAAAAGGCATTATCACTCCAGAGCAAAACGCAAAAGAATGGGCCGAACTCAATAATTTAAAGATGGGCTGCTTAATGGAAACTAAAAATTCTGAATATTATCGTACCAATATCGAAAAAAGCAAAAGAAGCGAGGAGGATTTGTGGGCGCTTCAACTCCAACTTCAGAATATCGATTAAAAGTTCTTAATAAAATCAAAGAGCTTGAAAGGATGGGTCGCTTCGATAAGGACGTCGAAGACGATCCTCCTTTTGAAAAACTTAAAAAGGGTGAGGTCGATTATCCTCGACGCCATTTATCCAGCAAAATAAAAGCTTGGTGGGCAACAAAATACTCTAATCGTTTCTTCGGCAAAATGTTAAAGAAAAAACAAGTTATAATCGACGATATCATCGGGCTTGAAAATCTCAAGAATTTGAAGAGTGGAGCTGTCCTTACACAAAACCATTTCTCACCATTTGATGGCGTGCCTATTCATGTGGCGATGAACAAGAATTTGAAGAAAAAGAAACTGTACACGATTATTCGCGAAGGGAATTACCGTTTCCCTGGTATCTTCGGTTTTTTTATGCGCAACTGCTACACCATTCCTCTTGCGAGTGATTACGAATTACTCAAGGAGATGAAACAAACCATTGATAATGTATTAAAAAATGGTCAATTTTTACTCGTCTATGCAGAGCAATCGATGTGGTGGAATTACCGCAAGCCAAAACCATTGAAAACCGGAGCGGCTACTTTCGCTACTCAAAGTGGGGTTCCTCTTGTTCCGATGTTTATCACAATGAAAGATGATGACACTGTTGATCAAGAAGGATTACCAATTCAACGTTATACCCTCCATATTTTAAAACCGATTTACCCTGATCCTCTTAAGAGTGAAAAAGAAAATATTCGATTAATGGTTGAAACAAATGAAAAAATGTGGAAACAATGTTATGAAGAGAATTATCAGATTGCTTTAACTTACGAGACGGAGAAATAGTTGCATGCTTATTTATTTAACGATAATTGTTTTAGGGACAGCGATTTGTGCAGTACTCAATATTTTCTTCAACCCAATGAACGAACCTTGGTATTTCTATGTTATTTATAGCGTGGTTATTACGATATCATTGATTTTGATTGATGCTCTTGTGGCTATTATTGTTCGAAAAATGCCTGAAAGAATGTTCATAAAAGACAAATATATCTATCGATTAGGAAAACGAGAAAAAAAGTTTTACGATTTAATCGGAGTCAAAAAATGGAAAGAAAAAATCCCCGAATTGGGTGGTTTTACTTCCTTTCATAAAGATCGAATCGCCGATCCATTCAATAATGATTACCTCAATCGTTTTATTCTGGAAGCCCACTATGGTATTAGCATTCACTTATGGAGTGTTCCTTTTGGCTTCTTAGTAATTTTTCTTGATTATCAGATGTTCTTAGGCACTAGCAATCTATTCTTAACAATGGCAATACCACTAGCGTGTATTAACGCAGCATTAGTGGTCGCCCCAGCCTTTATATTGAAATATAATCTTCCCAAATTAGTGAAGATTCGCGATCATAATCTTCGCCAGCAAAAATTAGCAAATGAAAAGTCTCCCGTTTAGTTAGGAGACTTTTTTAATTTATTTTTTCTTGGCTTGATTAGCGACACTGAGAATCTTTTCTTGAATGGCCTTTTGATCGCCAATATATTCATGAGAGATGACCTTCATGTTGTCATCAAACTTGTAAACAAGTGGGATACCCGTTGGGATATTTACTCCAACGATATCATCATCAGAGATTCCATCTAAGAATTTAACCAACGCTCTTAAGGAGTTGCCGTGGGCAGCGATAAGAACATTTTCGCCTCTCTTTAAACGAGGAAGAATTTCTCGATCATAGAAAGGAATAACGCGTTGAACGGTATTGTATAAGGATTCTGCTAATGGAATATCTTTTTTGTCAACTTTTTGGTAAGCAGGAGCAAAGGCTGCATTTCTCTTATCGTCTACTTCAAGCGATGGGGGTTGCACATCATAGGAACGACGCCACAATGTAACTTGCGCGTCACCATACTTTGCGGCGGTTTCGGCTTTATTAAGCCCTTGAAGAGCTCCGTAATGACGTTCGTTGAGTTCCCAAGTCTTATAAACTGGTAAAAATTCTCGATCCATCTCAGCTAAAACAAAGTTCAAGGTGTGAATTGCACGTTTGAGATAGGAGGTATAACAAACATCGAATTCGATGCCACTCTCTTTTAGAGCAACACCTCCTGCTTTGGCTTCTTCAACACCAGTAGCAGATAAGTCAACATCAGTCCAACCGGTGAAAAGATTAAGCTTGTTCCATTCACTTTCGCCGTGGCGGACAAGCACTAAGATTCTTTCCATAATATTCTCCTTTACGTCTTAAAATTATTTTAATAATCCTTATCTATTTTACCTATCAAATGAAGACAATTCAACATTCTAATAATAATAGAATGAATGGAAAATATGTTCTTAATCGTATAGGGTTTCCATTTTTTCTTTTATTAATATATAATAACAGCAGAAAATAGGAGGCAATTATGCCATATATTAGTTCAATTCACGCTCGGGAAGTTATCGACTCACGTGGCAATCCCACTATTGAAGTGGAAGTCGCTACTGAATCTGGTGCTTTCGGAAGGGCTATTGTTCCCTCAGGTGCTTCGACTGGCGAAAGAGAAGCATTAGAACTCCGTGATGGAGATAAAAAGCGCTTTGGTGGTAAGGGTGTCCTTAAGGCTGTCGAAAATGTCAACGATATCATCGCCCCAGAAATTATCGGATTACCTGTTGATCAACAGGTTTTAATCGATGAAACAATGATTAAATTAGACGGTACTGAAACCAAAGAAAAGCTTGGAGCGAACGCCATATTAGGTGTCTCTCTTGCTGTTGCGAGAGCCGCTGCTGATTTCTACGGAATGCCATTATACAAATATCTCGGTGGACCAAACGCGAAAATGTTACCAGTTCCTATGATGAACGTCATAAATGGTGGCAGCCACGCAGACAGTTCTGTCGATTTCCAAGAATATATGATTATGCCTGTCGGAGCCAAATCCTTGCGCGAAGCTCTCCGTATGGGTGCTGAAACTTTCCATGCTTTAAAGAAAGTCTTAAAAGATAAAGGCCACGTCACTGCAGTCGGTGATGAAGGCGGATTTGCTCCAAATCTCGGAAGCAATGAAGAGCCATTGGAGGTTATCGTTGAAGCTATCAAGAAGGCCGGATATGTTCCTGGCAAAGATATCTGTTTAGCTATGGATGTCGCCGCCAGCGAATTCTACAACACCGAAACCGGCATGTATGAATTAAAGAAATCGAAAGGTGGCAATTTAACCACCGACCAAATGATTGACTTACTCGCTTCCTTCGTTGAGAAGTATCCTGTTATCTCCATCGAAGATGGTTTAGGCGAAAGAGACTGGGCTGGTTGGAAAAAACTTACTGACCGCTTAGCTAAAAAGATTCAAATCGTCGGAGATGACTTATTCGTCACCAATCCTAAAATCGTTAAGAAGGGCATTCAAGAAGGTCTCGCCAATAGCGTTCTCATTAAGCTCAACCAAATCGGAACTCTAACCGAGACTTTAGATTGCTGCCAAGAAGCGGAAAGAGCAGGCTATACCTGCGTCGTCAGCCACCGTTCAGGCGAAACTGAAGACACCACCATCGCTGATTTAGTTGTCGGATTAAACGCTGGCCAAATCAAGACTGGCTCAATGAGCCGCACTGATCGTATTGCTAAATACAATCAATTGATGAGAATTGAAGAAGAATTAGGCGAGACAGCCCAATTCAAAGGCAAAGAAGTCTTCTACAACTTAAGATAGTTCTAGATTTAACCAACTAAACCCATCATTTTGATGGGTTTTTTGTTTGTTCTTTAATTAAGTTTGAAGTTGTTGATAATCAGGGTTCGAATTGTTTTAAGTAGTAGTGATTTACTATGTAAAGAAAGTTTTTTGTAAATATTAAAAGCGCAGGAAGTGTTCTTCCTTAGATCATTTAATGTCTTAGCTGAACAAGACCTAACCGCGTTGTTAAAATCGATGACAAAATCTTTTCTTTTTGCATAACTTTGGTCATAAACCATTTGGTTTAACTCATGTATCGTTATTAAGCTCCTATTGGAAAATTCTTGCTTTTCGGCTTTTAGTAAATTCACCCCATCTGTCTTCCAGGTATGAATATCATGACAAAAAAGACCCGTCTTGTTACATGAGACAACTATTCGGTTTTTAATCGGCTGTTCCAGCAAATTACCGACTATACAATCAAAAGGAGCGACAAGGAGTGTTTTTTCCTCTAGCTCTTTAAATTTATCGTAATCAAAAGTATGAGGGTAGAAGCCTGTCCCATCATAGGAATATATCTTCTGAATTCTTTTCTTGTATGTTTCTTTACAATATGTGGCGGCATAGACGCAGATGTTGCCTCCCTTGGAATGACCTCCTAATATAAAGGTTGCTTTTGGATATTTTTCCATCATCCTATTTAGATAATCATTAGCACATATTTGAGAAGGCATTTTTTCTTCGAGAAAGAGATTCAAATTTTCCATCCATCCAATCAAAGAATCATCGGTTCCGCGATAACATAAATATATTAAATTATCGACAATATGGTAGCAAATTGCCGCAAATTGAATGTTTTTTTCTTCATTATTTATTTCTTCAAAGTCAGAAATGACAATATCTTTATAGCGAGTTGTGTTATGTATTTTTTTAGCTAGACGAATGGGTTTTGTTCCCAAAAATAAACCTTGGCTGGTCTTTTTTAGACTTGAGTTTGAAATGAGATTCTTCAAAAATAAATCTAGCGGAATTGATTGGGGGTTCGTCAGTCTTTTAAGACCAGTTTGAAAGTCACAATAAAGAATATTCGAAAGAATCAAACCATCAACTTCATCAAATGGTTTGTCTCTAAAAGTTACATCTCCGCAACCTGGCGCACAATTTAACAAAGTCATATTTTCCTTATATTAATATTATAGATGCTAAAAAGCCCTTTATGGATATATGATTTATAAAGCAACGTTAATATGTTATTTATAAAAAAGAGTTAATTATAAGCATATGGATGAATTAAATAAAAAACGCAATGAGAAGAAAGCCCGCCTTAGTAGCGCGCTAGTGTTCATTATCCTGTTAGCTATTGTTTCGATGTTTTCCGACATGACTCATGAAGGATCAAATTCCATTATCGGGGCATATCAGGCAATCATTGGAACTTCACCATTTGCCATTTCTGTAGTGAGTGGATTAGGGATGCTCATTGGATTCACGCTTCGATTGGGGACGGGTTATATAGTCGATAAAACAAAAAAATATTGGTTATTTACTATCCTTGGTTATGTCTTTGATTTAATTTGGATTCCCCTTTTGGCTCTTGTTCCAGAAAACGGGTGGCTACTTGCATGCGCTTTCATTTTGATGGAAAAAATGGGAAAAGCCATTAAAAAACCTGCTAAAAACGCCTTAGTTAGTTTTGCTGCCAAGCAAAATGGAACTGGAAAATCATTTGCTTTTAGCGAACTCTTAGATCAATTAGGTGCGTTCATTGGACCATTAATTCTCTCTGCTACTTACTTAGCTACCTCTTCACTGAGTGAGTATAATCGCTATCGAATTGGATTTTTGGTTCTTGGTATCCCGGCTTTGATTTGTTTTATATTGTTGTTTACTTCTCGCATCAAATACCCCCATCCCGAAATATTCGAAGCAGAAAATATCAATCAGAAAAAAGAATCAATTTTTAATAAGGGATTTATACTTTTCTTAATTGGCTCATGCCTTTTGGCCTTTGGATTTGTCGATTTTCCTTTGTTCATCGCCCATGTTAATTCTTTGAATTTGTTTAAGGTGGAATATCTACCACTTATCTATTCTTTTGCGATGTTAATTGATGCAATAAGCGCCATGGTTTTTGGGCTTGTGTATGACAAGAAAGGTTTTCTTTCAATTATAATAGCCACTCTTCTAACATCATCTTTTGCATTTTTCTTTTTCTTCTTTAATCAATATTGGTCAATTTTCCTCGGAGCAGGACTTTGGGGCATTGGCATGGGGGCGCAGGAAAGTATTGTCTTAAGTGGAGTAACTGATTTAACAAGTAAGAATAACCGCGCCAAGGCGTTTGGAATATTTGATATTCTCTTTGGTATATTTTGGTTTTTGGGTTCACTACTTTATGGCCTTCTATATGAAGCTTCGTTGTTGGCTCTCTCGCTTATTTCACTCTTGTCTATATTAATGAGCTCAGCAGTATTCATTTACATGCAAAAGAGTAAATTAGGGATTAATAAAAATAAAAAAACAGCCCAATGAGACTAATGAGCTGTAAGAAATTGAGTGGTACGCCAAGCAGGAATTGAACCCGCAACCCTCAGATTCGAAGTCTGATACTCTATCCAGTTGAGCTATTGGCGCATGAAAATATCATATCATAATTGATTGTTTTAATTCACAATTATTAGTTTTTTTAATTGTGAATTTATTACTTTAAACATTGTAAGAAAAAAGATAAAAAGGGGTGTCTCTTTATAATTCTAATATATTTATATATAGTAGAGATGTATTAAGGAGGAAATATATGAAATTTAAATACGCCATTCTTGTCGTTGATATGCTTAACGACTTCGTGACTGGAGCATTAAAGTGCGAAAGGGGTCTCGCCATCGTTCCTCAAGCCAAAAAATTGCTTGAAGAAGCAAGAAAGAATCATGTTCCTGTCATCTTTTGTAATGATTCTCATCTTCCAAACATTGACCACGAACTAAAGTTGTGGGGAAATCACGCAATTAAAGGAACCGAAGGGGCTAAAATTATTCCGGAGTTAGGTCCTCAACCTACTGATTACATCATTGAAAAACGCCGCTACAGCGGATTCTTCCATACTGATCTTGATTTGCTATTAAAAGAATTAGGAGTCAATACTGTTATCCTAACGGGGCTCCACACTCATATGTGTGTCCGTCACACCGCAGCGGATGCTTATCAATTAGGTTACAAAGTCATTGCCTGTTCCGACGCCACTGACTCATTCACCAAAGAAGATTACGATTATGGCATAAAGTATTTCAAAGAGGTATATGATGCTGAAATATTAAATACCAATGAACTAGTAAAAATATTTGAAGGACAATAGTAGATTAGATATGAAAAACTCAGGATTTGTCCTGAGTTTTTTTATTTCTAGAAATATTGTTTTAATTCGTAATCAGTAACCACTAATGAATATTTGCTCCATTCAATGCTCTTGCTCGCAATCAGTTTTTCACTGACATGTTGACCTAAAGCATCCTGGAGGAGAGAATCTTTTTTGAAATCTTCGAGAGCATCTTTCAAATTTTCAGGAAGACGAGTAACTTTTAATTTTTCGAGTTCGTGGTTTGTGAGAGAAAATAAGTTGTCTTGAACAGGAGCAACCACTTGGTCATCTTTGAGATTGACGATGCCATCAAGGCCGGCGGCGAGAATGGCCGCTAAGGCTAAGTATGGATTAGCCATTGGATCAACCGAACGAATTTCCGTACGAGTGCTTTGCCCATGGCTAGAAGGAATTCTAATAAGCGAGGAACGATTTGAATCGCTCCAACATGCATAAATGGGGGCTTCATATCCAGAAACTAAGCGCTTATATGAATTAACAGTAGGATTAAGGATAAATGTTAAAGGGCGAATATGTTTAATTATGCCAGTAATCCATTTTAAACAGAGCATGGAAAGCTTGCTAGGATCGACAACATCAGCGAATAAGTTTCTTCCTTTGTCGTCCGCTAAGGAACAATTCGTATGCATTCCGCTACCAGCGATGCCTTCGACTGGTTTAGGCATAAAGGTGGCAAAATAGCCATGTTTTCGAGCGATGACTTTGACCACTTGTTTAAAGGTTTGAACTCGATCACATGTTGTTAGAACATCATCGTATTTAAAATTGATCTCGTTTTGTCCGAAGCCAACTTCGTGGTGACAAGTTTGAACAACAAAGCCAAGCTTTTCTAATTCTAGAGCGATATCTCTTCTAACATATTCCGCTCCATCAAGAGGGGCTAAATCAAAATAAGAAGCCTTATCAATGGAAGCGCTAATATCGGGTTTGCCATCAGGGCCAAGTTTAAAGAGATAGAATTCTGGTTCGAAACCTAGGTTGAAGGTTTCAATTCCGGCTTCTTTCATCTTTTGAATATTCTTTTTTAACACATAGCGGGGATCTCCGATGAAAGGTTCACCTTTAGGAGTATAGACATCGCAGATTAATCGAGCAACTTTTCCATATTGAATATCTTCAAATGTAAGAATCATCCAAGAATTCAAATCAGGGCGAAGATACATATCAGCTTCTTTGATACGAACAAAACCTTCAATGGATGATCCATCGAACATGATTTCCCCATCGAGAGCTTCTTTCAATTTACTGGCAGGAATTTCAACAGCTTTGATGGTTCCCAAAATATCAGTGAATTGTAAACGGATATAGCGAACATCATCCCTTTTTGCCATCTCAAGGATATCTTCTCGTGTGTATTTGTTCATATAATCGTCCTCTATTATGAAAAAAGTTTAGAGCAGGAAGGGGCTTTAATGCAATAAGAAAGATGATATGAGGGAATTTAATAAAGTAATAACGATTGTTTTTCACTTGATAGAAATGCATTTTTCAAACGCGTAATAGTTTCATGTAATGACATTTTTCCATTATAATAATCGCGGGAGAAAATTTATGATTGTTAATATCAAAGAAAAACTGGTCATGTTTCACGAAACAGACTTCAATCAAAAACTATTTGAAGGAGAGATTCCTCTTGAACATGGCATGTCCTACAACTCTTATCTTTTTTTAGATGAAAAGACTTGTTTGCTCGATACTTCAGCTCGCGAAGTAAAAGAGACATTTTTTGAAGAGCTGAACGAATCCCTCGATGGGAGAGAACTTGATTACATCGTTATTCACCACATAGAGCCCGATCACACTGCTTCAATTAGGGATATCATAAAGAAATACCCCGATGCTCAAATATATATTTCGATGATGGGTTCTGTTTTCTTCAAAAACTTCTTCCCTGATTTAAGTCATTTGAAGTTCAACATTATTAAAGAAGGTGACACTCTTCCTTTAGGAAGTCACACTCTTCGCTTTATCTCTGCTCCCATGGTTCACTGGCCAGAAGTCATGATGAGTTATGAAGAAAATCATCAAATTTTATTTTCCGCTGATGCCTTTGGCTCTTTTGTCACGGCACCTAATCCTTATGAACGTAATTATGAAAACAAAGCTTTCTTGCTCAGTGAATCAAGACGTTATTTTACTAATGTTATTTCAAAATACGCATCAAGTGTTCTCAGCCTCGTTACGAAAATTAAAAATCTGCCTATCAAGATGATTTTGTCATTGCATGGTTTGGTTCATGAACAAAACATTTCTACCCTATTCTCGTGGTATGGAAAATGGTGTACCCACACTCCAGAAGAAGATGGGGTTTTAATCTTATACGCCAGCATTTACGGACACACCAAAGAAGCCGCATTGTATCTTGAAAAGGGCTTACAAGCAAGAGGCATCAAAACCATTATTCACACACTGAATATTGTTGATGTCAGTTACGCCTTATCCGATTCATTCATCTATTCAAAAATTATTTTATTAGCTCCAACCTTTAATGTCGGCCTTTATCCCAAGATGGAGATATATCTACGAACATTGATTGAGCATGGTGTACAAAATAAACATTTCTACATAATTGAAAATGGCAGCTGGGCCCCTCAAGCCAAAGAATTGATGAAGAAATACATAGATGAGTTATCGAATTGCACGATTGACCCACTATCTCTCACGATAAAGTCCGCCCTTAAACAAACTGACTATCCAATACTTGACGACATAATCAAAAATGTATAAAAAAAGTCAGCCCTCAAAAGCTGACATCTTTTATTAGCATTTATTCTTTTTTCAAGCTTGTCATGTGATCGACAGGCATTGTAAAACAAATTCCATTCATTGGGGTATTTTTGCCTAACGAATTATCAATTGCATCGATGATGTTTTTAGCCACATCTTGAGAGACCACGCTGATGATAATTTCACGTTCAGGTTCATAATGAATGCCTAAAAATGAAGAGTATTTAGCTCCCGAACCACGCGCTGAAAGGATAGTTGCTCCGGTGGCTCCACAATTCTGAGCTACTTCAACAGCTTGGTCAGCAAAGCCAGCATTAACAATGATTAATAAAGCTTTCATGTTTTGATACTTGTCCATAATAAGTCTCCTTAGTGATAAATACACTCAATTGGTATGGTAAATGCAAAGCCTGTATTGGCTTGATTGAACATAAATTTCTCTTCTAAGAGCATTAATAAACCCGTGACTTGTGAGGAGCGAACAAAGGCGGTAATAACAACTTTCCTTGGCTCAGTTGCAAAGGGAAATAATGTGGCAAGTTTGCTGCCATCTAAAGATCCATGCCCAAACATAACATTCAAATAGTTGGCGTTATTGTCATGCAATTCGCTAACTAGTTTGTCTTTTTGTTCACGGGGGGCAATAACCATTAGAAACACCACTTGGTCATTCATCATTTCTTCTTCTCACTTTCTATTGGATTGTTCTGAGTTAACAATGGATTAATTTCATCCTCGTAAGCTTGATTGTCAATAGATTGAACTTTCTTAATTTTCCGCTCATACATTATACCTAAAATTTGAATGATTATTAAGGGGGTGACGGAGATGAAGGCAATCATCCCAAAACCCTGCTCTAATATATCCTGATTTAATGCTTGACTAACTCCAAGAGTTAAAGGCGTTAGAAAAGCGCTCGTAATCGCTCCACCAGTAACCCCTCCAGAATCAAAAGCCAATCCAACGAAGAGCTTGGGTGTGAAAAACAATAACGTTAATGCAATCGCATATAATGGAATGATGAAGTATAAAAAGGGGATTTCAAATATCACTTTGCAAATACACATAATGCTGGCTAGCCCAATTGATAAAGCTAAGCTAAGTTTGATAACTCTCTTCTTTAAAAATCCATTGGTAATTTCTTCGACTTGCTCCCCTAAAACCACGACAGCGGGTTCAGTTAGGGTAATAGCAAATCCAAGCACAAAACTAATTGGGATGAGGAACCACTTATAAGTTTCATTTTGAATGAATACCTTACCAATGTAGTTCCCTGCGAACGCAAAGCCAAAATCAATTCCGAATAAGAAAATGAACAAGCCAACAAACACAACCAAAGTACTTAAAAGAATGCCAATAATCTTTTTCTTAGGTAATTTAATGAAGAAAAATTGAAAAAAGAGAAAAATTACGATGATTGGAGTTAAGGCTAGGGTAACGGATAATAAATTCGTTCCAATAGTTTCCCATATTCCTTTAGTTGTTTCAGGGGCATAAGGAACTGTCCCAACCGTTTGGAGAATTAAACCATAGATGAAAACAGCAATAATCGATCCCACGCTGGCAATACCAAGAATGCCAAAGCTCTCGTCTGTCGTTTTGTTTTTACTGACCGTTTTGCTTATACCCAATCCGAGAGCCAAAATAAAGGGGACAGAAATATCGCCAGTCGTTGCACCACTCGCGTCAAAGGCAAGGGCTTGATATTGTGAAGGGACGAAAAAGACAAGAGCAAAAATTGCTAAATATAAGACGAGAAAAACAATTTTGATGTTTATATTTCTAATAATGCGATAAATTGCGAAAGCAACTGCAATTCCTGTGCCAAATCCAACGACAAATAAAAATACGATATTATTGATTGGCTCAGCAATTTGTTCCACCTGCTTTGCCAACACTTGAATGGCGGGCTCCGCCATCGTCGCTACAAGACCAAACAAAAAGCCAAAGAGTAGTATAAAAACAATTTTGTTAAGTTTAGTAATGCTGCCACCAACAAGTTTTCCAACAGGTAGAATACTGCTGTCTAAGCCGGTTAAAAAAACAGCTTGTCCAACTAAAACCATAGCATAACCAATGCCAATTTTTAGATAGTCATAAACGATGTTTCCACCATTAAAGGGGAATACAGCAGTAACAATAATGATGATAGCTAATAGAGGAAGAGAAGAGAGAAAAACTTCACGGAGGTAACGTAATAATTTCATGCATTTCTCCTTCCTTTTAATTACTGAATTAATATTAGCATATTATTACAGCATTTCAATAAACAACCCTATCAATCCGAACGCAATGCTCGGGATACCAATGGTGAGGCCATAAAGAGTAAATCTTAGAAACGAAAATTTAACATTATAGGTCTTCAACAATGACATCCACATCAGGCCAGCCAAACTTCCAATTGGAGTGATGAATGCCCCAATGTTTGAAGCTACAATACTAGCGTATATTGATTCTGGAACTATGCTTGGCGATCCTGCATTTATGATTTGCTGAAAAAGAACAGTCATGGGAATATTGTTAATTAAATTAGAAACAAAAAAAGAAGAGAAACCATAGGCAAAAATTGGCATTTTATCACCTAAGAAATTAGCCAAAAT
>Ga0265294_10007199_pt1 | contig 13245 bp, 12 predicted proteins | sample MunlanPumphouse3_FD_192504 | JGI IMG/M metagenome (GOLD analysis project Ga0265294, IMG submission 192504) | Groundwater microbial communities from a municipal landfill in Southern Ontario, Canada - Pumphouse #3 | ecosystem: Environmental > Aquatic > Deep subsurface > Groundwater | place... | reverse complement strand
CGGGGGCAAACGGATATTACTGAGCGATACGCTGCTTGACGATTACTCGGTTGAAGAAATCGAGGCGGTTATTTCACATGAGCTGGGGCATCTGAAGAATCGCGACGGGGCAGGCATGTTTTTATTCCAGGCATTGATTATATTTGCCTGCCTGTGGATAACCGCCGTCTCCGTTGGCGCTTTGGCAGCCCCTTTGGGATATAGCGGTATCGGAGATGTTGCCTTGCTGCCGCTTATGGCTCTGGTATTTGCGGCAGTCAACATGGTATTTACGCCGGTTTCCAATGCGGTGATGCGCAGTTTCGAGACAGCGGCAGATGATTTTGCAATCAGGCTGACGGGTAATCCCGCTGCTTATATTTCTATGATAACAAAGTTGATGCGGCAGAACCTCGCAGAGGTCAATCCGCCGTTGTGGGTGGAGTTTTTGCTTTACGACCACCCCGGGTATTACAGGAGAATTTCTTATGCCGGAAGTTTTATGCGTGAGAAAACCGAAAATAGTGAATAAGAGGTAACTTATGTTAAAGATAATTCTGGTCAGGCACGGCGAAACGGACTGGAACCGGGTCAAAAGGGTGCAGGGGGGTTCAAGTGATACTCCCTTAAACAATATCGGCAAAGAGCAGGCGAAAGGTCTGGCTGCCTTGTTGGCAAAAGAGAAAATAAAAGCAGTTTACTCCAGCCCCTTGCAGCGTGCCATGGTAACGGCAAAGGAAATCGCTGATTTACATAACGTTAGTATTAAAATCAGTCCTTCTCTGCGTGAGATTGAAGCCGGTGAACTCGAAGGCATCCTGTCTTCCGACCTCGGAAAAAGGTTTAGCGAGTACCTCTTCGATGGGGATAAAATGGTAAAAATCCCCGGCGGTGAAGCGCTTTTCGATGTGCAGGTACGCAGCTGGGAACTGATAACAAATCTTTCCGCCGAATATGATGAATGTACCATTGTTCTTGTCAGTCACTACTTCGTGATTCTATCGCTAATATGCAAGGTGTTGGATGTTCCGCTTCGGCAGATAAACCGCTTTCGTATGGATACCGGCAGCCTCAGCATTATTACTATCGACGGCGAATCACTCTGGCTGCAGGTTTTTAACGATACCGGATATATGACAGACGAACTGCGCAAAGCTTGCTCATCGTATCCGCGCTCACTATAATTAATTTGCTATGACTGAAAAGAATCTATCGATAGAGCAGAGAGTCTTCGGTTTTATCCGTAAAAACCGCCTGATGTCAAGGGGCGATTGCCTGCTTCTGGCAGTTTCGGGCGGAGCAGATTCGGTTTGCCTGTTGAATGTTATGTTATCCCTCAGAGAAAAACTGGGTATCTCATTGCATGTAGCTCACCTCGACCATCAGCTTCGCGCAGAAGAATCAGAGGCGGATGCCGCTTATGTAGGCGAATTAGCAAAAAGATTTGACATCCCTCTTACAGTGTCAAAGGCTGATGTCAACGGTTATCGGAAGGAGCATCGCTTGTCTTTGGAGGAGGCGGCCAGGGAGGTGCGCTATGACTTTTTGGCTGAAACGGCTACTGCCGTCCGCGCCAATGCCATCGCTATCGGGCATACACTGGACGACCAGGTGGAAACAATCATGCTGCATATAATCCGCGGGTCGGGGATTTGTGGGCTGGTAGGTCTGAATCCAAAAACCAGCCGCCGTTTGAACGGACATCAAGTTAACATAATCAGACCACTGCTGGAAATAAGCCGTATGGAAACACAGCAGTATTGCCTCGAAAATAATCTGGCAGCAATGGATGACAGCACTAACCTTTCGCTTGAGCCGCTGAGAAACCGCATCAGACACAAACTGCTTCCCGAACTTAAAAAATATAATCCGGGATTTGTCGAATCCCTGCTGCGTACTTCCGCTATTGCTGCCGATGAAATCGCATTTCTGGATTCCGAATCGGCAAAAGTATGGGAATTGGTAGCAAAGGAACAGAATGACTCTGTAATCTTAAATAAAGATGAGTTTGATGCGCTGCCGGACGCCCTGAAACGCCATCTCATCAGAGCCGTCATCAAAAAACTGCTCGGGACGCTGAAGGATATCGAGGAGCGGCATATCGAGGAAATCATGGGCGTTTCGGGTAAACAGGCCGGCAAGTATATTAATCTGCCTTACGGGCTTATTTTTGCCGTAGAATACGGCAGATACCTGCTTGGCAGCGATACTAAAGCCCTATGCCCTTACCCGGAAATTATCGGCGAATCCGAAATTAAAATCCCCGGCGTTACCCCTATATCCGGCTGGGCTGTCGAAACATCGATTACGGAGAAAGTAGTCGATGTCGATAATCGGAATGAGTTCGTCGCTTACCTGGATGCAGATAAATGCGGCAGAAGTCTTACCGTCCGCAGCCGTATTGATGGAGACCACTTTCAGCCGCTGGGTTTCGATACTCCCAAACGGCTAAACCGCTTTATGATTGACCTGAAAATCCCGCAGACCTGGCGGGAACGCGTACCCCTGGTCTGCCGCGACGGGCAAGTCATCTGGGTAGTTGACTACCGCATCGACGACAGGTACAAAGTCACCGCTGATACAAAACGCGTGTTGAAGATTGAGTTTAAGCGGGTTTAGTTTTTTCGGGTCTTATCAATCATGTCTGCTTCCGCTTTCAGACCCTCGACAGGCTCACCACGAACGGCTCTAATTTAACCACGAACGGTTTTTTTATTTCAGCACGTGCGGATATATTTTCCCCATTTCGATGGCCGATTGAATTTTTCAATATATTTATTATCTTAGCCTTATCCATCAGGCTAATCCCGGACCTAGAATTTTCTGGGTTTAACCGCGCTGATTTCCCTGATGCAGGTAAATGCCATAGTTCCGGAAAGTAATAAGCGATTGCGCTTGACAGATATGAGTGGTATCGCTTATAATATCTCAAATGGAGATACGATTCAGTCGTCATGCCAAAAACAAGGTCAGGTTATACAAACTGACCGATGAGGAGATTGAGGAAGTTATCCTGTCGGGAGAAAGGTTGATACAGGGGAATAAATGGGAATCACGGCTGGGAAACTTGAGAGTAATTTGGCTGATGGTTGGTTCCTATTCATTGGTAGTGACGGTGATAAAGACAGGGAGGTGGTGAAAGAAAAATGGCAAGAGAAGCGAATATACCGGAAGTAGCAAAGAACGCCTTGAAAATGGAATATGAGCCTGAGGTAGATATTCTCACAGTTTATATCCAGAGCCCTGAGACTCTGCTTGGCCATAGCGCTGAAGTGAAATCCGGTGTAATACTTAATTATGCGGAAGACGGCAGTCTGTCATCGGTTGAAGTTCTGGATGCCGCCCGGCGCTACCCTGCCGGACAGCTTGCCGCTTGTAGTGTTGACGAACTTATCGACCTCAAGACAGCATCGCGGTTGGCCGGTATTGCACCGGTAACTCTCCGCACACAGGCGCAGAAGGGAAGGCTATGGGCGATGAGGTTGTCTGGGCAGTGGGCGACCACCCGTGAGCGGCTTCAGCAGTATATCGACAGCCGGTCTGGTACCAGGGTGACGCAAAAATAATTCTCAGGATAGAGTTTACGCGGGTTTAACCGAGCTTACTTTAACACTTACAACCGAGTTCTCGATATCTCTTATTTCAGCGGCGCTTATCTTTTTCTCTTTTATAATCGCCTGAGCGGTCGGGTCGTTTGCCATACAATCGATGGGAAAGGGAGTTTCGTCAACAATTTTCACCTCGCGGAAACCGCGTCCCTCGATGGCGCTTATGTAATCCTTCTTGAGTATTGCCCCCGATATGCAACCGACGTATCCGGCCACCGATTCCCTGACAAAATCGGGCAGTTTACCCAGCAACACGATATCCGATACCATCAGCCTGCCGCCGGGTTTCAAAACACGATATGCTTCATCGAAAACCCTGACCTTATCCGGCGAAAGATTGATGACACAGTTGGAAATGACAACATCTATCGAGTTATCGGCAACCGGCAGGTTCTCGATTTCACCCAGCCGGAATTCGACATTGTCATAACCACCCTTGCGGGCATTGGCGCGTGCTTTTTCCAGCATATCGGGCGTCATATCCACCCCGATGACATGTCCGCGCTTGCCGACACGATTGGCTGCCAGAAAACAGTCGAACCCCGCCCCCGAGCCGAGGTCGAGCACTGTTTCACCTTCTCTTAACGATGCCATCGCTGTCGGGTTGCCACAGCCCAACCCGAGATTGGCCCCGTCAGGCACGGCTTTCATCTCTTCATCCGAGTACCCGATATCCTTGCTTATCGTTTCTGCTGTTGACTGTCCGCAGCAGGAACCTGAGCCGCCGCAACAGGAAGATGTGCCCCTGGCAACTTTGCTGTACTCCTGCCTGACAGTCTTCCTGATATCTTCTTTTTTCATAGTTTAATCCTTTACCCGTTTATTTCTTTCAGAGCCGGCCCCAGCATTTGCTGTACCATCCTGTTGAGGTCTTCTATTTTTACCAGCGCAATGAAACCGACATTGCCGGTATTGTTCCATCTCACCAGCGCCAGCTTATCACCGGCTTTAATGTTGGATTTTTCTCTTATTTCTTTCGGCAGAACCATTTGCCCGCGTTCATCGATGCTGACGACAGATTCCACCTGGCAGCAGGGCAGGTTATCCGGGCCTTTACAGCAATCCATATTCCCCTCCCAATAATCAGAATAATAAGAATATACTGAAAAAGCAGAGAGAAGTCAAGGTTATTTATAACCTCACCCCTGTCCCCTCTCCGCAAGCAGAGAGGGGAATAATGATACAGGTTCCCCCTTCTTTGAAATCGGAGAAGGGGGCTAGGGGGATGAGGTGTTAACTAATCCACCCCGGATTCTTCTCCCGATAAATCGCAATCAGGATGACATTGAACACAAATCCGTAGGGGCGACCATTGGTCGCCCGCCCTTTAAACGAACATGGTGTACGGGCAATGCCTGCCCATACAGTTTACAGTCAGGCTATTCGTGAGAGATTGCCACGCCCTGATTTCATCAGGTCTCTTTTTTGAGTATTATGCCCGCAATGACATTTGACATTAAAAAGAACCCCCACTCTTGGTGAGAGTGGGGGTAAAAGCATTGACAGGTCTGGACAAAACGGTGATTAATGCAGGAAGTGCCTGACGCCGGTAAAGACCATGGCGATGTTATATTTATCGGCGGCCTCAATCGATTCGTTATCCCTGATGGAGCCTCCCGGATGGATAATGGCAGTTATACCTGCCGCCGCCGCCTGCTCGACGCTGTCGGGGAAGGGGAACATGGCATCGGAGGCCATAACGGCTCCCTTTGCGTTTTCTCCCGCTTTCTTGGCAGCGATATCGACGCTGAAAACGCGGTTGGGCTGCCCCGAACCCATCCCCAGCATGGTGCTGTCCTTGGCAAAAACGATGGCATTGGATTTAATGTGCTTGACGGCAATCCATGCAAACTTCAAATCCTTCAACTCAGCTTCGGTCGGCGCTCTTTTTGTAACCGTCTTTAATTGCAGGTCATTCTCGGCCAGTGAATTGGATTGCTGTACAAGCATGCCGCCTTTTACCCTGCGGTAATCCATGTAACCGACCGGAGTCTTGCCGTAATCCGCCGGCATATCCGGTACAAGGATGCGCAGGTTCTTTTTCTGTTTCAAAAATTCCAGTGCTTCCTCGTCATATTCGGGTGCAATAACGATTTCATAAAAAACTTCTTTCATCGCCTCCGCCATCGCAAGTGTAATTTTGCGGTTGCAGGCCACAATGCCTCCGAAAGCGGAAACCGGGTCTCCTGCAAATGCCCTCCTGTAAGCCTCCACGATATCGTTATGACTGGCAAGCCCGCAGGTGTTGGTGTGCTTTACAATGCCGACGGTCGGCTGGGAGAAATCGGTAACGGCGCTCCAGGCGGCATCGGCATCCATAATATTGTTAAAGGAAAGTTCCTTGCCCCACAGTACTTTAGCCCAGGTAATGCCGGTGTCCTGTTTCTTGCCGGCAACGTTCTCGGAATAAAAAGCCGCTTTCTGGTGCGGATTCTCACCGTAGCGCAGGTCATAACGCTTCTTCAAGGCGATTGTCATATCTTCGGGGAAACCGTCAACACCTTCCCTCAGGTACTGGGAGATGGCGGTATCATAGACGGCAACATGCTGGAAAGCCTTTTGCGCCAGCCTCTGTCTATCCGCCATACCGACTTCTCCGTTTTTTAACTGTTCAAGCACTATCGGATAGTCTGCCGGGTCAACGACTACCAACACACTGGGGAAGTTTTTGGCGGCAGCTCTAATCATGGTCGGTCCGCCGATATCGATATTCTCCAGTGCGGTATCCAGTGTGACCCCTTCCTTTGACACAGTCTGGACAAACGGGTACAGATTGACCACCACCATGTCAATGGGTTGGATATCGTTGTCCTGCAACTCTTTCATATGCGATTCGAAGTTGCGTTTTGCCAGAAGACCCCCGTGAACAGCCGGATGCAGTGTCTTTACCCTGCCGTCGAGGATTTCGGGAAACCCGGTAATTTCCGAAACGCCTTTTACAGGCACTCCGGATTCGACTAAAGATTTCTTCGTGCCGCCGGTGGAAAATACTTCGAATCCCAGCTTTACCAGCTCTTTCGTGAAAGATGCCACTCCCAATTTATCGGATACGCTAACGATAGCTCTCATTTAAGTATTACCTCCTGATGTAAATCCTGCCTATTCTATAATAACGCGGCTGTTACCGGTTTGCTTTATTACCTCTCCAACGACTTTAGCCCCGGGAACCAGACCGGTTATCTTGGTAACATTTTCAGGTGAACAGAAAAGAACCATTCCGATGCCCATATTGAAAACACGGTACATTTCCTTGCTATCGACTTCACCCTTTTCCCGGATGATGCGAAAAATATGGGGGACTTCCCATTTGCTGCTGTCGAATCTGGCGGTGATGCCATCGGGTAGTATCCTGGGGACATTGCCGGGCAGTCCGCCGCCTGTAATATGCGCCATACCTTTTATTAAGGATAGAGCAGGTTTCAATTGTTTTAAGTAGCAGACGTGCGTTTCCAGAAGCGCTTCCCCGATAGTTTTACCAAGCTCGGGGTAGAACTTTCTGGCTGCTTCGGGAGTATCACCCAGTACCTTGCGTGCCAGCGAATAGCCGTTGGTATGCAAACCGTTGGAAGGCAAACCTAAAGCGATATCTCCCTCTTCAATCGATGTGCCGTCTATAATTTGGTCTTTCTCCACAACTCCCACTATACAGGCGGCTATATCGTAATCACCGGCTGCATAAAGACCGGGCATTTCGGCGGTTTCCCCGCCGATAAGGGCACAGTTATTCTCCTTACAAGCTATTGACAAGCCTTTGACAATCGATTCAATCTTGTCAGGGGATAGTTTGCCCATCGCGATATAGTCCAGCAGGAACAAAGGTTCCGCGCCGCATGTAAGAATATCGTTAACGGAATGATTGACAAGGTCTTGGCCGATAGAGTCATGCTTATCCATAGCCTCCGCTATTTTTAGCTTGGTGCCTACCCCGTCAATACTGGATACAAGCACAGGCTGTTTGTAGCCCTTGAACTCGAACATGCCGCCGAACAGTCCCGGTCCCGCCAGCACCTCAGGTCGTACCGTGGCTTTGGCATGTTTTTTAATTACCGATTTAATACTGTCAGCAGTATCAATGCTGACACCTGCCGTATCATAAGTGTATTTTATTTGATTTGCCTCCCGAATCTATTTTTTACAGTGAGTTCAGTAAATATTCAGCTTTTTGCAGAAACTTTTGAAAAAAGAGCCTTAAATAAGTTTAATTCTATCTAACTCAGCAAGATTCTATCATATCATTAGAAAAGGGTTGTTGCAATCACCCGAATATATTTGGCAGGATGGTTAAAGGATAATTTCCGGAATGCTATTTCTTTAACAGAATGCGTTTTTTGGGACAGGCGGATTCCAGCGCCAGTTTATCCATCGTAAGCTGTACCGGCATCGGATAATTACCTGTGAAACAGGCAAGGCAGAATTCATCTTTCGGCAGGCCGACTGCTTTAATGAGGCCGTCAAGGCTTAAATATCCCAATGAGTCGGCTCCTATGAACTCTCTTATTTCTTCGACGCTTTTCTGGGAGGCAATCAGTTCCCACTTGGTTGCCATATCAACTCCGAGGTAGCAGGGGAAACAAATAGGCGGTGCGCAAATACGCATATGTATTTCTTTGACGCCGCTTTTTCTGAGCAGTTTAATTACCTGCGGGGTAGTAGTTCCGCGTACGATGGAATCATCGACCAGCACTATGCGTTTACCTTCCAGAATGGGTTGCAGCGGGTTGAACTTAGTCTTTACACCCAGGTCCCTTATCCTCTGGTCCGGAGCAATAAAAGTGCGTCCCATATAGCGGTTTTTAATCAGTCCTTCAGCCACCGGAATGCCAGATTTAGAGGCATATCCGAAACCGGCTGCCGTAGCGGAATCGGGGACACCGATAACCAGATCGGCTTCCACCGGGTATTCCTCGGCTAACTGCGCGCCCATAGCATGACGCGCCGAGTACAGAAGGCGGTCTTTAATGATGCTGTCGGGGCGCGAAAAGTAGATATATTCAAAGATGCAGAGGGCTTTTTTATCGGAATCCTCCGTATAGCTTTTGAGCCCGTCTTTATTGATGGCGATTATTTCGCCGGGTTCTATCTCTCGGATAACCTTAGCCCCGATATGGTTTAAGGCACAGGTTTCCGAAGCTACAACGTATTTATTCCCGTCGCCGTTACCGATAGTGCCCAGACACAGCGGGCGCACGCCCATCTGGTCTCTGAAAGCATAGAGTGTATCTGTGGTCATAACAACCATCGAATAAGCTCCCTGAAGGCGTCGCATGGCGTATCTAATCCTATCGACCATATTTTTTTCCGGGGATGATAGAATCATATTTGCGGCGACTTCAGTGTCAGTGGCGGTGTTGAAAGTATAACCTTTATCGATTAACTCTTTTTGGAGGGTTTCGGCGTTGGAAACATTGCCGTTGTGAGCAATTGCCATGGCATTTTTGCCTTCACCTACAATAATGGGTTGAACATTGTAGATATTGTTGGAACCGCGGGTGGAATAACGATTATGTCCGATGGCAATATCCCCGCCCAGCTTTGAAAGAGCATCTTCATCAAATACCTGTGATACCAGCCCCATATCTGCATGGACATCTATTCTACGTCCATCGGTTGCGGCAATACCCGCACTTTCCTGTCCTCTATGCTGAAGAGCAAATAAAGCGAAATATGTAAGCCTGGCTATATCCTCTCCCGGAGCATAGACACCAAAGACGCCACAAGCTTCGTGCAAAATGCAAACCTCTTCTAAAAAAATAGATGAAATAATGGGGTAGTCAAGACACAACAGAATATATTATAACCTACGAAATGAAGACGGTCAATTCAACGACTGATTCGAGGCAATTCGTTAATTATGTTCTTTATCCTTTTGATAAAAAATGAACATAGCATTATGAAAAGTAGAAACCTGAGAACCGGGCAATGTCGCATCGACCAGCTGTTTCAATTCGTTTTCAAACATCGGGTGTCCCAATTCGAGCAGGTCCTTATGTTTCTTTCTTAACGGTTCGCGTATAAAAATATATTCGTAATGCTCCCGGGTATTGCGCAGGCAGGCAGCCATATCATCTATGTGATGTAATACACCCCACATAATCGCCATTTCTCCGCCCGGAAGCCCTTTGCCGAGGTCTTTTGTTTCAGCTTCGATACCTTTATCGTTGGTGCGTTTCACAAGCTCAGGGCATACGTCATAGCCTTTAAACTGTGAAGGTTGAAAAATATCTTTCAGGATAACAGTTATTTTGCCGTCACCGCAGCCGAGGTCGTGGGTATTTCTATGCTTGAACTCATCGGGAACAATTTGCCGCAGGTAATCCAATTGCAGCTTGATGTGCCGGCCTACAATCAGGTTGTTGCCGAAGAAGTAATACATCAGTCTTTGTAGCGTCATATGTTATCAACCAGCCATTCTATTACTATTTCAATATGTTGGCAAGCCATCGGATAAAAGTAATATCCTGCAGGCTATATATCGATTCCTATTGCTTTCAATATGGAGCCGAGCCCGAAATAACCCAGATAAGCGACAAACAGGCTTTTAACAATGTTGCCGGCTGAACACATTACGAAAAATTTCCATAGTTTATATTTACTGGTTCCGATAGCCATAGCCATCGGGAAGAATACCGGGTTGAATATAGCCGACATTAAAAAAACTGCCATCGAGCCGCGGTTGCGCGCCCAGTGCATAATACGTCCGGTCCATCTTACCACCGCCTTGTCCGAGTCCATGTAGGAAAAATCGACATTGGAAAACAGTCTGCGCCCGCCGCGTCCGAAAAGGAAAATCAGCGTTCCACCTACTGCCGAGCCTATACCGGATATTATACCCACCACAAGAGGGTTAAGTACTGCTCCCATTGCAAATTGCACCGCTATCGACGGTACAGGTATGATGACTGTCGCTCCTCCCATAAGGCAGACAAAGAACAAGCCGGTGTAACCCAGGTTGGGTCTGGCTTGAAACTGTTCCCAGAAGGCAACGACGGATACAGCCAGGAACAGGGTCAAAATGATAGATAATATACCTACCCAGAATTCCCAGCGCCTTAAGGTACTTTTTAACCTGGCAAACCTCGGGTGACAGGGCTTCTCTGTGTTGTCTGCGGAGCCTGCATCGTTTATGTTCTTGTCCAATAAAATCCTTCTTTTATTCGGTAGGCCGATTTTTCGTGCTTTTCTTTAGCGGTTTAACGGTGCCGATGGTCAACCCATCGGCACCGCGGTCTACAGTAATGGTATCGCCTGCTTTGAATTCGCCTCGCAGCATCTTGCCGGCTAACTTATTTTCCAGGTGCTGCTCGATAGCTCTCCTTAACGGCCTGGCTCCGTATACCGGATTATAGCCGGTTTCCGCAAGCCACGATTTAGCTTCTTCGGTAATTTCAAGCTTCAGTTCGTGTTCAGCCAACCTTTTTTGTAAATCTATGAGCATCAGATCTATCACCCTGTTTAGATTTTCTTTGCTCAGTTCATGGAAGACTATAATCTCATCTAAACGATTGAGAAATTCAGGACGAAAGGTTTTCTTAACCTCGTTCATAACTTTGTCTTTCATCAATTGATAAGTATTTTCAGCGTTGTCTTTATTCTTTTGCACGGCAAATCCGATAGCGGATTCACGCTTTATAAGCTCGACTCCCGCATTGGAGGTCATGATGATCACGGTGTTCTTGAAATCGACGGTTCTGCCGTGTCCGTCCGTTAATCTGCCGTCATCGAGCACCTGCAGCAGGCTGTTAAAAACCTCCGGATGCGCTTTTTCGATTTCATCCAGCAATATTACACGATATGGACGCTTCCTGACAAGTTCGGTAAGCTGCCCTCCTTCGTCGAAACCGATATATCCGGGAGGCGCTCCGATTAAGCGCGATACAGTATGTTTTTCCTGGTATTCCGACATATCCAGGCGCACCATAGCGTTCTCATCACCGAATAAAAACCATGCCAGCGATTTAGCCAGCTCGGTTTTTCCGACGCCTGTAGGACCCAGAAACATAAAACTACCGATTGGGCGGCGCGGGTCCTTCAACCCGGCACGGCTGCGGCGCACCGCTTCCGAAATAGCTGTAACCGCTTCTTCCTGGTCAACCAGCCGTTCATGCAGGCGTTCCTCCATATGTACCAGCTTTTCAGCTTCGCCTTCAAGCATATGTGATACAGGAATACCGGTCCAGCTGGCAACCAGATATGCTATATCCTCTTCCCTGACAACCTCGCCGATATTGTGTTTCTTCAGCCATTCATTTTTAGCGGTGCTATATTCTTCATCCACTCTCAGTCTTTCCGCTTTCAGCTGAGAGGCATTTTCATAATCCTGTCTTTGAGATGCTGCCTCTTCCTCATTGGTTATTTTTACGAGTTTTTCTTCCAATGCTCTAACCTCGGGAGGAGCGCTCTCTGTGTCCAGTTTCATCTTGGCGGCAGCCTCATCTATCAGGTCAATCGCCTTATCCGGCATATGCCTGTCGGAAATGTAGCGCTGGCTTAAACGTACCGCTGCTTCCAGAGCTTCGTCACTGATTTTTATCTTATGATGCGCTTCGTATCTGGGACGCAGTCCGCGCAATATTTCAATCGTAGCTTCGGCATCGGGTTCTTCCACAAAAACAGGCTGCAATCTGCGCTCGAGCGCCTTATCCTTTTCGATATATTTACGGTATTCATCGATTGTAGTTGCGCCGATACACTGCAATTCCCCGTGAGCCAGAGCCGGTTTCAGGATATTACTGGCATCCAAAGAGCCTTCGGTAGCTCCGGCTCCCACGACGGTGTGTATTTCATCTATAAAAAGTATTATTTCCCCCTGAGCTTCCCGCACCTCATCCATAACCGCCTTTAATCTCTCCTCGAATTCACCGCGGAACTTGCTTCCGGCAACCAGCGAGCCCATATCCAGCGAAATTACTTTGCGGTTACGAAGAGATGTAGGGACATCGTCGGCGGCAATCTTTAGAGCTACGCCCTCAGCTATAGCGGTCTTGCCGACGCCGGCTTCTCCTACGATTACCGGATTGTTTTTGGTGCGGCGCGTAAGTATCTGCATAACACGCTTGATTTCAGCCTCGCGGCCGACAACCGGGTCGATTTTTCCGCGCTTGGCCATCTCGGTCAGGTCGCGTCCGTATTTAGCCAGCGAACGGTACTTGCTCTCCGCACGGGCATCGGTAACACGGCGGCCTCCCCTGATTTTTTGCAGTGCGCCATATATTTTCTCCTGGTCCAGCCCCAGGCTCTCGAATATTTCAGCGGTCGGACCTTTTTGCTCACTGCTGATTGCTATCAGCAGGTGCTCCGTGCCTATGAATTCGTCTTTTAGCCTGTTTGCCTCTTCCTCTGCCGTGTCAAGCATTTTCACAACGCGCGGCGTTGTATATATCTGAGGTGCCTGATACGTTATCTGCGGGGTTTTCTTTAATGCGGCGGAAACCTTTTCATTCAGTTCATCCGTGTTAATATTAAGCTCTTTCAGAATCTCTCCCACAAGCCCCTTTTCCTGCTGCAGCAGAGCAAGTAAAACGTGTTCCAAATCCCATTGGCTGTGTTTTAATTGTCGAACGAGCTGCTGTGAAGCTGAAAGCGCTTCCTGAGCTTGCTCGGTAAATTTATCCTGTCTCATTTCTTTCCTCCCTTAGTCTGGTAATTTCCTTTTCGAGTT
>Ga0265294_10007198_pt1 | contig 13245 bp, 15 predicted proteins | sample MunlanPumphouse3_FD_192504 | JGI IMG/M metagenome (GOLD analysis project Ga0265294, IMG submission 192504) | Groundwater microbial communities from a municipal landfill in Southern Ontario, Canada - Pumphouse #3 | ecosystem: Environmental > Aquatic > Deep subsurface > Groundwater | place... | reverse complement strand
TAGCATAATCTCCCTTTTCAATTCACCACTTGATGTAAACGACGCCGTTCTAAATGTAGGTGAAAACCTGCTTATAAGTAACTGGTTTATGGCTGCAATTTTATATGCTTCATATAATATAATAATCTCCATTGCTGTATTGGGACCTTTAGGCTCTGAGGCTAAAGACAATAGCTCCATACGAAATGGAGCTTTATTGGGGGGTTTAGGTTTAGGTTTAAGTGCAATTATGATATATTTGGCCCTATCAAGGAATATAACTGAAATAGCCCATTTTGAAGTTCCCATGCTCATTATTGCAGGAAGAATATCTTATACAGCTCAGATTGCTTATGTAGTTGTCCTTATAGCCGAAATTTATACAACTGCAGTAGGAGCACTATATGGATTTACTTCACGAATTACAAATGTTCAAAGTTATACCGTTAAAGGCAAATTCTTTATTACATTAATCACAGTCGCTGCTTTATTGGCAAGTCAATTTGGATTTTCTAACATAGTAAGGTATTTGTATCCTGCTGTAGGTTACGGCGGAATAATCTTGTTAGTATGTTTAATCATTAGTAAGTTGGATAATAAAAATCAGTAATTGAATGGCATAACAGGAGCAAAACTGTTATAATTAAAAATGCAACTACTTCACTAAGTAGGGGTTGCATTTGCTTTGATTCACCCAGCATGGGCGTAATCTACGGGAATTCATTGCCGAAGAGAAATTAATTATAAATAATTCTAATAAACGGATTTGTATTCAGCCTGTACAAGGGGAAACAATTATCCATGAGCAATGGAAAACACTACGGTTTGATATTTTGCACCGACATTGGTGAGCCAGAAGGTAACAAGCTTTGGGATAATCCAAGGGGGATGTACTGTAAAAGTAAATGTTATTTTTTGGTAGAGTTTAAGAAGGTATTCAAATTATATGAATTAGTTACATAAAAATTTGACAATATATATTAATTAATATAGTATTAGCATATAAGGTAAAATAAAAAATGAATATTTAGTAAATGAGATCATCAGAAACAACTTACAAGGTTTAAATACATTTCTTATATTGTACTACATTTTAATAGGTACAACCTTTTTAGCATTATATCAAAACTTATACAAATTTAGATTTCTTTCATTTTGTTATATCCATATATAAAACTGACTAATGTAAAAGTGATGTCAGTAATTTTATAATTTAAAAAATCAATGCAAGAACAAAATTACATTTAATAAAGGGGAAATTATATTGAATAACGGGGAAATTTTAAAAGTCGGTATTGGCTTTGCGACAGGCAGAAAGAGTTTTCAAAAAGTTCTTAGAACATATATATATAGTTGGAACGAATCTGGTTTAGTGGATAATAGCAAGGTAAGTTTGAATCTTTTTGTTGCATATGATCTTACTTATAATAAAACAAATGTCGTTGATTACACTAATATACATCCGGATCTTATAGAGCAAATCGACAGCAGTACATTTATTGGAAATGTATCTGTAAAAGACGAAATTGAATATTTAAATAGAGAAAATGTAATTAATTCAGAAGAAGCATCATTGATTTTTGGAAGAGGATATGCAGCAAAACGTAACGCTATACTTTATTATGCAATAAAAAGCAAAATAGATTACTTGATTTTCCTCGATGATGATGAGTATCCTTTGGCAGTAACCAATACAAAAAATTCCGCCATATGGGGTGGGCAGCATGTATTGTCAACGCACTTGAAAAATATCGGACAGGCCGATATTACCCATGGATATCACTGTGGCTACATATCGCCTATACCGAATTTAAAGTTTAGTGAAACAATGACTGAAAATGACTTTAGTACATTTATTGAAGCCATAAGCAATGATATTATCAACTGGGATACTATAATCAACGTTATGAACAATGGTGGAGTAACATATGCAGATACAAAAGTATTAGCAAGCAATGATGCTTATGAAGTTCAAGAAACTAATAATACTAAATTTATTTCTGGTGCAAATCTATGTATTAATCTTAAAGATCCTCGCAGAGTATTTCCATTTTATAATCCTCCTGGCGCCAGAGGAGAAGATACATTCTTAAGCACTTGTTTAAGTGGTAGAAAGGTGCTTCGTGTGCCATGCTATACATTCCATGACGGATTTTCAACATATAATAGATTGTTATCTGGTGTTTTGCCTACAAAGCTTAAATTTATAAAAGCTGATAATGAAAAAATTATAGAACGCTTTTATAAAGCATGCATTGGATGGATTCGATATAAACCATTGTTGATGTATATTACTCAGCCAGATATTTATGATGAAACTATTATTGATATGCGAAAAAAATTGGAAGAAACATTGCCTAAAATCTGTGAATACTTTCAGCATCCAGAATTTATTAATATTATAGGTGAATTGGATAAATACCATAAGAACAGAGAAAAACATTTACTAAAATTTAAAGAAACTCAACGAATTTGGTCGAAAATTATGGACCACTTTGCATAACAACATCTTTCCATTAGTGACTAAGTATCGGTATATGAATTGCGGGATGGTAATAAACATTTCTAAATTGAACTTAAGTTATTTTAAGGGCAAAACAACAATGATTTTGCGACAAAAAATTCTAAAGCTATTTTATTGTATTAAGTCATTATTATGGTATAATTAATTTAACAAATATAGGAGTGGAAAAGTATATATGAAGATATATTTTGATATGAATATATATAATAGAATATTTGATGATCAGGCTCAAATGAGGATCAAATTTGAATCTATGCAAAGAAATAATTAAGCCTGATGATAATATGTGTAATTTTATATGTTTTGAGGTCAAGGTCAAAGGCCTATGATAGAAGTTTATAAAATCTGTGGGTAATGAATTTTAATAAAAAATTAAGAAGGAGAATAGGAATAGGTATGGAAGTAAGATATAGCGTTAGCCCTATAGAAGGCAAAGGATTAGATACAAAGGGTTTAAGAGATAATTTTTTGATTGATGATTTGTTCAAAAAAGGGGAATTGAAGTTACTTTATAGTCATATTGACAGAATAATTGTAGGAAGTGCAGTACCGGTTGATTCATTAGAGTTACCTGTGGGAAAAGAACTTGGAACCAGTTACTTTTTAGAAAGAAGAGAGCTTGGGATTATTAATATTGGACCTAAAGGTTATGTAACATTAGATGGTGTGAAATATGAAATGAATAATAAGGATGGATTATATGTAGGTAAAGGAGTTAAGGAAGTTTGTTTTGAGAGCAAGGATCGCAATAATCCTTCGAAATTTTATTTAAATAGTGTACCGGCTCATAAAGAATATCCTACGGTAAAAATTAACATGGAAGATATAAAGCCTCAGCATTTAGGAAGCTTAGCTACATCAAATGAAAGAAATTTATATCAATACATTCATCCAAATGTTTGTGAAAGTTGTCAATTAGTGATGGGACTCACAATGCTAGAGCCAAATAATGTATGGAATACTTTCCCGTGCCATACTCATGAAAGAAGAATGGAAGTTTACTTATATTTTGATATGGATGAAGAAGGATTAGTTTTTCATTTAATGGGTGAAGCTGATGAAACAAGACATATTGTTGTGAGAAATGAACAAGCAGTTATTTCCCCAAGTTGGTCTATACATTCAGGTGTTGGAAATAAAAATTATACTTTTATATGGGGAATGGCAGGAGAAAATATAGAGTTTACAGATATGGACCATATAGACAATATTAAAATTAAATAAGGGGTGGAAATATTATGGATGAAATGTTTATGGAATTAGATAAATTTAGTATTGACATGTTTTCCTTAAAAAACAAAGTAGCAGTTATAACAGGTGGTAATAAAGGTTTGGGTCTGGCCTATGCAGTTGCATTGGCAAAGGCAGGAGCAGATATCTTTTTACCATGTCATTCTAAAACAAATTGGGAAGAGATAAAGAGTATAGTTAAAAAGGAAAACAGAAGAGTAGAATTCATGCAAGTAGATTTATCTAATAAAGATATGGCAAAGGAGTCTATTGATAAATGCATTGAGGTATATGGGCGAATTGACATTCTTGTGAATAATGCAGGCACTATAAGGAGGTCCCCTATTACAGAATTTACAGATAAGGATTGGGAAGAGGTTATAGATATAAACCTTAATACAATATATTATTTATCTCAAGCAGCAGTTAAATATATGATTAAGCAAGGTGGAGGAAAAATAATTAATATAGCATCCATGCTGTCATTCCAAGGAGGAAAGTTTGTTCCGTCATATACTGCAAGCAAGCATGGTGTGGCTGGATTAACCAAAGCATTTGCTAATGAATTAGCTGATAAAAATATTCAAGTAAATGCAATAGCACCGGGTTATATAAAAACTGACAACACAGCTCCAATAAGACAGGACAAAAATAGAAATAATGAAATATTGTCAAGAATACCGGCAGGCAGGTGGGGTGAAACCTCAGACTTAATGGGAACCATTGTGTTTTTAGCCAGTCCCGCTTCTGATTATGTAAATGGTCATATATTAGCTGTTGATGGGGGATGGCTTGTAAGATAGGTTTATTGATATTGATTAATATTGACAAAGAGTTGAATCAATTAATGAATCAACTCTTTTTCTGTTGAGGTGCCATTGTTGAGGTGCCAGGCACCTTTTTGTTAGTTTAAAAATATAGTTTTTTGTTCATCGGCTGCTTGATAAGCTGCATAAAGAACCTTTGTTGTTTCATAAGCCAATTCAATTCCAGATTTAGGTTTCTTATTATAAGCTACACTTTCTACAAAATCTTGCATTTCATAAGTATATCCACGAAGTATCTCATCGCAGACGAATACATTGTTCCAACCGGTCTTTCCCGGAAGCATTTCTGAAATATTTACATCTTTTAGATTATCTTCGTCTAAGAAATAGGATTGTAAATTGTTTGCAGGAGTTATATTACATATAAGTGATGTATCATTTGCATAGATTTCAATATAGTTCTTTGTGCCTCCTAAGACATTGTCAGCCCCAATTACAATTGCCTTAGTATTATCTGAAAAGGTCAAAGTTACATTTGCAAAATCTTCTACATCATAAGTCTCAAGGGTTAAATGTCTTTTATCATATTGATTAAGTATAGAAGCAGTATTACCCATGTCTGCAGACACACTTACAACACTTAATATCTCACCTCTAGCCTTAGCTTCTACTTGTTTAAGCCACAATATTCCTGACAAAGGATGAGTTCCGACTCTAATAAATGAGCCACCACCTGTTTTATCCCATCTTCCGGCAACAGGCGAGGATGAACCCCTTAAACTTTCTTCGCCTTTCATAAACAATAATTTGCTTTTTTTGTGGGCAATGATTTCTGCAGCCTTTGTAACAGAAGGACAATATATATAATTTTCAGCATACATAAAAAGTTTACCGCTTTCTTCAACTGCTTTCTTAAATTCATCTATTTCTTCCATTACCTTCTTAAACATTTTAGCTTTAGGAACGGTCTTACCTATTGGAGCTACATCACCTTCTTGTCCAAAATAACCGGATAATGGTTTTTCGCAAATAACATGTTTGCCGGCTTTTAAAGCTTTTGTAGCTATATCAATATGGGTCATTGGGGGAGTTACAATATCAATAATTTGAATTTCCGGATCATTAAGGACATCTTCGATATTCATAGAAGCTTTCTCTATGCAATGGGTCTTAGCAAAATTTTGTGCCTTTTCAATATCCACATCTACTATAGTCTTTATTCTTACGGGAATTCCATAGACTTTCTTATATCCATTTACATGTAAAAACCCTGCATATCCACCGCCGATTAATCCAATTACTACTTCATTCATAAAATACCACCTTTCATAATGAAATCATTACCGTGTCGAATCAAAATATTTATTTTATTATACAATTTTTTTCATAAAAGTCAAATTGTAATAAGCTTATTGTTCGTACATATAAAATTAATAGCTGTCGTACCCTTTGAAGAGCAAGCCTCCAAAGATGCTATAGTTCAATTTTCAGAGAGTCTTGCTATTCATCCAAGCATTTTACTTGGACGATTACAAAAGGATGATAAGGTAAATTATAGTTATCTTTATGAATTAAAAACTAAATACTTGGTAAAGGTTAATAGGTATTGAATGTAGCTTTATGCTGCGGTATGATATAATAGGGAGAGTTAAATATTATGATTGAAGATGAAAATAAAAAGGTTTTTGAGCTATACAATAGAAAGTCTGATGTTGTTCGTTGCCCATACGGGAGGGCAATTGTTCGTGAAAAGCTTGATTCTTATGCACAGGCTGCGGTAAACTTATATGGCATTATCAGCCGTAGTGATTTTGTTGGTATTTTTAATGAACAAAACGTTGACCAAACGACGGAAGAGGAGGTTTATATTCTTCTCCTGCCGCTTGTGCTAAAAGAGGGTTGGTATGGTTTTTACAAAGAATACATTGTGCATTATTGGGTTTTTGAGGACCTTGAGCTGGCACACTATTAGTTACAGTACGCACACTAAATGTAACAACCATATCAAGCTTGCCGTCATTATTTATATCCTCTAAAGTGCTATCAATAGCAGTTGCTCGGCTATATGGACTTACATGATTTGGACCGAAACGTAAAGTTCCAGGATCAACTAATATTAGGCTAATTTCTTGTTTTTAATTGTTGTATAAATTTTTCTATTTCTTTTATACTTTCTTTACTTAATGTACGATAATCTTGAATAAATTTTTCAGGATTTTTTATATTACTTCTGCCTAATAAATAGTCGGTTGAAATATTAAAATAATCTGCAAGTTTATTGATAATATCATAAGGCGGGAATCTTTCGCCTAATTCATAAAAAGAAACCATTTTAGGTGTTAATCCTAAATAGTTTGACAATTCATTTTGTGTTATACCTTTTTCTATCCGTAATTCTCTTATTATTTTTCCAATCATTGGTAGTACCTCTTTGATTCATTATACTTATTATTAAAAGCATTGACAATGTACTTAAAGTACAGTACAATTAGTACATAAGCAATACCTTTAAATTAACACTTGTATAATGGTATGAGGTGGATTATATGAAGATTATGAATAAAGAAAGCAAAAGAAATAAAGCACTTTGCTTTAGCGGACACAGAACAGAAAAGCTGCCTAAAAATAAGGACAAATTCACTGATTTATTAAGGGATTTGTCTATAGAAATTGATAAAGCAATATCGGAAGATTATGATACATTTATATTTGGTGCCTGTTATGGATTTGATTTAATATGCGCTGAGCAGGTTTTATTACGCAAACAAATAATACAATATACAAATCCTGTAAATATAAAATTAATAGCTGTTGTTCCATTTGAAGAACAAGCGGCTAAATGGAAAGAGCAGGACAGAGATAAGTATTTTAATATTTTGTCCAAATGTGATGATGTAATTATATTGAATAAACATTTTAAAACCGGTTGTTATCATGAAAGAAACAGGTATATGGTAGATAACAGCAGCAAATTAATTTGTTATTATGACGGGAGCGGTGGCGGAACAGGATATACCGTAGAATATGCTAAGAAACGGTCGATAGAAATAGTTAACTTATGTACTTCTGTTACATCTCATTTTAATTATGCTGATATTGACCGAATTTTCGATGAGCAGGCTGCCTATCGGATTAAAATTCATGCAATAATAAGGAACTGCCAGTATCTGGGCGTTAAAGGGTTAATAAGGGAATAATAGCAGATATATTTTTGAGGGGAAGTTTAGAAAAAAATATAAAAAAAGTTTGACAAAAACGTAATATTGTGTTACGCTATATACATAAGTTAGCACTCAATGGGCGAGAGTGCTAACAAAGAAAATAAATTATAAAAATAAAACGAGGAGATGATATTATGCCTAAATTAGTACCACATAACAGAAAAAACAGAAGTTTAGTAGACAGAGACTTTTATGGTTTAGATGGCTTTTACAACATGCTTGATGACTTTTATAATTGGCCAAGAAGCCTTACAAGAGACACATTTAAAATTGATGTACAGGAAAATGATAATGAATATGTAATTGAAGCAGAATTGCCCGGAGTAAACAAGGACGAAGTTAATATTGAAATGAATGAAGGCAGACTAAGTATTTCAATTCAAAGAGAAGAAATCAAAAATGAAGAAAATAAAAATTATGTTCATAAGGAAAGACGTTATAGTTCAATGAGCAGAAGCATTTACTTAGATGAAGCAAAATCAGAAGGAATTAAAGCCAGTCTTGAAAATGGCGTGCTAAATATAATTGTTCCAAAAGAAACAAAACCAAATAATTCAATAAAAATTGATATTGATTAATATTGAAAAAGAGTTGAATCAATTAATGAATCAACTCTTTTTTTTGTTGAGGTGCTATGTTGAGGTGCTAGGGAAAGCTCCAAAAAACTAACATTTGTGTATAAAACATATAAACATAGCATAAGTATTCTTAACTTCGGTGACAGTCACCACAAAACTTTTAGGTAAAAGAGTGACTATTATAGTCAAACGGCATAAGTTTTAAAATTTATGCTTGTCATAATTTATATGGAATATTTAGTTGCATTTATGACAAGACTAGCATATAATGTAACTAGGAGGTGTAGACATGTTAAATTTTGAATTAGTTGCAAAAAGATTTAGCGAGCTACGAAATAAAAGTGGTTTTACACAAAGTATTGTTGCTGAATATTTAGATGTTGATCAAAGCTATATTTCAAAATGCGAAAAAGGTGAAAGACAATTTAGTGTAGATATATTAGATAAGGCAGCAGAACTCTTTGGATGTACTATGGATTATTTTGTTAATGAGTCTAGTGAATTTTCACAGATGCCAATAGCTCTTAGAGCCAAAAGTGTTACTATAGAGGATTTAAATACTATAGCTGCTATGAATAAAATAGCACTTAATCTAAGGTTTATGGAAGGTTTACTTGAGGGGGAATAAAACTTGAAAGAGAAGATTGAACTAAACAGTGAAGCTATAAATTTAAGAAAAAGATTTGGTGAAGACTCTAATTCGAAAATAGATATATTCTCTTTGATTCATAACAATGATGATTTAACAATAGTGTTTTATCCTATGAGTAATCGAATGAGTGGTATTTGTATTAGAGATGGGAAAAATAAGATCATAGGAATTAACTCCAACTCAACTTATGGTAGACAACGTTTCACAATTGCTCATGAGCTTTATCATCTGTTTTTTCATGAAGATTTTAAAAGTATAGTTTGCTTTACAGACCTTGAAATGAACAAGGATCCGCAGGAGAAGGAAGCGGATATGTTTGCATCTTATTTTTTAGCTCCTTACGAAACCCTATCTTATTTTATAAAAAACAAACTCGGAAAAGAAAAACATAAACTTAATATAGAAGATGTAGTAAAAACAGAGCAAAATTTTGGTATAAGTAGGCAGGCTATGTTATGGAGATTAGTTAATGATGGATATTTAAGCTATGAAAAAGCTGAAACCATGAAGACAGGCATAATAGCTTCAGCTAGAAGGCTTGGCTATGACGATGAACTGTATACGCCCACACCAGGAGATAAACAATATGCAACCTTTGGGAAGTATATTAAATTAGCTGAGGAACTTAAAAATAAAGATGCAATTTCACAAGGTAAATATGAAGAGCTTTTACTGAATGGATTTAGAAGTGATATTGTTTATGGCTCCAATCTTGATGAGGAAGAAGTCTATGACTGATAAATTATTTTTTGATACAGATTGTATCTCTGCCTTCTTGTGGGTGAAGGAAGAGAACATTCTATTTAAACTATACCCGGGGAAGATAATACTGCCAAAACCTGTATTTAATGAATTAAATAATCCGAGTATTCCACATATAAAGCGTAAAGTTAATGAATTATGTTTAAATGGAGATGTTATGATTTATAGTATTTGACACTTAAGAAATTTCTTTAAGTCTCAGATTACAAATATTTATTTTTCTTCAATAACAAATTTTATTGAATACTTTGATACAGCAAAGTTATCATTGTATGCTTGCTTTTTCCAGTCAGGCCATTCTTCTATAGTCTTATAAATTTTCTCATATAAACCTTAAGAGTGTATTGCCTTAAATGCCATAAATGCAACCTATCTTCAACAAGGACAAATGTAGTGTTTGGTGAAGGCAATGAGAGTGCGAGTATTATGTTTGTTGGTGAAGGCCAAGGGTACTACGAGGATGTGCAATAATAGCATGTATAAAGGAGGGACTGGGCAAACAGGATTAGATGCAACATTGGGTTATGGCGGGTCACATTAGAGAATAATGCATCAGTTTATTATCAAAAAAAGTGCTATTCATTAATGTTTATTTTTTGTTTCTCCCAGCCATGCTTGGTTAAATATACAAGGTTTTCAAAGCCTATATCATAAAGCAACTTAAACATATCATCAAATTTACACGCAATGTCATCTCTATTGTGTGCATCAGAACTTACTATAATAGGAATATTTCTATCTTTTATCATTTCTAATATAAAAGTCGAGGGATATTGATCTTTAATGGATTTTCTTGCAATTCCACCGGTATTTATTTCTATTGCCGAAGAAGTTTTTTTTATTATATTAAGGCAATTTTCCACAGCTCTTATGTACCAGTCTTCACTTTCGTCAAATAAAATGTTATCTTTGTTATTTTTTTTGATCAAGTCGAAATGACCAATTATTGGAGGCTGATATTTCTCAGCCATTTCAGTTAGAGCTTCATAATATGTTTCAACTGCTTTTTTTGAATTTCCTTGAAAACTTTCATTTATGCCACGCATCACTACATCGATATCGAAATCATCGACTGCCCACAATTCTCCATTATTTAAAGTTCCTAAATAATGAACGGAACCTATGTAATAATCAAATCGCTTTGAAAGCTCCATACATTCATCTGTAAAGCCAATACCGGGAAAATATTCAAGCTCCATACCCAATAGAATTTCAATTTTATCCATGTATTTTACTTTCAAACTATTTATAACTTCTATATATTCCTCTATTTTATCACGCTTTATGTTCCAATAAGTTTCTTTCTCTACAGGCCCATGTGATGAAAAACCCAATGAATTAAAATTATGATTAATTGCTCCCAATACCATTTCTTCAGGTGTATTTTTTCCGTCACAGAAAATAGTGTGAGTATGTAAATTATTTAAATGCATAATTGTATTATTCCTTTCAATTGCTAAACAAAATACCCAGCTGGTAAATAACCTATCCTTCAGTGCCAAATATTATATATATCAATTATACCTAATATTTGAATTTTCAGCAATATCAAAGTTACAGTTCACACCCAATGGGTGTTATCCTGAGAAGTTTTTTTATATTAATTTTATTGAAATTAACTTATGTCATGATATAATAAATATAATATTAAAAAGTATTGCTTCGGTTTAAAGGTAAGAATATATAAAGAAACAACGTTGCCACATAAACAGAAAACAAGCAAATATAAAATGAAAACGAGGAGAAAAAATGCTACAAGAAAAACGATTTGCTGTATTAATAGATGCAGATAATGTTTCAGCAAAATATATTAAATATATATTAGATGAAGTTTCTAATTATGGTGTAGCTACATACAAAAGAATATATGGTGATTGGACAAAGCCTAACGCAGTATCTTGGAAAGATGTATTGTTAGAATACTCAGTAACTCCAATTCAACAATACAGTTATACAGTAGGGAAAAATGCAACAGATTCAGCTATGATAATCGATGCTATGGATATACTTTATTCAGGTAATCTTGAAGGATTTTGTATAGTATCAAGCGACAGCGATTTTACCAAATTATCTTCAAGACTTAGGGAATCTGGAATGCTTGTAGTTGGAATGGGGGAAAGGAAAACTCCAAAACCATTTATAGCGTCATGCAATCAATTTAAATATTTAGATGTTTTAGCTGTAACTGAAAAGAAAAGCATTGAAACAGAAACAAATAAAGATATTGAAATTGATAGTAAAGTTAACAATACATTTTTTGATAATGATTTAGATACTACATCTAATTCAAAATTAGAAAAAAGCGAAACTTCGAAAAGTATGACAGACTTATCTACAATTAAATCAGCAATAATAAAAATTATGAATGAAGCAGATAATGATGACCAAAATATGCACATGGGTGAGCTTGGAAGTAAATTAGTAAAAAGATATCCGGATTTTGATGTTAGAAATTATGGGTATACAAAACTATCTAAATTTTTAAAGAAATTTGATTTCTTAGAAATTAATACTAAGGTAGAGGATGGAGGAACTTCAATGTGGGTTTCTGCAAAAACAAACGACCAGAATGCAAGCAATCCAATAGTCACAAATACTAATACAAATACTAAGACTATAGCTCAAAAAACACGCAAGAAGTTTTATAGGAAAAATAAAAAATGAGACTGAGGCACCAAACTGAAACTGCGCAGCAATTAAAAAGGAGTAGAAATCTATGAAATATTTATTGAAACCATTTAATAATGGAAAAATAAATTTGAAAAACAGACTAATATTGCCGCCAATGGCTACTGCAAAGTCATATATCAATGGTAGGATAAACCAAGATATACTTGATTATTATGATGAAAAATCAAAAGGCGGATACATATCACTGATAATAATTGAACACAGCTATATTTCAGAGGACGGGAAGGCTTCTAAAAACCAGATTTCCATCGCTGAAGACAGTGTTATAGATGATTTAAAAAAACTATCTGATATTATACATAAGAATGGTTCTAAAACAGTAATGCAAATTAATCATGCAGGAAGTCGAGCTTTAAAAGAAGGTAATAATAACCTTAGAGGACCATCAACAGACAAGGATGATATTAAAGAGATTGTCAATAATTTTAGGAAGGCTGCAATTCGTGTAAAACAAGCAGGATTTGACGGTGTCGAAATACATTCTGCTCACAATTATCTATTGAATCAGTTTTTATCCCCTATAACTAATAAGAGAAATGATGAGTATGGCGGAAATATACAAGGCAGAATTAAAATTCATCTAAAAGTTATTAAGGCAGTAAGAGAGGCTGTTGGAGAAGAATTTCCAGTATTGCTTCGTCTTGGTGCTACAGACGATAATGATGAAGGATTAACATTGGAGGATGCAGTCGAAGCAGCAATAAGTTTTGAAAAAGCCGGAGTGAATATGATTGATATTTCAGGCGGAATGTGTGGGTATCTACCTCATAACAGCAATGAGCAAGGATATTTCTCAAAGCAATCTGAAGAAATTAAAAAGGCTGTTAAAATCCCTGTAATG